>ERZ772874.245-NODE-245-length-29399-cov-10.581039_pt1 | contig 29399 bp, 37 predicted proteins | sample MGYA00580586_ERZ772874 | MGnify/ENA primary metagenome ERZ772874 (study PRJEB29015, sample SAMEA2737952) | human oral metagenome | biome: human oral; feature: human-associated habitat; material: dental | place: China | collected 2154 ... | reverse complement strand
GTTCTATAATCTATAATTTATATTATATAACCTATATTATATTCTTTTAAGTTTCTACTGGTTTTATGTCACTGTTTTTCAGGAGAGATTTACATCAAACGGGTTAGGAGGAGAGAGGCTTAGTATGGGAAACAGTATTGGTTTTGAGAAACATAACATGAGTTTTGAATATGGCGACAATTGATTTAATCCATCTCTTCAGAGGATTTAGACTCTTAATGCAGGCAATCCAACAACTACTGTATTTAGACCATAGATTAATTGTAGGGGCTGTACGCCTACTGTAAAATATAAATTTAGTAACTCAAATTCCAGTATAGAAATTGCAGAGATTAAAATGTATGGGCAGCACTAAAATTGCAAGAATTTATCTTAGAGTAAGCACTCAACAACAAAATTTGGAACGACAACGCCAAATTGTTGATGAGGCTAAGATGAATGGATTTTACATAGCAGGAATCTATGAGGAAAAAGCCAGCGGGGTAAATGCCAGCCGACCCGAATTGAACCGTTTAATCGACGACCTACAGGATGGAGATTGGGTGATAGCCGAACGGCTCGACCGCATCACCCGCTTACCTCCTAGAGAAGCCGAACTGCTGATACAGAGAATTACCGAAAAAGGTGCAAAACTGTATGTACCCGATGTATTTTCTTTCGGCAATTTGGATGAAGTGATGGGGGAGGGCGATTCTTTACCCAAGTATTTGGCTGAACCGCTTATGGAGGCGTTACAGAAAATGTTTCTTCGCATGGCACTGAGTATGGCATATGAAGACTGGAAGACTAGACGGGAACGGGCAAATCAAGGTATCGCCAAAGCTAAAAGGGAAGGGCGGATGAAAGGCCGACCGGCAAATAAACAACTCCATAATGACATTATAGAAATGACACTAAATGGAGTCAGCATTACCCGCATAGCCTCCATCCTCAAATGCAGTTCTTCGACTGTCAGTCTCGTTCGAAGGAGGCATAAGGAAAAGCATAAATCGAGTGACAAGGATCAGCTTGATATTTTTAATGTCTCTGGGCGGAAACCCACTCGGTAAAGAATGGTTTGAAAACCCGCTATTCATTTAGGCAAGGGATAGTATAAAAAGAGCAACAGCCCATAAGGGCTGTTGCTCTTTTGTTCTATTCCTTTGATACTGCGTCAAGCAGTGCAGTCCAATCTGAAGGAGGATTTCCGTTCCCCAGCATTTTTTTGAACACGGTATATGCATCATTTTTGCCGCCATAAGTTCTTTTCGTACCCGAGTCGTTTACCCATGCGAGAATGATGATTTTACTGTTTGAGTCGTAACGGAAAAACAATCGATATCTACCCATAAACTTGGCACGTCGCCAAAATTTGTATTCCGAGCCGAGTGTCTTGCCAAGCCGATATTCCGGGCTATCCGGATTAAGAGCAATATTTTCTATTTCGTCTAAGATCCGTTTCAGCAGTTTGGTCTCTTCGGATCTACTGGATTTTTCGGATCGTTTCTGGCTTTCTATCGTAGTGGCCAGTCTGTCTAATTGCTGCGTAAAGCATTCGTGTTCGTAAACGGTATATCCGTTTATCTGCATGGGAGAGTCAGGCATATTAGTCTTTCATATCTGTCTCCCAAGTCAGTTGGCGAAGGCGGTTAAAGCGTGATTGAGATGTGGGTTTGATGGAATTCGGATTTTTTGTCATAGAATTTTCCAAAAAATGTAGGAATTTTCCAACAACTGGATCATGCTCAAATTCTTCTTCCTCAGTATTGTTTTTTTCTAGCAATACCTGTCCGCCGTCTAAGACGGAAAAACGGATTTTGTCCTGTTTTTCCAGCCCCAATGCCTTGCGTACTGACTCGGGAATGGTTGTTTGGTTTTTGCTGGTCATAGTTGACACTGCATCAAAAATAATCTTCATGGTCTCTTTGCCCTGCCTTTGTTCAAATTTACTCTTGCTACTTGCGACTTCAATGTCCTAGTTACGCACATCTTCTACTTAACGGCCTGGGTGCTTATTAATATTGTTAAAAACTGCTTTGCTTAGATTAAAGCAGTCTCTTCATTGTAAGGAAATTTCCTTACAAAGTCAATACCCAATCCCTTCGACCTTTAAATGAGCAGGGCAATCGCATTGCTGACTCTTCATCATCCTGTTTGCTTTGGGAGGGTAAGATTTCCCCAAGACATCCACAAAATCTGTGGATAACATTAACCGAATATAAAAGGTCGCCTGGTTAGACGACCTTTTATATTTCCGTGGATTCCCTTTCTATCTATTGTATAGTGGTAAAAGGTAAATCTAATTTTCAAAGTCCTCCAATTTGACAAATGGAATTTGGCATTTCCCGCACCATAAATCCAGTGTCGGCTTGCCCCAGGCACGATCACCGCATGACTGGCAACGGTAAACGGTTTTACGTTTTGCGTTTACCTCTTTTTCATGTTGTTGGCACAGTTCGGCGGCGTCGATGTCAAACTGCTCCGACAGAGGGCGTAATAAAGACGCTACCGCAACCGAATCATCAGCTTCATCGCTGCCCGTTACAGCAGTGGGAATATCAGATGATGTAGGCGGTTCATCGTCAATCATCGCAATTTCGACGGCGGGTAACTCCCCCGCTTGTAGCATAGCCTCCGAATTTATGAAGGTTGCTGGTTCGGAGATATTGCGGATTTGAGTGGACTCCCTTTTGGCGTAGCGGTCGTAGAATGGCAGTTTGTAGCCCATTTTTGCAAAGACGATACATTGCAGATAGAATGCCCCTCCTTCTATAGGGTAATCACTCATCCGTTGCCCAGTCCTCTTTCCCCCGGGTTCCCCTGTGTCACTTGGCATCAGTCCGATAGATTCCATTTTATTCGCCCACTCTGTGTTATGGTAAGCACGGTGACTCGGCTTGCCAAACTCGTGCTGCCACAGATGCACCATTTCATGAACAAGGGTCTGCATCAGTTCCAGTGGTTTATGGGTAATGAAAAACGCAGGATTAAGTGCGATTTCATGTACGACTTGCTTCCCTCCTCCCTGCCAGCGATTCGAGGAGAAGTATCCCATCGTGTTTTTTTCCCGTTGCAATGTCAGTAAACATGGCGGTAATTCGCCGGCAAACAGTTTATCGTTAAAAAAATCATAAGCATCTTGTACAAAACTGTACATTTGCATTGTGGGTTTAGGTGTATCCATGATTGAGCAAATTTATATCGTACGATATAATTATAAAATAAAATTCATAAAATTAACAGGTTAACCATATGATTAACAAAAATTAAACTTAGATGATAAAATGAACGCGGTCGTTCTATGCCGAGTGAGGCGACCGAAGCGGAGTGAAAGAAAATGGCAAACACAAGTAAAATCGAATGGACTGAAAGGACTTGGAATCCTGCCGTTGGTTGCACGAAAGTATCACCGGGATGTAAAAACTGTTATGCCGAAACTATGGCTACCCGTCTAAAAGCTATGGGAACACCGGGATATGAGGACGGTTTCAAACTGAAAATACTTCCAAACCGTCTGGATGAACCTCTAAAACGCAAAACACCGACAACTTATTTCGTTAATTCTATGTCTGACCTGTTTCACGAAGAAATACCATTCGAATTTATTGAACAGGTCATCATGACTATTGAAAAGGCTAACTGGCATACCTTCCAAATTTTGACCAAACGAGCGGAACGGATGGAACAATTCTTCCAAAATCACTCTGTTCCCAAAAATGCGTGGCTAGGAGTGACAGTAGAAGACCGGAACTACGGTGTTCCCAGGATAGACAATTTACGACGTATCAAGGCCGATATCCGCTTTTTGTCGGTCGAACCGTTACTGGAAGATTTGGGACAAATAAATCTCTCGGACATACATTGGGTCATCGTCGGCGGAGAGTCCGGAAATCGTGCCAGGCCGATGAGTTCGGAATGGGTAGAAAGTATACGCTTACAATGCACTGAAGCTGACGTAGCCTTCTTTTTCAAACAATGGGGAGGATGGGGGTCAGATGGAAAAAAACGTGCGAAAAAAGCAAATGGCCGCATCCTGAATGGCCGCACATGGGATGAGATGCCGATAATACAGGTTTAGTCATTCAAAATAGATAAAGAATTAGAATATAAGGAACACCATGACCGTTAATCACTATAATTGGAAAAACGGCCCTGCCGAAATCCAACAACACAGCGTAGCAAAGTTAGACGTCTTACGGGCATATTTGATTCAGTATTTTAAAACATTAGCCAGCCTCCCTCAGCAGGATGTATTTAAACTAACCCTGGTGGACGGCTTTGCCGGTGGCGGACTGTACATACACAAGGACAAACAAGAATTTGTCCACGGCTCTCCGTTGGTTTGCCTAGAGTCGGTACAAGAAGCGGAATTTCTGCTGAATCAGGATAGGAAGAAACCCCTGCAACTGGATGTGGACTTCGTTTTTGTCGAAGAAAATAAGGATACGTTCAAGCACCTCGAATCTGTTCTAAAAGAAAAAGGCCATCTACCACAAAAAAACAGCAAAATACAGATGTTTAACGGCTGTTTCCAGGACTATGCTTCAAAAATTGTCGAGTTCGTGAAAAAGAAAAGTCCGCGTAACGGGCGCTCTATATTCATCCTGGACCAATACGGCTATACCGACGTGCCTACGAACCTGATGAGAAATATTTTTCGTGAGCTGCCCGGTGCTGAAATCATACTCACATTCAATGTGGACTCTCTGATTAATTTTGCCAACGGCGGCAAAACAACGACGGAGATACTGAACAAAATCGGCATACAGCTACCGAAAGTTTTCGACACTGTCGATTTGAAAAAATTGAAGGAAAAAGACAAGAATTGGCGTTTTTTTATACAGAGTGTCCTTCACGAATCTCTGATAAAAGCCTGTAATGCCAAGTTTTTTACCCCATTTTTTATCAGAAACTCCGGCGGACATGGTGACTATTGGTTGATTCATATGTCCCAACATCACAAAGCACGGGATGTAATGACGGAGGTTCACTGGAAGTATCGAAATAATTTTATCCATTATGGAGGTTCCGGATTGGACATGTTCAACCTGGTTGGATATGACCCCAATAGTGATGAAAACTTTCATGGTCAGTCGGCATTGGGTTTCGAGTTTGACGATACGGCCAAAAATTCCAGTATCCAACAACTTACCGATGAATTCCCCAGGATAATTAGCGCACACGACCAGGGAATAAGTTTTGAAACCCTTTTTGCGACTACCTGCAACAAATCACCCGCCACGGCAGGAATTTACCGTGAAGCATTGGAGACATTATTGGTCGAAAGAGCAATACAGATAGTTGGTGCCGACGGTAGTATCAGAAGGAACGGTAAAAATATAAAGCAGTCGGACCGAATCATTCTTCCATTACAACGAAATCTTTTCATCGCATAGCGATAAATTGAAGGCCGTCTGAAAACCAGACGGCCTTCACCGTATGCAACCCCTCCCCTAAATGATCAATCCGATAGAGTTTCCATCCACGCCCAAGCCAAACACCGCTCAAAATCGACAAAGGCAGATATTTTGTCTAAATAGCTCCAGTTTAAGAGCTGTCAGCTACTAGATTGAATAGTACTAATTTTTCATAAATAAGAAAGCCCGCCGTAGGGGGCAAGAGAAAAATAGGCGCGGCAATTTTGCAGGCTGCCGAAGGTGCCGGAAAAGTTGCCTAAGTCTGTTCTCTCAACTCTTCCATTTTTCCTTCACCTAAACACATACCAATAACTCCATCTAGTTTTTAATCATCTGATACCCACATACAAACAAGTGCTACAAAACTCAAAATAATAAATGGACTTGCTGTAAGAAAAGTTTTCAGGTTGGCCGTATATATTAATTCGATTGTCATTCCTGAAAGCAATATACCAATTATTATTACAAGAACTTTCGCATACATAGGAATCTTCTTTTGAATTTATTAGAGATGCGGTCATATGTATATAGTAGCTCATATTACGAGCTATTGCAAGAGTTTTTTTCTATATATTGCAATAACTTGACCCATTTTGCTAACGGCATATCTGCACGATTTTTCGCATCAAGCGGAGCCTCCCAGCGGCGGACACTGTATCCGGTTTTAGTTTCTGTTATTTCCGCGACTTGCGCTTGAGTTAGACCGAGTTCTTTTCTCAGAGCCTTGAGATTGGCGGGTGTATAGCCAATCTCAGGAACTTCAAATATTTTCATAGTATTCAGAATTTCCTTTCTTAGTTTGATATAGTTTAGCACACAATATGAGCTTTTATGGGCTATGTCTGTTTCCTAAAAAGCTGAAAGGCTGTCAATGGGGAAGGTTTGTAAACGTCCTGTAAGGGCGTTTATGAATACCCCATTTACTGACTGGCGGCGATAACACGCTTAAGTGAGGGAGCAGGTGTAGGCCGGAGGCCGTTCCCTGCTCCCGAGCCGTCGGCGGCGAGACCGGGGGCTTGGGGGCAGAGTCCCCAAAAAAAAGAAGAGTATGAGGACAAAAAAACGGCCACATTAGTGGCCGTTGGTTTTGAAAAAGATTATTTGAGACACAAATGCTGCCTCAAACAGGCTTCAAGCTTGGACTCAGGATCACACTCTCCGAAAAAATCGTCCAGATACGGTGATAAGTCCAGTTCATACAGCGTCCCTGTCCAGTCGTTGTAAAACTCCAAATAATAAGAAAACGAATTGATAGGGAAAGGCTTTACATCCAATCTTTCGTATCTCAGCTTTCCTTCGAAACCGAACGAATCCGCACTGCATTTTGCGCTGATGCCGTGCAAAATGCCCTGGTTTTCGTTCAAAAGTCTAACAGCGGTGTAAAGGGATTCAACATCGATGCTGACTTCTAAGTCAGGTACGGTGCAGTCATACTCGTCCGTCTGCCAAATGGTATTCAATTCGTCACTACCATCCGGCAAGTTAAGGTAAAGGATACGTTTGCCGGTTTCCTGTTTTAGGTTGAATCGGGCTTCACATAAAGCCTGAGTGACCTCTTTGTCCTGATTATCAATCATTTCTAATCTCCATAAAAAAGCGGGAGACGACCCTGCGGGTTGTCCCCGCAGGGTGAGTTACCAATACGTTTAACGAAATCAAAGTTCTTTAATCATCGTCATCGTATTCGCATCCAAAGTGCTCGATAGCGAAGTCACGGACTTCATCATCTGTGCACGGATAATCGAACAATGCTCCTTCATGACCTTCATAGGTTCCTGCAAACCACATTCCTTCTTCCAGGTATCTGGCCTCAAAAACAAGGTCGGGGAAACGTTTGGCAATTTCTACTAAAATTCCTGTAGGCGGCCCCCAGGCAGTGTCGCAACTGATCCAAATGTCGCCTTCCCCAACCGTCACAAAAGTGCAGCCGGGATCGACATCCCACTTGCAGCCCCAATGTTCCAGCCTCCAGCCGTACCAGGTCGGATGGCCGTATTTGCGGATGTTTTCCGCGATACGTTTGGCAAAGGTTTCGTCGTAACCAAAGCGAGCTGCGATTTCGGGGTTTTGTTTGAAATGAGCAAACACTTCATCGTCTCCGGGCGGGTATTGCCCCTGCGGGCAGAAACCCGCAGGTTAAGGGCTTACGCCCGGTTGGAAAAGAAACACGGCGGTTATGCCTGCTCTGCACACAGCACGGGCAGGATTTCGCTGTTCAGCCAGCCGGTGACGGCTTCGCGCAGCACATGCCGCCTGCCATCAGTCAGAACATCGGATAGACTGAAACCGAACTCGTACAGTCCAAGTCCTTTATTCGACTGCCACTCGATGATGGCATTGCTGTGGCGGCTGAATAGCCAGGCAATATCTGCATCGGACAGATAATTCAAAGCATCCCGAAGTACGATTGCTTTTTCAGGCTTGTTGAAACAGTACCTGAAGACTGACATCAGAAAGCGCAGGTCGGCAACGGCGGATACGCCTTCACCGGCGTAACCGTCCTCAAGGTAAGTGACGGCTGCCACGGCATCGCCGTTGCTACTGCTGATACAAACCATGTCCGCATTGGCCTGTTTGGCAAATTCTTCACAGGCTTGGGCAAAGACGGCCAAATCAGCCTCTAAATCCATTTTTTTCAGTTCGCGGCCAATGGCGGCCATGACACCGTCCGTGTGGGCGGTCAAAACCGCACCGTTCAATTTGGCGGCCGCAGTTGCCGATTCTTCCCGATCGGGATTCATCCATACGATAAAGTTTTGCATTGTGTTGCTCCTTAAAAAGAAAACGGAGAACACAGTCCGTAGGGATCGTGTTCCCCACGGGGTTAAAAAAATAGCCGTCCGTCCCGAAGAACGCGCGCAATGGGTAACGGCAATACGCGGGTGGCAGATAAGGTCTGCCGGCCTGTAAACAGGTATTTTCAGACGACCTTGATTGAAGGTCGTCTGAAAATACCTGCCCGAAGGCAGGTGAGAGGTGCAATTTCAATCGGAAACCGCCGTATTCGGTACGTTTCCGGAAATCAGAATGTCAATCAGAGTCTGTGCAGCTGAGACAGGTATGTCGTTGCCGATCACAATATTCTGAAACTGAATATACTTGCTGCGGCCGGACACGGACAAGCCCAACCGATCGGGTTTGAGGTGAATTGAAAAGCCAGGCTCTTCCTCACGGTACAAATGAGCCTGAAGGATGTTTTCGGAAACATCCAAAACCGATTCGCCGTTTTCGCCAAAGACCAAACCGTATTTCAGGGCAATATAGTTTGCCACTTCAATCAACAGACGTTCGGCATCAGACGGCTTGGGATCAGACGACAGTCTGCCTGCGTACCACTGCCTGCGCTCTTTTGAAGGTGTGTTGTAGATTTTCTCAGCCCAAAGGCGCACCGCCTCACTGACCTGAATAAAACCTTCTCCTTCGAGAACGGCGACAGCATACAGCCAATCGTCGAAATAATCGGCTGTCTGTCCAAACGTCAGACCGCTGCCGATAAAGTCGGCAAAGCCGTTTTCGACACGATAGGCAAGGTCTTCGGCATATTCTTCAAATGCCTCATAGCTTTCCTCTGTAATTACTGTATCGCGGGGAACATCCCCCATATCCCCAAGACAGTAACTCATATCGTCCGATTTGAGGATGGCGTTGCTGCGGTAGTAATTGGGATAGTGTTTTTCGATAAAGTCCCAGTCCAAAGCGGACGGGCGAAGCATGAAATATTTTGAAACGGACACGAGATTTCCTTTCAGGATAAAAAGAGGGATACGCGCCCGTCGGGGAACGTATCCCCGTGGGGTTGAAAAATAAGTTTATGCAGATTCGGCTTCGCCACTTTCCCGTTCTGAACGGCTTGGGTTATTACGGCCATATTTGTCGAAATACTTTCCTAATACAGCCTTGGCCCACAAAACGGTTACAACTTCAGCCAGATTCTCCTGTGTTTCGAGTAGCTCAAAGAGGTCGGTCCTGCTTTCAGCCAGCCAAAGGTTGACTGAATCGCGATTGCGGCCGTAAATCCACTGCAGGTCTTTACCGGTCAGGTGTTCGACATAGTCTTCGAAAGACGCTTCCACATCGTCCTTGTTTCTCAACAGGTGGAGCAGATCGGCGCAGCCTTGTTCCTCAACGGGATGCTCTACTGATACAGCCGCCGCGAACAGGTTAAGGTCTTTGGACGGCCAATTTTCAGAATGGAAGTTTTGCGCGAAATACTCGACCGCTTCAAAGACATCTTGGGCAATACCGTGTGGAAAGCCCTTATCGGACAGATAATCCGATACCTGATCCCAAATTGCCTGATAATTTTGTGGACAGGCAAAAAATTGGCCGTTCAAAGCACCCGCAGCTGCTTCAGACATTTCGTTTTCCATATCCATGGTAATGATGTAGGTTTGCATAAGAAATACTCCCAAAAAAACGGGACTGCCGCCCGGAAGGGTGGTTAGCCCCTCGGGGTTGAAAAAAGGAACGGATATTCCGTTCTGCATAGTCAGGTTATATGGTTTTAAAGTTTTGCAGTGGAAGGCTGTTCAAATAACGCCTTACGGTATCGATAACCCAGCTTTTGATGGCTTTATGGATGACTTCGCCTTTTGATTCCGGTCGGGAAGCGTTCAAATCGGTGAAATTACCCCAATTTAAGCCGTTTCCCTCCATCCATTGAAGCACAGTCGCTTCGTTGCGTTCGAACAGCCAGGCGGCCGTTTTTTCCGAAACAACCTGTTCCAAGATTTCGACATGATCGGACGGACCGTATTCCACATCCTTAAGCAGGTAGGCGATGTCGTCGTAACCGCCAATTTGCGGAACTGGGACCAACAGAAAGCTGTCGTTGTCAGGAATGCCACTGTCGGACACTGCCTCCATCAGCACGCTGTAACCGACATCACGGCCCCGCATAATGCTTTGGAAAACCTCCTGAGCCTGGTCGTCTGTCAACATGTCGGCGAAACCTGGTTGACGCAACAATGCCGTCCACGCGTCATGGTCGTTCATGACGGAGAAGGATACGGCGGCGGTATGGCGGTTTTCGGCCATATTGGGTACAGATCCCATTTGGTTTTCCATTCTGACGTATTCGGCCACTGGTACGATGGCACTGATCAGGTTGGCGGAATAACCCAGCTCGGCCAATTTGCGACCGACGGCATCATAAAGGTTTTCGCTGTCGGACGGATAACAGATGACCTGTCCGTTAAGGGCTTCGGCAGCCTTGCCGGCCACTTCAAACTCTTTTTTGAACCATATGATATAGGTTTCAATATGTTTGTTCACGGTATTGCTCCTGTAAAAAAAGGGAATACCACACCCCATGGGGACGGTACCCCCAAAGGGTTGTAAAAATCCTGCCGGCAAACGGATTTGCGGGCTGGGTCGGGTGATACCTTCAGAGTATCGGGTTAGTGAAAATAGCCGTACATCCGGAAGGATGCGTGCGATGGTCAACGGCAGCGCGCAAGACAGAAAAGGTCTGTCAGCCTGTAAACAGGTATTTTTAGACGACCTTAGTAAGGTCGTCTGAAAATACCTGCCCGAAGGCAGGTGTTACGGTAATACACCGCATCAATAGTCACTGGGCAACATAAACGTGGTGACGCTACGATCCCACTCTGTGATTACCCAGATTTTTTGATCGGCAACCTTATAGGAAGAAAATATCCGTCCTTCTTCGCCCGGCTTTAGGGCAAGACGGTTCGTTTTGGCATCATCCGGCGGCAGGTCATCCCACACGCCGCATTGATGCGCGGCCAATAAAATTTGGATGTAGAGGTTGTTTTCGTAGAGGTCGTGCGGGAGGTTTTCCTGCGCCCAGTCGTCGAGCGAGCGGGTGTAAACCACCCTGCCGACAGGGAAAAGCACGGGAAGATTTTCGGGCAAACCCGCTAAGTTGATGGTTTCCATAGGGCATATCCTTCAAAAAATTCCGGATACCCCCCCTGCGGGACGTACCCGGCAGGGTTAGAAAAAAATTTGACGGCTGTCTACTTGATTGTCAGGACACGCCCGTAATCGGGCGAACCGACGGTCAGATCAACCGCACGGATACTGGGAGAGAACCGGTCGGTCGAAGTCAGCGTCACGACCAGGCGGTCTTTGCTGTCGTATTCCTCCGACTTGGTTTCTACCTTGGTTTTGTGTGTCGAACCTTTGACCAATAACCTGCGACCATCGGTCGAGGTAACGATCCCGTTTACCTGGCCTGCTGCCAGTGCCAACGCGGCATGCCACTGACCCAGTGCACACAAGGGCCGCCTTTTCTCTGCAGATACGGCAGAAGTGCCGAAATGCTGACCGAAAGAAGGCCACAAGGTACGGTTTTTAGACTGTTTCAGCTCTTCGTCCAGTACATCATGCTCCAGCTTGAAGCTCATTGGACGGAACCCTTTGGCCGATGCCTCCGGCACACAGTATGCAGGGGTGCCGGCCGGAAGCGTTTCCGGAGCTGAGACAAAGTCCATCAGTAACCGCTGTTGCGCATCCGCCTGTTTGTTGCCTATGGACGCTTTGTTTTTCGGTCGAATGCCGAAAATAACCAGTTGGTTATAGGTATCCACCGCCGCGCGGATCATACGGACATCCGTACAGTGGGTAGCAATCTCAGCGGTCAGATGTTCCGTCAGCGCGGCTTCAGGAACAATCATCACCAACACGCCCCCTGCCTGCAAAGTACCGAAGGTACGCGCAAAGAATAGTTCTTCCAGGCGTTTGGTGCGTTGGTTGGAGAGGTTGTCTTTGGCGGTAAAACCGTAAGGCGGATTGAGAAACAGTAATCCGACGGCTGAGGCCTGCATGGTGCAGTTTTCAATGTCGGACTGGATAACAAAGTTCAGACGGCCTGCGGCTTCCTGTGCCCGACCTTTGTCCAGTTCGACACCGAAAGTTTGGCAACGGATTTCTTCCGTCTGCAGAGTGGACGCAATAGTGGCCAAAGCCTCGCCCGTACCGCAGCAGGGGTCAAAAAGACGTAGCGTGCCGCCGGAAACTGAGGTATCCAGGCAGGCCGCTATACGCGCCAGTGTGGCGTTATCGGTGGGAAAATAGCCGTGGTCGCGGTGGTTGTTTGCGACACGGGGGTGCATCAGATGGTTTTTGGTTTCCATATTTGTCTCCATTCAAATAAAAAACGGAGACCGACCCGTGCGGGTAGTCCCCGCTGGGGTTACAGTAAAGTTCAGTCGATGGTGCTACCACGTTCTATATGGCGTACCATGGATTTAAAATTCAGCAATCCGCGTGGATCCTGATCCGGCGAGCCGGGTATCGGAATTTTCCGACCGGTCTGTCGGTGCTTCAATGCACCGTGCTTACGGCTGTTTTTGGGTAGGAACATCCATTCTCCCCCCGATACCAGTTTACTTATAAAAACTTGAAAATCTTTGTTTTTGCTATATCTCATTTTTTCTCCGATAAAAAATAGGTCCTCCTCCTACAAGTGGTTCAAATACACGCATACGATTAAAAAAACGTAACCGCGTAACATCCAAGAAAAATCCCACTGCCGTACAAGACGTACGGAACAGCGGGATTGGCGGCTATAAGCCGGATTGGTCTAAAAGGAACGTTTCAGCGTTCTGTTTAAATTGCTTTGGTATCAAACGGTAACAAAGCATTTAAAAGATGGGAATACCAATTAACATGACCGGTCATTTCGTGTTTTAGTGTCCACATTCTGCTGTGATTCACCAAACTTCACTAGCTTAAAGATACCAAACAACATGACGGCAATCAGAATTAGTAAGCTGTAGGTCATGATCATGGTTTTTCCCTTTCCTGTTTTACAATCTTTGATTCATATTTATCCAAGTAAAAGATAAATACTTGAGCCACATAGGCGGCCAATAGTAATACTAAAGTGTTTACAAACCGCTGAGTAAAACTACTGGTGCCAATCCAGAAATAAGGTCCGGCAGCTAAGAAAGCTGCTTTAGACGCATCATCTAGGATTTTAACCCAGGAATCAAAGATCCTCTTTGATACTGGCAAATCATATGGGAATATGATCTTTAAAAAACTTTTAATCATATATTACCACCATATGTGTTTGTATCAAATAGATTTCATCCGGAACGGATGAGGTTGTGTACAACATAATGTATCTCCTTTACAAAAGGCGGAGATACATCCCCTGGCGGAGAACATATCACCGCCAGAGGGGTTGAAAAATAGCCGTGCCACATGAATGTGGATGATGATGTTTAACGGCAGCATCGAGACAGTAAGACGACTGTCGGCGTTTGACACGGTTATATCAGAAACCTTCCAAGGACATTTCCAGTTTCATGATTTGTAGACAGTTATGCGCCTGTTCGTAAGTGGCGAAATAATCTGATTCGCGTGAATAAGGCATCTTCATTTCCGGAAATGAATTTTCAGTGTAATCCCTGCCGACATAGTAACCAGCATTAGATTGCATCACTTTCAGATCCGATATGTAACTACCGACAGAGTGTTTCATGGTTTTCCTTTTCAGCAAATGAAATTCCAAGTTACGGGCTTTTTCAGACGACCTCAACACGAGGTCGTCTGAAAAAACCCACTTGACGTGGGTTGGATGCAAAAAGCATCAATTATGTTTTGCGATCAGACGTTTGGCCAGCTCGACCTCGATCGAATCTTCGACCTGGTTGAGAATGTCCAAACCCGAATCCGGCATATCGCCGGAAGTCGATTGGGTTACGGCAATTTTTCTACCCATCAGTTCAAGGCAGATTTGCTGGGCGGTATCACTGTACCCGGCAAAATAAACCTCTACATCTTCCTTCTGACCGATACGCCACGAACGACGTGCAGCCTGCATCAGGGTATAAACGTTATATCCTGTTTGCAGAAAGTAGATGGTAGGGAATGCCAACAAGTCCAAACCGGTTTTGACCAGCTCCGGATTACAGATAACCACCTGTACTCCTTCTGCCAGCCGATCTTCAACCCAATCTTCACGTTGATCAGCCTTTACCGTCGCCTTCATTACCGCTGCCTTTATACCGTGCCGCTTGAAAATCTCTTTCAGACGGCCTGTCGTATCACGGGTATCGGTATAAACGGTATAGACTAGACATTTACGTCCTTTAGCCAGACTGTCTTTAACAACTTCCAGCATATCGGCTTCCTTGGGAGAAATCTCCTCCTCTCCAAACATCGGTTCGGTGCGATGGAGTACCTTCCCTTCTTTTTTCCAGAAAACTTCCTGAGCTTTGTAACAGCAATCCGGCCAAGCCAGTAAAGCACTCATGACCACACCCGTGAGGGTGTTATCGCTGCTTCTAAGTGCCGCTTTCAAATGCGTTTGCAGCGTGGTTTCCATGATTTTGTAGGCTGATTCTTGGTCTGGAGTCATCAGCACCGGCCGAAAAACTTCGGTATAGCCGGGCAAAACACCTTCGCCCAAATCTCGCAACTTCAAAAACACGGTAATCGGCAGGACATACCGCATAATGCCCAACGGGGAGAACCCCGGTGCCTTGGCAGTTCGAACACTGCTGCGTTCCGCCTTGGAGCTGGTAAATGATCCGTTGCTGTATTCGCTGCCGAGGTGCCGGACGATGTCTTTCAGCACACCGTGCTTACGCATAAACGCCATGCTCGCAGAACCCAAGGTATTACCCTTGTTGTAGCCGAAACCGTCCTCAATCATCATCTGCGGCCAGAGCCGCCATAGCAGGAAGAACAGGTCCTCCGCATAGCCGCCCATTAAGGTACCGGTCAGACACAGGATTTTTTTGCAGCAACGCGCCAAAACGCCCATCGCCTGACCCTGAGCCGTACCGTAGTTCTTGTACTCATGGCCTTCATCCACCACCAAAAGCCCGAAAAAATCCTTGGGCAGGTAGCGTTTGATGAATTCGGTGGGTTGGTACCCGCCGCGCCCAAGGCTGAACTCCGCTTTGCCTAAATCCCGGTCAATGCGCGCCGCCTGACGGTCGTCGAACAAAAAATCACCGTTCTCATCCATCAAATTTGAAAACGCCTGAATGTTGTTTTCCAAGAGACCGGCCAGATACTGCTCGCCGTACATCCGGATGATTTTGGCAGCGGTTTTGGGACCGATGCCGGGTAAGGTGGTCATGGTTTTGAGTACGCGCTCGTACACTGTTGGTGCAACGCCCTCTTCCGTCTGCTCTTTCCGACATAACGTCCACAGCGGTTCGCCGCAGCGTTTGTCGTTGAGCATGTTTTTGCAAAAAAGACGGTTTTTGGACAGCACGTCTTTTAGACGGCCTTCGTTGAGATACGGTTTATTCTCCTCATCCCGGATTTCACCGCCGCATTTCGGACAGTAGTATTCCGTTACCGGATACCCTTCAGATGCACCTTCTGACGGAATCCACCGGCGGCGTACTGCGAAGGCAGGCCGCCAATGGTAGCCCATCCGCATCCGCACACGGCCCATCACAAAAAACTCCGGCACTTCGGGTTTTCTATCAAGGGCGCGGATTTGCAGCAGCTTGGCCAATGTATCGGCTCCGTTGAGGATCCACACACGGGCATCAGGGACAGTATTGAGGATTTCACGCCGCCATTTGTATACCAAATGCGGCGGGCTGAGTACCAGGGTGCGGTGCAGTCCTGCACGATGGGCCGCCGCAGCTGCAGCGATGGACATCATGGTTTTTCCGGTGCCCATTTCAGCATTGATAATGGCGGCGGGTTTGTCTTCCTCGACCAACTGCTGCAATACGGCACGGACGACTTCCCGTTGTGCCGTAAACAGTGGTCGGGCAAGACCATCCAACACTTCCTCCAGCTCCGGATAGGTTTGTCCGTGATAGACGGGCCGGTTCTGCTCCGTTACTGCTTGAAAAAGGCTTTCGCCGAATTCGGCCAAAAACTGCGTAAGCGGCATGTCGCAATCCGACTGCACCGTTTCTGCGGCTTCCTCGGTTGTTTCAGATACATGCGACTTCTCGGCCTCTTCGCACACTCTGCGGAAAATTCGGTTGAAGTCTTCAATGATTTGCTTTTGATGCTCCTCCATCAGTTTCACAGTTTGGTCGAGCTCTGCGAAATCGGGAAAGAGTCCTTCAGTGTTTGATGCGGGGTATGTCATCATATGCTCCTATAAAAAAACGGAGCAAAACCCCGCCAACGGGGAATTGCCCCGTCGGGGTTTAAAAAAGGTAAAACTATTCGTATTGGATGGGAAGCTGCTCCAAACCTACACCGATACCATAAACTGCGCCTGCTGCCGCATAAACGGCCTCGTTATAGAGACGGTTGTCAAGGCTCGGGAGTGGGACAACTTCTCCGTCCCATTTCACCAATTCAGAATTGGCGAGGTCGGTAATTCGCAAAGTTCCACAAATAATGTCTTCATTTGCGTCCGTTTCCACTTCGGCAGTAATCCGAATTCGCCCGTCTGGTGCTGACAGGTTTATATCTGCCAGTTTCAACGGGGTCTGGGACGAATAGACATAAACCGTTACCGAAGAAACAGCCACCATTCTGCTCATTGTGTGCATATTGCTCTCCTAGTGTTCGAAAATAGGAATCAACAGGTAAAGCCGGCGTTTTCCAGTGCGGTTTTCAGACGGTCAGAATCCACCAAACTTTTCAGAATACCAAATGCCTGTTCTTCCGCTTTAGCCGATTTTCGGGAAACGGTGTTCAGTTGCAGTTCCAGGTATGGGGATTCGAAAAGAATATATCTGACGAACAGTCCTTCTCTGATAAGTTCTCGTACATGCAAATAATAGCCACGTTCGGCGGCATTATTGGCTTTCTTATACATCAACCCGATGTCCAAGGTTTTACCTTCGTTGAGTTTCGGTTTGATTCGGGTTTCGCTGAATTGGCGAATTAAGGGTAATGCGTGCATGGCATAAGCTCCAAGTAAAAGGGAATATGCCATGCCCTAGGGAATGACGTATCCCCACGGGGTTGATAAAAGAAAATGCCGTACATCCCGAAGGATGCGTGTCATGTTTAACGGCAGGACACAAGACAGATAAGGTCTGCCAGCCTGTAAACAGGTATTTTCAGACGACCTCGATTCAAAGATCGTCTGAAAATACCTGCCCGAAAGCAGGTGGAAAAAGGGTTACATCATAACTGGCTTAACTGGTCTCTCCACACAAACCAACCTCAGGTTGAGATAGGGAAAATACCAGTGCCTCCATAACGGTATCAAATTCCGGATCAGAGCCGAATATTAATTCGCCGTTGGTATTGACCACATCACAGCCATAAACACTGCCCTCCTTCGTAATCCGAATTTCGACAGTCATTTCCTTGATATATTGCATTGAGTATCTCCTTAAACACCTTAGAGATACCTTACCCCCAATAGGGATACCGATATCCCTATTGGGGGTAAATGGATCCGTTTACACATGAATGTAAACGCTCGGGTTAAAAAAAGAATCAGCCTTCGGATTTTCCAACCTCATCATCCGCCAACCTAAGTCGGGGATTAAAGGCTAAAACATCCGAATCCTGATCAATGATTCCGTTATTCGGTGAAAGCAGTGTTTCCAGCACAACCAGCAACAAGAGCAAATCGCACTCTCCGAATTTCTCGCATAAAGCGTCTAACACTTCCGCTTTATCCTTGTCATCCATGAATTCCAGTTCGTCGAATTCATCCACTTTTAAAGGGTGGTATCCTGATTCAACCAATTGCATCATGTTGAAAAATTCAGCTGCTGCTTTTAGATCTTCATCCGTGGGTCTGGCAATATTAAACATTACAGTATATCTCCTTGAAAAATAACATTACCTTAACTTACCTGCAGACGCTTTGCTTCCGCCTGCCGCTTCATTTCACCCACTATTTCACACAGTTGCGCGCTTTCGCGGTGTTTGCGGTAATGTGCGAGTATGGCTTGGAAAACGGCGTAATGCTTTCGATCGAGCCGGGTAACTTCATACAGTTCGACAGGTTCGCCCTTATAGAATGAGCAAACCACACTGCGCAATATCTCCGCACCGCCGTAGCTGTACGGACCGAGCAACATTTCACGTACATCCTGCTGTTGGAATACCGTATCGGGGTCGTAAACGACTTCGGTAAAGTCCTGTTCCAGCTCGCTGATACTCTGCTCCAGCCACTCGGCAGCCATTTTGCTTACTGCCTTACGGAACGCTTCATATTCCATTTCCTTCCAGGAAGCGGGTATTTTGAGTTCCTGTATCAGCTTGGTACGCACACAGGCATCTTCCAGGCTTTTGCCTAAGAGATACGCATAGCGTCCGAAGCGGTGTTCGGGTAGCAATACGCGGGTTTCGCGGCGGGTCTCGCCGTCCTCAAAAAGAAATTCCGCACGAAAATCGCATGTACGCAAATAGGCTGTTTGTTCGTAAACGTTGTAACAAACTATCATGACAGTCTCCAAAAACAGGGGAAAACATCCCCTGTAGGAGACGTATCCCCATAGGGTTGAAAATAAGAATCTCACCGGCAGAAAACTGAGGTGGGATTACGGGTTGCTTAAAAGTCTGATGCCAGAACAATCATCATTAGACATAGTTGTAAGCATCAATCGTAAGCAGGCGATAAAGTGCCTTAGCGACACGATCGTATCCGTAAAAACCGAATGCTAGACTATGTCTATCATTCATCACCAAAGGTCCTTCCATCTCATTTTTTCGACTGTCAAATACTATAAACTTCTTTTTGTCAGTCATATAGATGGTAATGTATTCGCCTTCCGGCAAACCTTGGATAGGATTTTCAGATGAACTGGTGAGCTTCACCAACTCAGTTCCTTTAAAGATCAGATCTCTGCCGTTTGGGTTAAATATTTCAATAGTTTTAAAATGTTTCGAAGCATTTTCAATGATTTCGATCAGTTGAGACATATTGTTTCCTTTCGAATGACGACAGGAAGCGGTTTCCCCAACGGGAAAACGTTCCCGTCAGGGTTTAAAATAAATTACGGCATCACCGTATGGTTAGAAAAACGCCGCAACCATACGAAGATGGTCGGATAATTTCAGCAGCAGTATCCATCAACGGAATATACAGTCCGTTATCTGTGTCAAAACCTTGGTAACAGACTTTTTCAGATAGCCTTTGCAAGGCCGTCTGAAAAAGCCCGCTGAGGGGCTTGGAATTAAGGATGCAGTCGACCGCTTTGAAGTATTGTGGTCAAACGCACATCAAAGTTCTCCGGGATAACCACTTTTACGGCCTGCACGCCTACGGCGGCATACTCTTCGCAAATCACGGGAGGGAAACGCAGTACGGAATTGTCTGTGGAAAGTTCCGATAACACCGCGTATTGCCAATGATCCAATAACGGGATGTCGGACAGCTGCTGTACCAACTGCCAGGCTGCTTTGTCTAAATCAGCCGCAACATCATTCAGCATCACCCAACCGGTTTTCACATCACGATCGGGTTGTATCAAACATTCCGTGTGTAAAAACATATGCGTCACCGAACCGTAATTATGGGTCGGGTACTTTGTTATGTGTTTACTCAGATTGATAAAACATTCTGCAGTTGTCAGACGCGGACAGGACAGGGAATCGTCAGGCCGTCTGAAACCCAGCCTGTCGTATCCGTAACCCTGCGAAGATTGTAGCTGCGCCTGAAAGGACAACATGTCCGCATCTCGGCCGTGTAGTGAAGCGAACATCAACTGTCGGTCCCAAATGAAGAAGGCATCAGCCATCAGGCCATGACGGGAAGTCAGGTAAAGCATTTCGACCTCCTATTGCAGACACCAAGTCTGCGACTGGGGACGGTAGGAATAACCGGCTTCCTTCATCATCGAACGGGCGATGTTCAGCTCGTCACGGTCTGAAAGGATATATTCACCCAAACTGATATGTTCCCAGTTTTGGGCGATCATTTCGCCAACCTGATCCGCATTTTCTGCATATTCCGGCAAATAGATGCCGTTTTCTGAAACAGGTACGAAGGTGCCGGCGGGTTCCTGCGGATACTCCGCCTCATCGGCAAAGCCGCATTCCTGCGCAAAATCTGCAAGATGCTGCCAGTCCAAAGCCGCATCGATATAGGAAGTGGCTCCGCCGCCCCATTCATAGGCTTTAACCTTGAGCTGCTCGATAATAAAGTCACCTTGATACTCGCCGGGTTCAAATTTTTTCAATACAGGATTTTTTACATCGAACGTGCCGATAGAGGTGCCCAGTTTGGCCGTTTTGAAAGGGCCTCGACGACCCTGTATGATCTGCACCGTCAAGGTGCCGGAAAGATTAATAGACATGGTATCACTCCAAAAAATAAAGGATACCGACCCACGGGCAGGTATCCCGTGGTTGGGAAAAAACTAATCAGTGTTTGATCGCACTGTGGATATTATCCAAATATACTATTTGGGACATGCGAAGCCCCAATCTTGTAAAAATACGTTTATCGTTATCCAATGCGCGAACAGCCATCTTCAACGCTCTGGAAGCGTTTTTATGGCAATGAATATCATTGACGTGCCTGCAATAACGATTGACCGCCTTCCTGGTTCGTATTTTCGAAATACGACCATCCGCATCAACAAGTAACAAATGATGTTCTTGTATGCATGCCACGACAACCTTCTGATGAGTATGTCGGTTGGTGAGAATGTCACCAATACGTATTCTTTCCGGTAGTAAATTTGGGGGGAGGATGGCACCTGAACGGTGCAAAGATAGATTTAGATTCATGGTAATACTCCAAAATAAAGGATACACCATGCCCATTCGGGGAAGTGTACCCCGATGGGTTAAAAGAAATCTGCTTCAGAAAAAAGCAGCGGTACCGTACCTGAAACAGGCTTGCAATCAACGGCTATGCAATGACAGAAAAACAGTCTGTCAGCTGTATAAAACTCTTTAAATACAGATTCTCTAAGCTGTCCTGAAATTATCAAAACGTCTTAGAGAACCTGCAAAGCAGGTTCAAATGGGGATTACCCTGGCTATTGATTATTTCGTCCGCACCGACGAAGTAATCAGATAATGGTCTAGCTTGTAATAAAGCCGTAACAATTACGAATAATTGCGCGTACTGGTTATACGGCTATACGCAAACAGAAGAAACGGTCTGTCAACCGGGGAAGCTTACCTGAATGACTTAGGGCAGGGCAGGGTAGGGCATTTAGGTAAGCTGCCCCAAAGGGCAGCTTTCAAACAGTTGCTTCAAAAGCAACAAAAAAATAAAAAGTTCAGATTGTTAAAGAGCCTTATTTTTTTACTGATGCTCACAATAGATATGAGCATCGATAAAAAAACAATATTGCTGAAAGCCAAGTCTTTAAGGGGACTTACCCTTTACTTCACTATAATTCAAGAGTTGCTTGGAAAATTAAACCGCCGTTTAGACAGAGGCTTAATTTTCCAAGCAATGAGCTGGAAAACTAAGAATGGGGAAGCTCGAAAGCTCCCTACCATTCTTAAATAATCAAAATATTCGAGAGCTTTCTAAGAAGCATCAGGATTATTTTGGGTTTCATCTTGAGAGGATGATTGATACCACATATTGCCATCCACTTTAATAAATTTGAATTTCAACAACCGACCATCGATACTTAAAGTTTCTAAAACCTCTCCAGTCTCATGATTGTTAGTTTCAAATTTTAAAGGTTGAATATCACCGGCACGAAAACCAACTACGACAGTCGGGCGTTCACGGTAATTTTTAGACAGCAATTGCGGAAATTCTTCCAAAAGGCGAGCAAACAGCTCTTTCGCTTGATTACCAACAATACGAAGATCGAAACGGGTTTTCTCCCCCGCGTCACCTCGAGAGGCTTGTATCGTACAAGCATAATAGTTGGAAGATTTTCTCTTTCCTTGAACTTCACGTGGCCGGTTTAAAAAACCGATCCCATCTGCAGTCAGGTTAAAGTAGTTTTGATTAGATTGAGTCATGATATATCTCCAAAAAACAGGGGATATATCAATCCCAAAGGGGATAGTATATCCCCAAAGGGTTAAGTTGCGGCTTTCACGGTAGCCGAACTGACTTAGAAGCCTTAAAGGCTGGCTGAAAAGAAGTACCGTAAATTCGACGAATCGAATCTCATTCATGAACGGCTAAATGACGAGACTTTTAAGAAAAGTCACAAACTACAAAAACAATTACAATATATTCCCGATAATTTCGTATGTCAATATTTTTTTCGTAAAATCTTTAACCGCGCCAACGCCGGACCCGACCGGTATCCAAATGGATAAAACTATTATAGATACCAATACCGCCGACATTGTAGTATTTAGCCATTTGTTCAAGCTCGCTAATGCTTACCCCCCTCATAGTAAAGTCCACTGCCTTACCGCGCATATGCAGTGAGTTTTTGGCAGCACCCTCAATAGTCGCGTTTCGTCTTGGCGTTCTATATGCACTATTGATTGTAATCACAGGGTTTGACCGTCCTGATTGCCGTGCCCACTCTTGCATTGCATACATGAGGTTTAAAAGGCCTACATCAATTTGAACCATGGCATTTCCATCTTTGGCATCACGCATCAGCCAACAGGCATTACGGTAGGCTTCAAGATCATATCCATTTTGTTGCTGAAAAAAACGGATTTCATGTTTTTCGCCTGTATCAGCCCGTTTGCAATTGATTGTACGGTCTCGTGACCAAAAATCAGCCATACTGGTTGCTGCTACTACATCTTTAGGCAATAACAAACCGGCAGCACCGGTTGTATATAGGGCACCTACGCCGACAAGCTTTTTCAAAAAGTTTCTTCTATCCATCTGAAACTCCAAAACAATGACTCCAATCAAATCTTAAGTAACACTCAGTATTGATATGCAAACTCTCCAGTATGCTGGTAGAGGACAACACCTTTGAGCTTTCTCAATCCCTAACAGCTACAATATCCATCGAGGCCGAGCCGCGGATTTTCAGTTTTTTGTAACTCTTTATATTCTCAAAAAGTTCTTTATTAAATATTGAAAAAATTGAATCTTGGTTAACAACCAATTTAACAAAAGTACCAAAGAGTGATATCCAATAAAACAGATGAAAAAGGCCTGACATTGTTTTATTAAACTGTACAGAATCCTGTAACATCATGATTTCGCGACTATACCTTACAGGATTGTCAGCACTCAACCAAAGCAAAACCAAGGCTCCCAGCGGCAGAGCACAAAACGCAATTATTGCGGGTTTCAAAAATAATCCTATCAAATTCTTAAAGATACTCCACCAAAGGGTACCAGAATAAAACACTCTATATTGCAATTCTTGCAGTTCGCCAGGTGAAATACTCCCTACTTCAATGCCATTGATGTAAATAAATAAATCTTTATTGGCGTTGTATTGCTCCTTGTAATTATGGTTTTCATCCAGCACATACTCTATAAAAGGATTTCCGAATATTGAATCGGACAAATATTTAACAAACCTGTTCTTCTCCATATACAATTTTCCTCATGCGTTATAGCATTTTAGTGCAGCTTCTACAGATGGCCATATGCTATTCCTTGCACTTATATCACGATAAGCCTCAATATCGATCGTATGTGCTTTGATCTGTTGTTCACGATGAATAATGACTCCCTTAGCTTCGTAAAAATCATCATGGCACTTATTATGCATATCTTGGACATTTATGCCTGTAAATAAGTATGGACGACAAAATTCCATGACGGATGTATCACAATAATTTTCCTGAAGCCGTCTTTCCTCAAACCGTCTGTTTGATCTGCTAGGATTATCTTCGCTAAAAAGCAGGTTATTATTGTCTAACAAATTGTATTTAGTTGTATGTGTCATTATGAATGCTATATCGGGTTCCCCTCTAGGCTGAGGATATACAGTCCATGTACAGATTTTAGTGATTTCCGATACAAAACGTTCCGTTTCAACTACAAGCCCGATAAAATTTCTGCCCCTAAAACCGTGCCTCAGACAACCAATACTGTACTTTTTGTTGGGATACGGCTTAATCGTCTTCAGTTCTTTATCACTCAGTTTCAAGCCCAATTCCGGTATTTCAAGAGAGGCCAGTTTTATTTCGCGATCTGCAGTGTCTGCAAAGTATTTAGGAATAATATGATAGTACATAATAGATAACCTTTAGTTTATTAATAGAACGTGTTTCTATAATGTCAAAACCGCTTATTTAACCCATTCGAAGTGCTTGCATTCGGGAAACCTACTACATCCCCAATACCGTTTTTCCAGGTTTTCCTTGAATCCTCTCTGTCTCAGACGGCCTTCCTTACAGGTCGGACAAATATCGTCTTCATTTCGGGCGACCGCCTGTTTTTTTGTACTGGCTGAATCCGACTGCTTTGGAGGACGGGGTTTTCCTGCAGCATCCTTTTTCGCCTGCTCGACCAGCTCTGTAATCACTTTCTGCTGATAGGCCATAAAATCAGCCAGAGTTAATTTACCTGCTTCGATTCCGGCCAAAGCCAGCTCCCATTTAGCCGTCGTTATCGGATCGGCGATTATGGCCGGCACCCGGGCAATCAGGTTCCTACCCTTCTCGGTCGAATAGATCTTGCCCCGTTTTTTCTCCATATAGCCCATTTCAAACAACCGGTCGATAATCGCGGCGCGTGTGGATTCCATTCCTAACCCTTCGGTGCTTTTCAGGATTTTGCGTATCTGCTCATCATCCACATCCCTGAGAAAATCCTTCAAGGTTTGCATTTCGTCCAATAGGGAATATTCGGTAAATCTCGGTGGCGGCGAAGTTTTTTTGGTTTCTTGTTTTACCGCTGTCACCTTTAACATTTCGTTTGTTTTCAGCTCGGGCAAGGCAGGTCCTTCATCAAATTGTTCCTCTTCGGACACGTTGTTACCCAAAAAATTTTTCCAGCCTGCCTCCTTTGGTGTCTGACTGGAAGCCTTGAACAAATGCCCGCAAGATTCGACTTCGATAACCGTGGAATCATATTCAAAATCAGGGTAAAACTGGGCGATATAACGGTCGCGTATCATCTTGTACACAGCCAACTCATCTTTATTCAGCTGTGCCAGATCAAACCGTGCGTGTTTGGTTGGAATGATGGCATGGTGGGAATGTTTGTTGACCTGATTGTCGTTCCAAACTCGAGAAGGACGGTTCGGATCTGCAGAATCCAGTACCACTCCCATAATCGGATCGATTGCCGTTATAGCGGCAAACACATCCTGAATTTCGACTTGCTGCGATTTTGGCAGGTATTGACACGGTGTGCGCGGATACGAGGTTATCTTATGCTCGTAAAGCGTTTGCGCGATTTTCAGAACTTTGGAGGCAGACAGTCCTAATTTTTTACCGACTTCCTTTTGCAAAGCTGAAAGACTATAAGGTAACGGCGGCGGTGTGCTTTTGCGCTCGGTATGAGCTGTAATTACTTGAGCATCCGCTTTTTGAAGTTTCTGAATCAGTGCTTTCACAGCATCAAGATCGGTACAGAATCCGTCTTTATTTTTCCAATCGTCCGGCACCTGCCATAGGGCTGTGAATACTTCTTTTAAGGCCGTCTGATAATCTATGGCCAATGTGTAGTAGTTGTAGGGGACAAAGTTGTCGATGGCCGCATCACGCTGTACGACCAGTTTCAGTGTCGGTGTTTGGATACGCCCTATCGACAATGTGTGTTCGCGCCCATATCCTGCGGCGTATGCGACGGTATAGGCGCGGCTCAGGTTCATACCTACCAGCCAATCGGCGCGGCCGCGCGCCAGACCGGCCTGATATAGGTTTTCCGTTTTATGTCCGGGCATAATCGCGGCCAGTGCTTTTTTGACCGACTGAGTATCCAGACCACTGGTCCAGAAGCGGGAAACCTTTTTCCGATAACCACAGTAGTCCAGAATCTCCCGCGCGATCACTTCTCCTTCACGATCAGCGTCAGTCGCAATAACCACTTCGGCGGCTTTTGCAAGCAATCCCTTTATGACTTTGAACTGCTTGGCCGCCTTTGAAGACACCTCCATTTTCCAAATGTCCGGAATTACGGGTAGTGCTTCAATATTGCTGAAATCGGCAAATTCTTCCCCGTAGGCATCGGGCGTGGCTTGCGTCAGTATATGACCAAAAACCCACGTTATTGCGGTATCGCCTTTTTGGAAATAACCGTCATGTATTCCGTCAAGCACACCCAACACCTTGCCTATATCCTTGGCTTGGGAAGATTTTTCACATAAAAACAAACGCATTTTAAAATCCCAAACTTTGCTTCAGCTGCAAAACAAGCCAAGATAAAATAGTCAAAAAAGCCCAAATTACCAAAGCGAATAAGCTTCCATAAATAAGGGTAATAATGAACATATCTTTAAAATCAGCCCATAATGCAGCAAGCCAGCAGTTCATTTCACGAAAAAAGGAAGTATTTTTCGTGGCCATATTTACATTGGGATGTCATCATCAGCATCAGCGTGATTACCGTCCTGAGACTGCTCACGTTTAGGACGCAACTTGATAGCTTCTATACGTTCAGTTGGTACAATGAATAAATCTTGAACACGCAATTTACGAACGCGAACTTCAATACCATCACGATTGGTATAAGTTTCGTAACGTTCTTCACCGGTAACGAAAACCGGCATACCGACCTGTAAAATTTTATGGAGATGAGTGGCATCACGATTCCAGTATTCGCAAGAAATCCACTCCGTTGAAACCACTTCTTTTTTACCTTCGGCATTACGTTTGAAATTAGGGGAGGCAATTGAAAAATTAAGTACGAGCGAAGCCTCATCGTTCATGGAACTTACGACAGGACGCAAATTAAATTCGGCACCGAGATTGCCACGAGCAAAAAGTTGAACTGACATATTTTTCTCCAAAAGGAAGGATTTAAAAATATGACAGAAAAGACAGGTTAAAATAACCCAAAATGAGATTAAGGTTCTTAAATAATAACTAAACAAATTTCTCTTGTCAAATAACAACTACCATATCTATTACAGTCATCAGCGCGAAGCCGCGGCCGGTATCCACTACTGTAACGAGTCGTTCCAGCTGAACCTGTAACGAGTCGTTCCATTCCTCAGCGAAGCCGCCGCCGCCGCGGCCGGTATCCACTACTGTAACGAGTCGTTCCAGCTGTCAAAAAAAAGCCATCACAAAAGTGATGGCAACCGATTCAAAAAGGCAATTAAACTTTTTACTTGACCATGATGTTACTAGGAAGATTACCACGTTCCAAATTTTCAACTTTTAAAATTTCTTCAAAAACTTCTTTTATTGAAAACAATTCTGCCAAATCTCCGGCAATCTGCTTACCTCGAGAGAAATACTGTCTGCAATCAAAATAAATTTTCATATGCAGTAATCGTTCATCAAGGCTGGCATTTGTTTCATCCAATGCGGTACTAATATCTGTCCAATTAAAAAACTTCCTACGCGATTGACGTCCACTGGAAGAAACCACATTTTTAAAAAAAAGCATGTTGGGAATATAGTATTTTTTCAGATCTAAGTTAGCCAGGTATTTATTACTCAATTTCAAATGTTCTCTTACGATTGGATATACAAGATCAAGTTCCTTACATGCTTCGTGGAAAGACTGAGCCTCATCAATCAACTGTTCAAGATCAACTAATTTTAATTCAATTTCTTCATCTATATCCTCAATTCCCCTTACCCTTAAAAGCCTTTTATATTCCCAAAATTTTAAGTATTTATCCTTACCTGGTTTTTGAGTATTCATATTATTCATATCAGCCATACTTCTAAAATTAATCCAAACAAAAAAGGGGCCAACCGAAACACTCCTAACAGCCGATTGTAACCCCCCGTTCCAACTAGCCCGACAATCCATTGTCACGAACAATATCAACCAACTTATTGAGATCCTCCTGATTCATTTTTTTCTGGATATAAACCATAGAGGGTTGCGATTCATAGACCCAAACAGATAGTGGTATTCTAGGAAGAATCTCTTGGTCAACAGCAGATTTCAACTTAGCTAACTGTTCAGGATCAAGCAGACTGTCACGTCGAATGTTCTTGATGGCTCTAGTCTCCATAACCGCTATATACAAATCATTCAGTAATTTCCTCATCATCCGACCGCCATTATACAATGTGTCATTACATTGTTTATTAGCCATCATGCCTTTGATATTAAGTGTCTTAACGGCACATACAAAACTATCGTAATCCCGCAACAATTTAACCAGTTTGAAACCATAAGCCCGTAAAGCATTCAATCTGATATGAACAGGGTTATTGTTCTGAATCAAGGTAATCTTCATGCCGGCAGCGGCCAAACTATCAATCTGAGCTTGAACCTGTTTTTTTACAGTCTCAAAAAATTCCTCAATTTCGGACATCTGTTTTTCAATCTGCAATAACCGACTTTGGGCATAAGGATTATCGGACATAGCCATACCGAACAACTCGTTACTGAGTGTCAGACCATATCTGATACCTGGCCATCGTGGGCCGTTCTTCTTATTGTTATTGCCTTCCCACATACGAATACCTTGCTTGGTATGCATAAAAAAACCATCATCACCGGAAGAGGTCAAGCTGCCAATATTTTTAAACCGGTCGTTCTCAGAAGAAAGAATTTCATACTCCCCCCAAACCAAGTGATGCTTTCGACCTGTCTCCTTTTGAAGATGTTGCTTAAGCAGCAATTCATGTGCTTTAAACTCTTCCCACTGTTGGAACTGTTCGTCATCCTCAGTCAACTTTTGATTGACCTTACCCCCCAAAGCCAAAGCAGCACGAGCCATATCGTAACCGTCGCTGAAAGGTGACTGTTTTGTCGTGACTTTGAGATCAAATTGCTGAGCGACGTGAATCGCACCAGGTTTGACAATATATCTCTGTTTCGCAAATTCCATTTTCAAATCCTATCAAGTTATCAGAAAGTTCTTGTAAAGCCCCTTTCAGCGCAGCATATTCTCAGGCGATTATCACCATCGTCCACTAGCTTCGCCGATGACTGGAACGCACGCGGCGGTAAAAATCGCGTCGCCCTGCACTTCATCGACCTCAACCTGAACGACCTGCCCGACGGCTCCCTGAAACAGCAGGTACTCAACATCGGCACCACCTTCTACCTGCCGGAAGCGGATATCCGCGCCCTGCGCCAGAGCGCAAAAATCCTGCTCGAACAAAATGCCACCTACCGCAACCTGCCCGGCCTGAAAG
>ERZ772874.243-NODE-243-length-29496-cov-7.384702_pt1 | contig 29496 bp, 32 predicted proteins | sample MGYA00580586_ERZ772874 | MGnify/ENA primary metagenome ERZ772874 (study PRJEB29015, sample SAMEA2737952) | human oral metagenome | biome: human oral; feature: human-associated habitat; material: dental | place: China | collected 2154 ... | reverse complement strand
ATGTGCGCATTGTGCGCGTAAGCCTGTAAACTCATGGCCATGCTTTCCCCCAGGGCGAACTGGGTGATAAGCGAAGCCTGGACCGGTGCCCGCCGGACCGGGCTTCATTCATTTGTTAGTGTCCACCTCAGAATAACACTGATGATATTTCGGAAAGACCTTCAACACAGGGCCCTTTCCAGGTGAGCATATGAACAAAGTCACATAGACATATAGCCATGTAAGCGTACAGCCATGTAGCTATATGTTTCTATTTACACGTGCTGAACAGGACTTACTTGCGAGTACGGAGCCATTCCAAGGCCCAGTCTTCCCACAATTGAGAAAGGCTCGTGTCGTCCTCAAGAGCGGCAAGCTTCGCTTTTTTTAGAAGGTCTTTATCCTTGACATACAGACGTAGCGTCGCTGCCCGTTCCTCAAATCCAGCAAGCGGAGCCGATTTCACCTTGCGAGCCTGCACAGATCCTTTTGACTGCGAACTAGTTTTGGCTGTGTTTCCCTTCTCATTCCTCTTAGCCTTTCTGACCGCGTTATTGATAGCCATAGCTCCTCCTAAAATGCCTCTTTGAGTTCTTGTGCTAATTCGACCCATTCGATATAGGGCTTAGTGGTGATCTTTGGAACCGTGGCGCCAGCCCTGCGGGTAGCGCTTCGCGCAGGAACAATCACATCCGCTAAAGCCGCACGCTTATTTGCCGAAAGCGTCTCCTGGGCAAACTCAAGCAACCGCTCACGCTTGTCGACGTTGACCAGAACCACTGCCACCGGCGTATCAGTCCCGTCAAAAAAGTCCAGCGTCGCCTGCGTGCGCTTCATATCGAGAGGGGAAACTCCTGTGGGAATAAGTACAAGGTCGGCCGCTCCGGATGCCGTTTCGACGATGCTGCTGCTTCCCGGTGGCGTATCGATCAAAATGAAGTCATAGTCTTGGTTTCCAAAGCGACGAATAGCCGTTTCGAGTGTTCGGTCAGTAGGCACGGCCAAAACTTCGAATCCAAGATCGTCGTCGGCCTCCTCCGCCCAGTCCGCCGCAGAACGCTGTTTGTCTGCGTCAAGAACCAGGACGCGATCCCCCAGAGAAGACAGAGCAAAAGAGACCATCATGGCAGTGGTCGTTTTTCCCGTCCCACCCTTAGTTTGAATTACCGAGATTACGTTCGCCATAGAGAAATCCTAGCATGACGCCTATACGTCCATATAGCCATATAGGCATTTTCTCGAACAGGGCATTTGAGATGATTCACTCCACCCCCCATCCCAACAGGATCAGCAGGTCTGGGTTGTCATCCACCTATGACCGTTGGCGAGGGCAAGGTTAACAAGAGACAACCTTCAAGCGGAAAGCGGTTAAAGCGCCCTACTGACACTCTCAACGAAATCAGATGGAATACCTTCTAGCAGATAGTCAGGACACTCTAATTACCCGCACTAGCTAGGTACTTGTACAAGGTGGTCCGCCCGATCCCGAGCCGACGGGCCACCTCCGCCTTAGGAACCCCATCGGCCACCCACTGCCGAGCCTGGGTTACCTGCCCGTCAGAGAGTACCTTCGCCCGGCCCTTGTAGACTCCGCGCGCCTTCGCCCGGGCAATACCCTCTGCCTGACGCTCCTTAATGATAGAGCGCTCAAACTCGGCCACGCTCCCCATGAGCCCCAGCATGAGTTTGGCAATTGGGTCCGCTTTCGCCGAATAGGTCTGCCCCTCACGCAGAAACCTCACCGAGACGCCGCGGACCACCAGGTCCTCGACAATCGTGTGAAGATCCACAAGTGAGCGGGCGAGACGATCCATGCTCGTGACAATAAGCTGATCCCCCTTGCGCAGATACCTCAGCACCTCCTCCAACTGTGGACGATGCTTCGTGGAGCCGCTGATCTTCTCCTTATATATCTGCGATGCCCCAGCCGCACGGAGTTGATCAAGTTGGCGGTCCAGATTCTGCTCCAGGGAACTCACCCGGGCGTAGCCGACTTTCTGACCTACAACAGCATCCTGATGTTCGTCTATCTCTAGAGGCGGCGACGGTTCTGTTCCATTATACATAATCTAACCCTACCGAACAGCGAGAAGTTACAATTCAAAACCGTTCACTTAGGGTCTACCGAATGGACATCACCGCGATGCGCCGGTGCCAATACGTCGTACTCACCCACAAGCAACGCTCCGCCGTTGTAGCGCTAGACATCGACCACTGAGGACAATCAGGCGGGGCGGTCAACGACATCCACCCTGAGGTATACGAAAAACTATCCATCGTGGCCGCATACAACATCGGCCCATCCTGGGTTGGGGTCAACCTGACCAACGGCAAATGCCAGCTAATCTGGCTGATAGACCCCGTGTACGCAGACACCCGCGCAGACTCGACCAATATCCAACTGATGGAGCTGGTCACCACCATGCTCGGCGACCACCTCGGCGGGGACACCGCGTTTGCCCACAGACTGTCCCGCTCGCCGTTCTACAGCGGCGATGCCCCCACCGCCTACCAGTGGCACGTCCAACACCACAGGGTTGATCGACTAGCCCATCTACGCGATGAAGTCAGGACAATGACCGGACAACCGACACCACAGACCACACCAGCAGAGTAGAACTTCTCCAGCGGCCGCGAGCCAATCGAAGCTGTTGTCGCCCACCGCTGAATCTTCGACGGTGACCGCATCGACGGGGTGAAAGTCTTCTGGATCACCCCTATACGCGCCGTCCGTGATGAATGCCCTAGCCACCCGCCTACAAACTCCGGGAAACAGGAAAAATGACCGACGCGGCGATCATTGATTCCTACGAACGCACCTACAATATCGCCCAAGCCGTCGGTGCTGACTACCGCGAACCCAGACATACCACCAATGCGAGACCGCCTCACATGGCGCGGCACGTACGGGGCTACGTCCTCGGCAACAAGCGCCGCAAAAGTGCTGGAAAACGGATCTCAACAGGGACTACGTGCAAGGAAGGCGGGAAGCTCTTCAATCAGCTAATACAACTCGCAAAGCAAAGGGACGGGAAACGAAGGCGCATGTGTTAGCGGTTGCTGCAGAGTATTTAGTCGAGACCGGGGTCCTCCCAGCTGGCCGAGTTATCGCGGAGGAGGTAGGAATCTCTAAGCATATGGCCAATATCCATCTTAAGTCATTGAGAGAGTCCGGAATGCTTGATGCCTAGGTGGGAAATGCCGTAAGCAAATCACAGTTCTCCTGCCCCTTGTGGGGCAGTCAATACCCACCGCTACCGCACTCCTGCTCCTCGCTAGGCGGAGGCGTTCGAAACTAGTACTTCGTGTCTGGACGTTGCACCACACTGGGGTCACGCATAGCTCAAATGACTCGCTTAAGCCTGTTGACCTCGGTGGTCGATATTCATCACCTGGCAATGAACAATCGGAGGGCGATTTGAATCGCGCTTGCGGTTCTCAAACACCTTGGTGTGGAACACGTTTCCAGTTCCCGCATTGAATGGACAAACGCGCCAGCGGAATATCGACACGGGTCAACTTGTGTTGCAAGCGCGCGATCAACACCCCGAGCGTCCACTGGCGGAGCATTACAACCCGTTTGCTATGTCTCCTGAGCTCGTAAAGGCACACGAGAAGCTAGACCGCGAGGTTGATAAGGTGTTTGGCGCCTCCCGCAAATTTACGACTGCACGGCAACGGCAGGAATTGCTGTTCGTGAACTATGTTGGTTTAACAAATGAGGCTTAGTCGGTACGTGACTGTCTGTGCACGACCGAGGGTGAATATGCGCAGCCTGAACTGCGAAAACAGGAAATCCTCGGAGTGCGATGCCTGGATGTGTCTTTTGGGTTAACCCCAATTACACCCACCGACAGCGCTTAGACCCTCAAAACTCAACCAATATTCAACATCGGGGACACCAGGTCAAACACCAAAAATGAGAAATATACAGACCTAGAGCCAGGATCACCACAGGTAGAATCTTAGAATAAAAGCGCGGACCTAACACACTGTGCACTGAAAAAAACCACGACATGCCGCAGCAAATAGCAATGGGCAAGATGCTATCTAGCCCCCAAATCAACTCCCTAGGGCAAAGAACAATCATTGTCGGCTATCATGTCAGCCACAATCGAAGACTGAACCACCGAAGCACGGACGTAATTGGGGATTGCTGTGTTGCCAGAAGCAGCACTCCCAACACAAAGTACTCGCCGGGAAAATGCCGTAGCTCCCCACCCACCCGGCAAGGGATCGCAGACCACAGCCTGCTTGGACTGGCTAACAAACTCAGATGGACATAGTTTTCCCTTATCGTTTATCCAACCGGCGCTTGAGTAACCACAAGCACAAACCAAAGCGTCGATCGGAGGCATCTTGGACGAAACCGATTCGAGAGCAACTTTGCGCCCTACGGGCACACCATCTCCCAACCCGGCGGAAACATAGAACATTGAATCATGCACCCCCTTATTCAGATCATAGGCACTCCGAAGAGGTATGGCGGTAACGCGTCGCCTTATAACTCCTTCTAGGCTCGATAATAACCTTTGCCGCATCATAGAGTTCCCTCCCGACCAATACTTATTCGCCATATCAATCATCGGTCCAACCAAAAATTCCCACTTTGATTCACCTGCGAGGCATTCTTCGTAATCATGCACAAATCTAGCAATTGAAGAGCTACCGGGGATAGCGCGATGATTACGAATGTCGTATCCGACCTTGGCGCACATTTCTCTTAAAAAACGGTGGAAAAGCTCCGGACTGGTCGAGTTACTAACAAAATCATCCACGTTAATATGAATAGGCGACTCATAATGCAAGCTACTTCTGACACCTGGAAGTCTTCCACTAGGGCTAACCATAATAACACCTACTTCTCTAAATAGCGCAAGTCGAGCGGCATCAATACCAGACAAACCAGTTCCCAGAATACCTACAGTAGCGCCTTTATTTTCCACTAACCATTGTGAATAATCTACATCATAAGGTGATGCGAAAATAGGAATATATGGTCTATGCAAATCGCAAACCTCGGGAATAACAGGAACCTTATTTGAGCCTGTAATAATAAGAATGTCAAATGCGAAAAAACCCGACGTCAAGGTTTCGACCTCAACCTTGGTTGTTAAATCAGTAACAGCCACTACGCTGTCGGTAATCTTGCGAACACATGATGAAAAGCCCGCCACCACGGACTGTAAATAGTCACCATACTGAGCCCGTTGAGGAAATACGCGCGAACCATTTGTAATGCCCAAAAACTGCTGAAATTCACGGGCCTCAGAAAGATTCACAGACATAACCGCGGCGCTGGTGTTACAAATAAGCAAATCATCGACAATGCCAAAAGCTCTATGATTGGAGAGCTCATTGGGTTCAAAAACAGTAATTTCGACATCATCTTTTTTATGAATCATCGCATTAATAAAAGCGATGCCACTAACTCCAAGACCAACGATTCCGATGTGCATAATAGAAACTACTCCTGTTATAAGACTCTATATATAGAGCCTGACATCTCCAGCTCAACAATATAATCTAAATCACGTTTTATTAAATTGACATCATCACTACCCAAAAAGATCATTCCAAATGACCCGGTTGTAACTCTATTTTGGACGCTAATCTCAGTCCCGTTATCGGGGATTCTAGATACCATCGCTACTGTAGGAAGCGAGCGCACCGCATCCCAGTTGCAGGATTGCAGAATCCCCTCCGACTGCGGAGTGGGCATCATCCATCCCACATGACCATTCCGATCATTAGCGACTAAATTAGATTTCGCTATTTCTATACCCTCCATCAGGAGATCAGCCAGAACCGTAATTTGGCTATATCCCCGATACCTGCGATAAAAATCTGAGGGGACTTCAGGCCCCATACAACGACCATTGTACTCAATTAAGACCCAACCATCATCCGAGTACCTCAACTCTACGTGTGAAGCACCAAAATTGACGTCTAAGGCATCGAGGAGTGCAAGTGTATATTCTACCGCACCTTTATACCGTTCATTGGATCTATCCAACGTTATAGCGGAAAATATCTGCGGCTTTCCATTTACTTCGCGTATACCATATTCAAATACCTCCGTTACTAAATGGAGTCCCTCAGACGACACCACATTAACAAAGTATTGAGTGCCGTGTATATATTCTTGAATAGTTGCTGCTGGGGCGGTTTCCCCTAAAAGAGTAACAGATGAGCGAATGCAATCTATCGCGCGTTCGACCTCACCCCTGCCTGAACACCTAGTTACTTGATCACTCCCGCCACTACTAGCAGGCTTAACTATATAATGATCACTAAGTGAGTTTGGAAGACGGAGATCAGTCAAGTCCAAATCCGGACGAACTAGAATGGATTTGGGCACGCGAAGTCCTTTATCTTTCGCGAGATCAATCATTCCTTGCTTATTTCTTCTATGCCAGATCTTAGAAAATCCGTTGTGCGGCAGACCTAGATGATGTGCTAGGTACTCCGCTAAAACAACACCACCTTCACTACCAGCCACGACGGCATCTAACCCCAATTCGGAATATTTATCAAGTAGCAAATAAGCTCGCTGGTCACATATTTCACCATTTGGTTCGACTTCCACATACCAGTCAGGTTGTATTGTGTAGAGCTCAACAGCTGGATTTGATCGTAAAATTTGAACTAAATCAGATCCACTTGAAGATGGGTCAACGACTAGAATCTTCATTTTTCTCCTTCGAATTGAATAAAACCCTAATATAAGTAATTAAAAGGATGGATAATAAAACGAACACTTGTGAAGCGCTGGCATGGAGCCCCAAAACTGTTTGCATCCCAAGGACTATTGCCGGGAGGCCGGCAATAGTGAGCGCAGCTGATAAAGCGTTGGCGATCGTAATACCCCATTGAAGGAGCAATATTGGAATTGAGACACAAAGAAATGATAGCACAGCTATATCCGTAATCACTTTAAATCCAATTACCTCCCATGGAGTTATAATTAAAGCTACAATGCCACTCACCATCCAGCCTAGATGATATCGAATTGCCGAAATTCGCATGACACTACTACCTTGACTAAAGGCAGATTTTGATGAATAAATAACTCCTACTGCAGACACTCCGGACATGATACTTAGGATTAGCCCCCACAATGATTCTCTGAGTTCATTCGCGGGATTTAGCATGAAGTAAATCAAGGCCAGTATAAAAACACTTGAAGTAATTGCTACATTTTTTAATCTAGCATCCCCTTTCCGCATCATAAGGACCGCTACCAAAAAAGGGCCTAGGCTGGTCTCAAGAACACTGGCAGTTGCAGGAGGTAGTATAGTTGCAGCTAGGTAGAATAAAGAAAACGCACCAGCAGTAGAGAGATTCATAGCTACCATAGTGCTTACCGAAGGGTTTCTGTCCTTCGCAGTTGTTTTCTTTTTATGCTTGACGAAACAAAGCCATATTACGCTGACAAACGATGCTAAAAAATATGCGAAGAACGTACTTAAAGAAGATAGATTGGCGTCTAATCGGATTCCGATAGTTGCCGTGCCTATTCCTTGCCATAGCACAGAGATAAATACTATGAGCGATCCTTGAACGTTCTTATTTAACAATTTAGCCATTGTGTAACCTTATGGTTTATTTGCTATTTCGGTTATGCCTATCTTTAAAATTTCCACCTGTGCTAAGAACACCAAAAATATTTGGCATGACGACGCTATTCAAGTTCAATGAGGTAACGACATAAGCTTTCACCAATTCTCGGCCACCACATGCGGTAGCCAACCTAGTACATGGTTACCATTTCTTCGCACATCTTACAGTACTATTGACTTCTTCGTAGAACCACTAGGCTCTTCAGGAAGCCGTGGTCGGTTTTAAGCGCGCTGGACAGTCGGTGGGCACGCTAATGTGTTAGCAGAATACATGGTAGTGCATAAAAGGTTGGCAGGACTGACCGTGGAGGGCAGCAGTGCGCGTTCGGTCGAATCACCCGCGATCGGCGTGTGCGTGTGGTGCGGTGATCATCGTGGGCTACGCCCCAAACCCCGTTGAAATATGGGTGGCTTAACGCCCCATGCCCCAAATTGATCAGTGGTCGGCTAAAAAGATTCCAGCACTGAGGTCGAATCTGAACCAAAAAATTCGGCACACCATTGACAGATCAATCTGCGAGGCAAAGCCCGTGTTGGTTACTGAGCCTCGCGGCACCTCGTTCAGCTCGCTTCCGCGCCCCGTACGTGTACTGACACGCACTAATTACTCCACCTCAAAACATATACACCCTTCGTGACAACGTGTGAGATGGAACCAAATTATGATATGTGAGGGTAAAACTGTGTACGCCTAGTGCGGTATCTGCTGCTTTATCCGCAGTTCTACCGCCTCGGTTTCCCTCGCGCGACAGCGCGTCGGTGAGTCGACCGGCGGGCACGTCCACATCTGCATCGCTCAACACTGGTGTAGCCAGCCGGCCAGGTGCCATCAGGCATGATTTTCATGCCCTAGCCGGGTGTCAAGGAACACTTCGCGGATCGAACATGTCGAAGTTGATCAGAATGAATCCACTCCACCTCCAGAGGGCGAGGAACTCGCCAGAATTTGGCCGACGCTCCCACCGCTTGGCTCGTAGTTTTAGTGCTCTGACCTAGGGTAGAAAAACAAACAAACCATTAATTGCCAAGGCTTCAAGCCAAAGGCAAGTACTACATACGTACGAGCCGAAGATGGTCGCAGCTCTGCCGCGATGGTACCATCTCTATCTATCCTCAAACCTCCCGCATTAGAGATCTCATTATGATGACCAGAAGTCTAAGCGATATCCCTGTACTATCGTAAGGTGTCCTCAGTAACCAATACTGATCCGTTGCTACATAAGAAAGGCTCAGAAATGGACGCGAAGCCCGTAAATAAAATAGCAGTAATTTTGGATCCTACCTTAGAAAAATGGCAAATCCTCAATGTCACATCCTTTTTAATCAGCGGAATCACTCATCAGAACCCTTCTCTAGTCGGCGATAATTATGAAGATAACCAAGGGAATATCTACTTGCCACTCCTTGGCCAACCAATCATGGTTTACTCTGCCGACCGCGATAAATTTGCCGAAATTCTGGAAAAGTGCCATACTCGCGAAATTCAGCCCGCAATCTTTGCTCGTGGTATGTTTAGCACCAGCAACGACCTAGACAATCGAAATATTGTTAAAAATTTTGACGCAAAGGACCTTGATCTTGTTGGACTAGCACTATGTTCTAACCGAAACAAAGTCGATAAAATTATTAAGGGATGTGCGCTGTTCAAATGATGAAAGTGAATACAGGTAAATCCCCCCCCTTTATTGACAACCCTTATGCGAACCTGCTGATCACCATGGTGTTTTTCGCTAGCGCGTTTACGAGCTCTAAAGTTGTAGTTGGGCATATGCCCCATGATGCTGCCGCCGCACTGAGATTTTTGGGTGGAGGCATTATCTTGGCTATCGTTCTAGCCATTTCGAAGGACCAATTTTTTATCAGCCCCCACAATCTTATACGCTGTGCTATAGCTGGATCGATAGGGGTATTTGTCTACAATCTCCTATTTTTCCAAGGGGTTAATCTCGCTCCAGCAATAGATGGGGCTCTCATTGTTCCTGTTCTTAGCCCGCTTTTTACCTTCATTATTTTAGTGAGCCTAAAGAAAGAGACGCCCACCTTCGCTAAAGTAGTCGGCCTCTCCCTTGGGGTAGTTGGAGCAGTTATTTTTGTTGGAAATCAAGGAGATTTGGCCGCATTGGGTAATAGATTTATCGGCGATCTCGTTTTCCTCGCAGCGGCGATTAGCTGGGCATTGTATGGAATTGTGTCAAAAAATATACTTCGTAATATTACGCCATTACAGGCTACCACATGGTCAACTATCTTCGGGTCGATCATGCTCTGCGCTGTTTCAATTCCCAGCTTTTCGAAGATTAATTGGAGCGTCATTCCTCCGGCTGTGGAGTACAATCTGATTTTCCTGGCTGTTGGCCCCACAGCGATTGCCTACCTCTTCTACTATCGAGGTCTTGGTAAGGTTACCCCTACTACGGCTACGCTGATGATGCTTTCTGTACCAGTGTTTGGTGCGGTATTTGCATTCTTCTTTCTTGGCGAGACAATAGTGGGATGGCAGATTGTGGGAGCATGCTTATTGCTTGCTGGCGCTTTTATTAGTATCATATCATGGAAGGCATACTCATATCGCGGAAGACATAGAAGAATTCATGCTTCGCATAAACACTCATGAAATAATAACAAAGAAGACAAATATGGAACCATATTAAGGAGTAGGCAAACACAGCACTCCACCTTTTCAAGGTGCAAAATGTAGCAATCTGCAATCTACTATATACTCAATTTATTTTCACACACCCACAGCGCATACTTTACTTCTCAAAACAGACCAGCACATCCCTGGTAAGTGAGTTCAATAATTGTATGCATCATATAATTAAGGCGCTCATATAAGGAACAGGCCAAAGTGGACTAATCAAGGTATTTTAACTCTGCAGGGCGCCCAAAGCGAGAATTATCCACTGAAAAGCTTTCTATCTACTCCGTATCCTATCGTGGGTGAAAAGTAAGACGAGATAAAACCTAGACATAAAATCTATTCGAGATAGTTGGCCTCCCTCTCGGCGATATAACCCCAATCTGTTTTTACTTTAGTCTCTGGATCGTTACATACCCCTTACAAGGAACGAATTAGCCCACCATCACAGCGCATGGCACAACCCGTGATAAAATCGGCGTTGGTACTGCAGATGAATGCCACAAGGCTACCAATGTCACTGGGGCTTCCATATCTTCCTGCAGGTATAGAATCAAGAGAACGCTGCTTGACCTCGCTTGCGCTGACCTTCTCGATATTCGCGTTATGCTGGTCTATGTTTCGCACGCGGCTTGTATCAATTCGGCCTGGTACAATCATATTAACGGTAATACCATCTCGAGCCACATCCTGCGACAACGTCTTCAGATACCCAAGTAGAGATAACCTGGAAATGTTAGATAAGGCTAAATTTTGTATAGGCTCAACAACACCGCTTGAACCCACCGAAACAATCCTTCCCCACCTCTTAGATTGCATTTCGGAAATAGCTAAGTTGACCAGATCTATACCGAAGAGAGTAACTCCCTTGAAGGCGCTAAGCGCAGATTCTCTATCGACATCAACCGCTCGCATAGGTTGGGGTCCTGGACCGTTTAGAATTAAAATATCGGGAGAACCAAATACTCTTACTGTAGCTTCGTAGATTTCTTTAGCGGCATGCTCATCTTGATAGTCATGACAATAGTAGCTAACCCGATCCGATCCAATAGCGCCGACTACTTGCCTAGCTTTACGCTCATTACGACCCGATATCATAACGTTGGCTCCTTCTTCTACTAGAGAAGAAGCAATACCTCTGCCAATCCCATCAGTCGAGCCGCAGACTAAAGCAGTTTTTCCGTTCAAGCGCAAATCCAACTCTTGCATCCTTTTAATAATCGAAACTGTTCAGAATAAAAAAATGAGCCATGCGTCAGTCCTCGAATTTAATTCTTACCCGAGTAAGGACCGACGATAGGTCGCTGGCTGCATTTACTAAACAAACCTATCCCTGGCTCAAATTTACAACCTTCTGCATTGTGTCTGAAGATATGTGTCGTCTAAATCAGAGGCTAACGCCCTGCCACTCGATCAGTGATAGTTTCCCCACTTCCAAGCGTTTGGTCAATGTTTGATACATTGGCATCCGTTGACATAATAATCTCATTAAGAGACTGCCCCCCGGGTCTAGCAGGCCGCCAAAGCGGACCCTGATAGAGAGACTTCAGATTATTAAAGGAAAGTCCGGAGGCTGACTCAAGAGAATCGACCAATTGTTGATCCAAATCTCCTTTTCCAGAGAGAGCTACCTTAATGAATTCCTCATGCGCCTCAAGCTCAGGTTGAAACTTATTCAGGTAAGCGCTCAAATGCTCTCCCTGGCCAGCGAAGGGAGAAAATACCATGCAAATCAGTTGCTCCTCGTTGAGCCCGTATATCTCTTCGGCGTAACCTGACGCTAGCTCACGCATGCGATTGATGCCCTCTGGGGTCGAGTATCGTCCGACTATTTCCTCGACCAGAAATTCTGGAAACTCCTTCTTTCGCATGAGGGAGGTAGCAAAAGTCACATATTGCCCAATCCCCTCAGCGTAGGATGTTCCATATACATTTTCAGTTCGAAGACCACGCAGGTGTGCCATAAGTAGCGGATTAGCGCAGTCTGATTCAGTAAAATTAAAAGCTAACTCATCAAACTCAAATCCTAAGAACTGCAAAAGATCCCAATGATCACCGGATGCGTAGTTTGTATGCTCGTATATAGAGAAGAAACGCAGGCTGTCTGGTACAGATACCTTCAAGCGACGCTCTTCTAAACGCCGTTGATGTGAAGATCCATGAATCTCACTAAAGTACTGTGCTGAGAGATTATCCATCGTAGTCAGGAATCTATTGAATCCCTTTTTCGATTGCGCTGCAGACATATCCTGGCCAGCAGCACGAGCCAAGCTGCTAACCCACTTAGCGTACTCCTTCTGTTCGGATGGCGAGTCCCCCGTTATGATCAGGTCGACCCCTGCACCATAGGATGCCGCTAAGCCGAAAGTCCTTCCCACGTTGAAGTTACAAGCGGTGCAGAAGGTGGTTCGCCCATCTCCGTAGGTGCGATGCCCTGACATGAGCATATCAATTTTGGTTTGCTCAACAAGATCGTATGGCATAGGGGCATCCCTATCAAACTTCTTGAACCGATTCCTTTCAATCAAAAGAGTCTCTACCAGGGGATCTGTTAGTGTGCCCAAGGAATCAAGAGTCCGGTGAATATTGCCCATAACGGAATAAGGCATACCTGGATGGCGCATGATAGCAATACGCAAGGAAAACGTATCCCCGGCAAAACGTTCTTTGATTTCTAGTTGGAGAGCTCGAACGAAGGCAGTGGCGTATGCACTGTCTTTCCCTCCACCATACGCGACCATAACCACGTTATCAGAGAGGTGATCCTTTTTGGGAAGAGCCTCGTACAAATCATCTGCACAAATAGAAACAGCGCTAACATCTTCTTCTGAGAGAGCCTTCAATAGTTCTTGATAGACATCTGACACGATCAAGGACACCTTTCAGCTGGAAACGGAAATAAGGAAAGCAAGGATCAACCGCTATCACAAAACCCTAGCATGCGTAGCGACAAACTGCATGCCTTATCTAGAACTTCACTCTAGACCAAGATCCTCGCCCCAACAAGCGATTTACAGAATAAAAGCAGTATACCCACAGGATATACACCCGGCTCCCCTGGTCTGCACATATGCTTCGACAGGAGAGGACAAAACAAGAAATGAGATATATAGCTCAATAGTCAAGTGCTTCACTGAAAAATATGGCAGTATAGGAATTCAGGCTCTCGCTCTATAGTGTTGCAACCGTCATGGACGGTGAGCCTTAGGAAATCAGATTAGATAACCCTGATTGTCTACGGAGAGAAAGATGATAAAAGCTGTTCCTTCTTTTCAGCTGTTTGACGCTACCTTGCGAGATGGATCCTACAATGTCGACTTCTCGGTTGACGAAGACTTTGCCACCCAATACCTGAAGCAAGCAGATTGCTCTGGTGTCAGCCATATCGAACTAGGACACGGGGTTGGAATCGACGCTGAGCGTGTAGGCCACAGAAAATCCCACCTCTCTATAGAGAGGTGGGCTGATGTTGCCAAGTCTTCTTTGTCCAAAACTCCGTGGGGAATGTTTTCTCAACCCTCATTCACTACGAAGTCATCCTTGGATACACTTTATCGAAAGGATATGGATTTTATACGTATTGGCATCCATCCTCATCAGGTCAAAGATAACATAGAATATATTCATGCCTGTATCGATCGCTTTCCGAACGTATACGTAAACCTAATGAAATCCTCTGCTTACACAGCGGAAACCATAGTTGAAGCAGCCTCAACAATCCCTCGCCAAGTATCCGGCATATATGTGGTCGACTCATTTGGGAGCATGTTACCTAGCGAGGTACGCAAGTATACATTATGGATTTCTCAGCATCATGAGATAGTGGGGTTCCACGGACATAACAACCTGGGACTTGCTAACATTAACAGTCTAATGGCAATACAATCGGGAGCATGCTTGATTGACGGTACTTCTGGCGGCGTTGGCCGCGGTGCCGGCAACGCCGATCTTGAGGCATTGGCAGCGATAGCTGAACGCACCGGAGACGAAAGATTCAATGTTGACATCCTATCGCAACTATCGACCTTTACAATTAAGTGGCTAAGTAAAGCTGCTTCAGATCGTGAGTCTGACGTTCTCGCCGGTAGGTTCGGGATCCATTCCGAGAAATTCAATGAATTGAGAGAAAGAGCTAGTTTAGACAACATAACTTTATATCAAGCTATGCGGAAAATTTGTTCAGTCCCGACAGTGGAGAATATATTCTAGAAAGGATCTTAACTAAAATGCGTTGTTTCCAAATGGATGTCAATAACAAGACAAACACTTATATAATAGATGGGGAATCCGTACGAATTGTCGACCAAAATATATCTTGGGATCAGACACTCGAATCGATGATCTCCGCAAGTGGCAGGTCTTGGCTACAGGCGAGATCAGAAGAAACTAATATAGTGATTACCGACCAGACAGTGAGGAATGCTAAGTGCGTTATTGGATCTGAAGGTATAGTATGGGGTGCTGGCCTAAACTACAAGACTCACTCTAACGATCTTGATACACTACAGCCCAATTCTGCCCCTGGTTCTTATCTACGACCAAGGAACTCGCTGATAAATAATGGAGAACCAATAGTAATTCCATCGCAAAGTTCACGAGTAACAGGCGAAGCCGAGATAGGTATAGTTATAGGGAAATCGATTAAAAATCAACCTTTAGATAAATGGACTGGTAACGTTGCTGGCCTTACTACTGTTCTTGACATGACCGCTGAGGATGTTATTCGCGAGAACCCTCGCCACATTCCATGGGCAAAAGGTTTCGACTCATTTTGTAGCTTGGGGCCCGTAGTGGTCAGCCTCGATGAGTTTACTTCAGATTCCCTTGAGCAGCTTATCGTTGAGACCCGCACAGATGATGGATCTATCAGGACTGGCATCTCATCTTCAATGAAGTATGGAATGCCATTTCTAGTGAACTATTTCAGCCAAGGACGAACAATCCCGGCTGGATCGGTAATCTGCACAGGGACTCCCGGAGCCCTTGCTCTCGAAGATGGACTGACGGTTTCTGCAAGTGTCAGCAATGTAGGGAGGCTGACACACCCAGTCGTCAAAGGATAAAACGGTAGCCCGAAATAGCAAGGAGTAAGAGATGAAGAACATTAAACAACTAATCACCGAGTCAGCGACTGCCCACAGCAAATCTGTAGCTATAAAAGATGGTAACCGCACTATCAGCTACGAAGAACTACTCGCTGGCATAGAGCGACTGAGCTATGACTTGTCTAAACTTAGCACCAGTGAGTTCATCGGAATTAAGTCCGATAGAAGTATCGAATCCATCATTTCACTTTTAAGCTGCTTAGTTGCTGAGACTCCGTTCGTTTTTATCGACGAGCGAGACGCTGAAGAAAAAAACAGGTTCAAAAAACAGATCTTGGGAATAACTAAGTTTCTTGAATCCAGCGAAATTTCGGACGCTTTATCTAATGGGGCAGAAACCTCTACACTTACCACTCCGTTTGATTTTACTAGCGTTATCAAAGCAGAACGTCCAGCCTACGCTATATTCACCTCTGGATCAACAGGTGAGCCCAAATGTGTGCTCGTTCCCCAGGATGGACTTGCGCCGATGACTTTGGATCATATTTCTCGACTTAATGTGAGACCTGGTTCCAGAACCTTACAATTTGCCCGCCTAACCTTTGACGGATCGATCAGTGAGATCCTATGGAGCATCTGCTCTGGAGGGACTCTGGTGATACCTCCTCAAGAGGCCATCTCACCTGGCGAGCCATTACAGAAGACCCTCGTTGATCACAAGATTACCCATCTCAAAACCACTCCCTTTGCGTTGACTGCCACGGAACCGAATAGCGAGATGGTTCTCGAACACGTGATTAACGGAGGTGGCGCGTGTCGCCCTGACACCGTGCGTAAATGGGGAAACATTTCAGCATTCCATAATGCATACGGACTCTCAGAAACGACCGTATGCAATCTGATGTCTGAGGATCTATCCTCAAGAGATATTTCTGGAGGTATTCCACTCGGTAACCAGATTGGGCTAGGTAGCATCACTTTACAAAACGAAACATCAGAATCACCAGGCATAACTAAAGGTGAGCTAGTAATCGAGGGAAAGTGCGTAGCACTTGGTTACATATCTGGATCCAAATTTACACCGTTCCCATCCACGTCAGGCGTCAGAAAATGTCCTACTGGAGATATCGTTGAATACAGAGATGGCGAATACTATTATGTAGAACGAGTGGACAGGCAAATTAAAGTGAGGGGATACCGGATAGACCCAGGCGAAATCGAACGAATCGCATGCCACTTTCCTGGAGTCAAGGAGGCAGTATTCACAAGCGGTTCATCCAGTAATTTGTCAGAAGACTCAACGATGCTCTTCTGGAGTGGCGAGGCAGAAGACAGGGAGCTCCGGGCATTTATCCAAGACAAGGTGGAAGCATATAAGGTACCAGGCCGTCTTCTGCATGTCCAGGCTATGCCATATACCCCGAATGGAAAAGTGGATGTCACTAATCTTAGATCAAGGGCAGAAAAAGAAATGCTTCAGAGTGTGAGTATCACTGAGCTCGATAACTCACAGGATTTGGAAAAAGCGATTCTACGAGAAATTTCAAGGTTGATCGGCATGAAAGATATAACTGTAGAAGATAATTTCTTTGATATCGGCGGTGATTCTCTGACTAGTTTGGAGCTCGTCAGATTCTTGAGGAACCTCGGATGGAGTAGTGTAGGAGTTAAAGATATTCTCATCGCTGCTGATATTGACGAAATCATTGATTCTGCTGACAGTGCTCTGAAGGGTTAGGTATGTGTGGTATCTGCGGAAGCTATAAAATTAACGGGCAGGTAGACCGAAAGCCGGCTACCGATATGGTCCATCGGATAGCTCATAGAGGTCCAGACGAAATTCTCTCTTACGATATCGCAAATCTTTCAGTTAAAACTGCTAGATTGACTATGACTGGTCTGCACAATGGATGGCAGCCATGCATATCAAGCAACAGTAGATTTATCTGCATGGCCAACGGTGAAATCTTTAATGCTCGAGATCTAATTCGCGAATATGGATTGAACGTTGGGCACAATCTGTCGGATATAGCAGTTATACCAGAAATCATAGCAAATTTCGGGATAGAGGGTTTATCTCTTATTGATGGCCAATTTGCAGCCGCAATATATGATAGTAAACTCGATGAACTCCTTTTAATGAGAGATCGTTTTGGTATCTGTCCACTTTACTACTCCGAGCGCAACGGTACGATTCATTTCTGCTCCGAGTTAAAACCGCTTGTTCAGTCAGTCGAAGGTTCATGGTCTCTTGATTTAGAAGCCGTCGACCAGTATTTCAGTTTAGGGAATATAGTTGCCCCGGTTACAATTGTATCTGAGGTTCGCTCTATCAAGCCTGGTTCAGTGATAATATTTTCGAAGAGTTCTCCTCTGGGGACTAGTGAACATTACTGGCGATACGGGCTGTTCAATACCGACGATAACTTTCCCAGTTCTACCTCTCTACGTGATTCATTGGTGGAATCTGTCAGCTCTCGAATGACAGCTGAAGTAGAAATTGGTTCTTACCTGAGTGGAGGACTAGATTCTACAGCTCTGGCTATTTTGGCAAGACGCGAACTGCAGCATCCTCTATCAACTTTTTCGTCCACGACTCCCGGGTCCAGCATTGACGAAAGTAAATATCAAAAAATTGTCGTTAACCAATATGACATAGAGCATCATGAAGTACCTTGTACCCCCTCCGATATTCACGATCTATTGGAGCAATCTATTAGGCATTGCTGCGCACCTCAACGTGAGACATATAACGTTGCAGCGTTGCAACTCTCCAGATCAGTAAACGCTCATGGAATAAAAGGTGTTATCTCCGGAGAGGGAGCGGATGAGCTATTCTACGGTTATGACTCGTATCTGTTTGACCACGCGGGTAAAAAGACTCATGCTGAAGATGCCAGGAATAAGAGCGCCTGGGGACGTTCGGATTTCTCCTGGGAAGTTAATTGGGATAATATAGAAAAGCGGAAAAAACTTTATCTCAACAACTCCTACTTCAATAATTGCGCGGATATGGAGTTCTGGAAGAGGCGGCTGATACCATTCTCCGACGCTGAGGTTAAAGATCTAACCCTACTACAGATGCGTTCCATCGCAGATGTCTATGTGCAACTTTCTGGTCATTTGCTCGGCGATCACGGCGACGCTATGGTTATGAACCACTCCGTTGAGGGGAGATATCCCTTTCTTTCAAACTCTATTGTGGAATTTGTGTTACGTTGCCCGGACGAGCAAAAGATAGAAAATTTCGAGACTAAGGCCATTCTAAAAAAGGCAGTTCGAGGACTAATCCCCGACGAGATAATTGACCGAGGCAAACAAGGATTCACATCACCGAGCTTATCATTAAATGAAGCTTTTTCCGACGATAGAGTGGCATATTGGCGTCAATTAGTTGACTCGGCGAAGATTTTTAACACATCAGCAGTGCTAGCGGATTTCGGTAAGACAAATGGAAAGTGGGATTTCGCACTCAGCGCAATTTCTATAGCTATTATAGTCGATGAGCTAAAGTTGGAAGTTGAGGTGTAAGTTTGCTTCTCTTTTGTTTTCCTGGATCCTCTTCCAATGGCGTAGAATTTCAGGAGTTAAGAAAGTCATTCAGGGGCCAAAGCATGGTCGCACGCTATAGCTTTAGGAAACTTTTGACAGAAGAGTTTCCGGAAAAAGATGGGGTCTTCGTTGAATATTGCACAAATATTGCTCATGATATATATGAGCAGACGAGGACAACAGGCGAGAGCATCGTCATTTTAGGAAATAGCGTGGGATGTCTTTTTGCTTACCAGTGCACGGCTTTACTGGAGAGACGGGGTAAAACCCCTCTTTCTTTAATTCTTTTAAGCCCTCCCCCGGCCGATCAGCCAACCGAGAACCTACCGAATTCTTTAGATGAGGCTGTGACGTATTTTGAGGGTTTAATTCCTGATATAGATAAATTTGATCCCGAGCTTGCTCGCGATCTTTGCGAAGTAGGAGTCCTTGATATCGAGATTGGCTCTCAATTTTACAACCGGAACGTTTCTCCAGTTAAGTGTCCTATCCGGATTTTTTCCGGCAAGTTCGACAAATTCGCCAACGACTCTAGTTCTAGTTCTTGGCGACCTTTATCTGAAAGCACTGTTGATATTGACTGGGTGAGTGAGGGACATACATCTGTAGTTGCCAATCAGGACGTTCAATCTTACTTGAATGGACTACGATAGAGCTCTGCAATTTCCACCATTTGGAACACATCTAACCTGCAGGCACCCCACCTCGGACGCATCGACCACCGTACCCTTAGTTTTACTGGTGCCCGAATCACCGACAGCTTTTGACACATTTGGCAGCATTTTGGCGCTCACCGAAGCTGCTTCAATTGCTACTCACAAACCAGGCTCGGTAGTAAGCACCCCGTATGCTCGAGCTATATAACCCGACGAGGGTGCCGTGTACCCCAGAGGAGGTACACGTTGGTTCATATAGTGTTTGACAATCTATCTCCTGCTGGTGTGGTTGATGTCTTTACCAATAAGTTGATGGATGGGTTGATCACGACTGATGGAATATTTAAGACATGTGGAGTCGACGCAATGATTGTGGCATGGGCGCCTAGGCGATCAGAACGAAGCCAAGCAAAGCCCTGCTGCAAGCAGGAAGCTGAGCCTAAATCGCAAGGGGTCAGCTGTGCTACCAGCGATCGCAGTCAGAGCAGTTGAGCACCCAAAGCGTGGCGGTCGAACCAAAATTATGCCGTGGTGCCGGTGAGCGTGGCGTAACTGGAAAAGATATTCTTGGCGGCTGGCTTCGCTTGTGAGACTCAAAGACGACCTTCGGCATACACAGGATCAATCAACCACAACAACTGGCACTTCCCATTCGTCGGATTGATACCAATCCACGCAGGACCAACACCACCGGCTTCTGCCGAACGTCCTCATCAAAGTCCCGCCCGGTAGGTCACAGCGATCAACATCAATAACGATCACGGTGGCACGCTGCTTATGCGTCAACACAACATACTGACATCGGCGCAAAGCAGCAGTCTCCACGCGATACAGCTTGGGAACAGTATTACCCTGACTGTCTCTACGCCACGCCTTTTTAAAATCACGGGTCGGGCTGCCCTGCAACGTCTTACGGCCCAGATGCGCAAGAAGATGCTGACGATCACTGTCTGTAAAACGTTTTACCGCTATAGCGTTTTGTGTTTCAACGTTTTAATGCTTTAATGTTTCAACATTTTGAAGTTTTAACGCTGCAATGTTTTAACGTTGTTGTTGTGACGTGCGGTTATTCCGCTTTAACCCCCGCTGTTACTTGTTGTCGAGGTAGTCAGCAACCAGTTCGTTGATGATCTCAGAGACGTTGCGCCCCTCTCTTACGCTACGAATTTTCAGGGCCTCCCAGTTCTCGTGAGCCAGGTAGATCGTGGTGCGACGATCAAGATCAGTGCGCTTGGCAGTGAAAGTGTCTGCCACGGGCACAGCCGCTGATGGCTTCTTGGACGGCGAGTTTTTGCGCATCGTATCAGCGATGCTGGGTCGCTTGGTCATCGTTTTTACAGCTCCTCAATGTCGATAATTTCCCGGTACACATCGTCGTATCCATGGAGGCGTGTTGGGCTGGTTCCGAAGGCAGCCTTGATCTGTTCGCGCTGCGGCACGGCGTTGTAGAACGTGGCAACCCCTTGGCCTTCGAAGACCTCACGCGATTCTGAGTAGAACCGCGTGTGCATCAGCACACCCGTCAGAAGCACTCCCACGGGGTGCCCCTCGACGGCATCGAGCGTCGGCCACACACGATCAATATCCATAGGGGCTGCACCGGTGGGCACGATGACTAGATCGGCGGTATCGATGGCCGCCTGAATGGACGCAGCCTCCCCCGGTGGGGTGTCGATGATCTGAAGCGTCTCGTCGCTGGGGGGAAGATCCCGGAGCTGCTGAGCGCTCAACGAGATAACGGGGAAGGGAAGCTCGTCGTCGCGTTGCTGGGCGATTTCAGCCCACCGTCTTGCCGAGCCCTGCTTGTCGGTGTCATAAACCTCGACCGGCCGCCCAGCGTTGGCGGCCGCAGTGGCCACCATCATCGCACTAGTTGTTTTACCCACACCTCCTTTGGTGTGAACGAAAGATACTCTCATGGGCTATAACCCTCCTCAGGTCGCACTAACAACATTAAAACGTTATCACGTTAAACCGCTATAACGTTTTAACGTGATAACGCTATTTACATGTCATAGTGCCTTTCCCTCTCTCAACTCGGAGAGTCACAGTTCCATTCCTTCGTCGCGGGTGTTGCCCACCCAGTACTGCTGGATCTCCTGGTTTTGACGTGCTGCCTGATAGCCAATCTGGGCTTGCTGCGGGTTGGTATGCAGCCACTCCAACAGGCGGTCAGGAACCATCCTCAACGGCCTGTCCTTGCCCGCACGAACCACCGGGGTGGTGGCTTCCACCGCTGATCACGCTTGTCCCGACGCTGGGCCGCCACCTCAGCCATCCTGGTGTCAGAAAAAGGATCTGGTTCGACGACAACCGCTCCAACGTCCACTCACGGTACACCTTCTCCCACACCTGGTGCGGAGTCGCATCCGACCGATTTCAGATAGATTAGATATAACACCCCCATTCGAGGGTGTTACGCCACATTTTTCAAGCAGGAAAGTCTGCATAGTTAGGAACCTATAAACCTATTTAGCTATCTAGATAGATTTATGGGCGCATGTCTGACATGCCATGAGGCGACGGTAGGAAAAGTGCGTTATCAAAAAACAATTATATTTTTGCACGTCAGGGCGCTGATGTAGGGATGATTTGCCAAATTGTGGTGGATATTCCTACACTGAGGGATATGGTAACTTCCTTGACTGCGTGTAGTAGTGCTAAGGTTTTGGAGGCAATACCGGTGAAAGCGAAAAGTGAAGACGCTCATCCGTCACCCGAGCGGGATTGGATGAGCGCCTTCTGCCTTGAGCCTAGGAAAAAGGAACATGGTCCCAAATGATCAGGAGCTGATTAACTACCTCGATCATCGTTTTACCGAAAGTGATGAGTGCTGCAACATTAATCACACTCGGCATGTTCCTATTCCAACACCCAGGAGGATGTTTTCTCCTGGGTTTTTTGTTTGACGCAAGACGGCACTTATGTTTCTGTTTCCACATAGCGCGCCTTCCTTTCCGTTCGGGCACCGACCGGCTATGCGATCCAAGCCCCATTCCGCAGGCGGTGGAGCCTAGAAGGCTCGCTGCCGGAAAGCGCTGTGTAAACATATTGACCCACTCCTCCTCGTGGTGACGGTGAAGAGTTCTTCATGGGTCAATATAGGAATATAGCACACTGTTGTTGGCTTTTGACCTCGATCACAGATGGAGGGCTAGCTCACTCAGGGTGCTAAGAATAAGTATGTCATTTTCCGACAAAGTGTCAAAGTAGATAGTTTTCTACATTTTTATTTAGGTGGGAATATCTGCCCCGTAGTGGTGCGTGACAACGCTAAAACGCTATAGCGGTAAAACGTTTTACCGCTATAGCGTTTTGTGTTTCAACGTTTTAATGCTTTAATGTTTCAACATTTTGAAGTTTTAACGCTGCAATGTTTTAACGTTGTTGTTGTGACGTGCGGTTATTCCGCTTTAACCCCCGCTGTTACTTGTTGTCGAGGTAGTCAGCAACCAGTTCGTTGATGATCTCAGAGACGTTGCGCCCCTCTCTTACGCTACGAATTTTCAGGGCCTCCCAGTTCTCGTGAGCCAGGTAGATCGTGGTGCGACGATCAAGATCAGTGCGCTTGGCAGTGAAAGTGTCTGCCACGGGCACAGCCGCTGATGGCTTCTTGGACGGCGAGTTTTTGCGCATCGTATCAGCGATGCTGGGTCGCTTGGTCATCGTTTTTACAGCTCCTCAATGTCGATAATTTCCCGGTACACATCGTCGTATCCATGGAGGCGTGTTGGGCTGGTTCCGAAGGCAGCCTTGATCTGTTCGCGCTGCGGCACGGCGTTGTAGAACGTGGCAACCCCTTGGCCTTCGAAGACCTCACGCGATTCTGAGTAGAACCGCGTGTGCATCAGCACACCCGTCAGAAGCACTCCCACGGGGTGCCCCTCGACGGCATCGAGCGTCGGCCACACACGATCAATATCCATAGGGGCTGCACCGGTGGGCACGATGACTAGATCGGCGGTATCGATGGCCGCCTGAATGGACGCAGCCTCCCCCGGTGGGGTGTCGATGATCTGAAGCGTCTCGTCGCTGGGGGGAAGATCCCGGAGCTGCTGAGCGCTCAACGAGATAACGGGGAAGGGAAGCTCGTCGTCGCGTTGCTGGGCGATTTCAGCCCACCGTCTTGCCGAGCCCTGCTTGTCGGTGTCATAAACCTCGACCGGCCGCCCAGCGTTGGCGGCCGCAGTGGCCACCATCATCGCACTAGTTGTTTTACCCACACCTCCTTTGGTGTGAACGAAAGATACTCTCATGGGCTATAACCCTCCTCAGGTCGCACTAACAACATTAAAACGTTATCACGTTAAACCGCTATAACGTTGTCGGAGACAGATAAGGAAGTTGCCCTCCAGGAGGCGTTTGAAAAGGATAAACACCCCTTGACGGGACGCCAGCCGTGACCGTAAATCCGCAGCATAACTACCGGCATACAACCCCAGCGAAAAAATAGGCGAAAAGCACCCCTTAAACGCCTATAGTGAACGTCACAACCAATGAACAATGAGGTGTGCATGAAAATCGACTACGCCCGTGTTTCCACAAAGCATCAAGATCTTGCCGCGCAGAAAGATCAGATGCGGCAACTCGGGGTGGCGCCAGACCGCATTTACGTTGATCATGGACTATCGGGCCGCAGTATTGAGCGCCTCGGACTGCGGCAAACCCTCGCTGCTTGCCGCGCAGGCGATGGCCTCGTGGCGACAAAGCTTGACCGGCTTGCACGCAGTGTTGCCGACGCCGCTAGTATCGCCCAGGAACTGGAGCGGGCAGGTATTGCTCTGCAAATCGGATCTGAAACCTATGATCCGAGCAACCCCGTAGGGCGGCTGATGCTCAACGTCTTTGCTATGATCACCGAATTTGAGGCAAGTCTCATATCAGCACGTACCCGTGAGGGCATGGCTATTGCCAAGAAAAAGGGACGACCACGTGGCAAACAACCCAAGCTCAGCGTCGAGCAACAACTAGCAGTTGTGGAGCACTATCGCTCCGAGAACCGAACGCAAGCCGAAAATCACCAGGCTTTTCGATGTCTCCCCAGGACAATTCGCCGCGTCCTGGAAAAACACAATGGGTAGCTGATACGGCGGGTGCGATGTCCGTGAAGGGGGACAGAGATTAAGGGGCTGTGAAGCCCCGCAGGGGGGCGTCACAGCAACAGTTTGTTTTTAATAAAAGTTGTTTTCAATAAGCCCCCATAGGTGTTACAGGGATTATAGGCATTACAGGGGGATGCGAATTTACGGGGTGTGACCAGTGTTTTTCTGGAGAGGGCGGTACCGTTACTGCGTAGCGTTCCAACGGGGCGGGACCGTTACTGCGTGACAGAAATAACAAAAGAAATTATATGTCTTCGAACAGCAGAAAAGTACGCCACCCGTAATAAAAAGGCGGGTGGCGTACATTGAAGCGCATCTAGTGGGCCCCGATGAATGAGCGGCCATGGGCGCGGCGGCATACCGCTGGGGATTAAAAGGAGTACTTCCTGCCGTGCTTTTGGGGTTTGGCTTGGCAGGGAGCGTGTGGGCACACCCCCGGTGGCCCACACGCTCCCATTGTAGCAATATCTCTATAGGATTGGGGTGGAACTTTGGAACATCGGGGGAGAGATGCCTGACAGCGGCTGTGGGGCGTTATCCTGGAGCGGGGGTTAGCGCCGAGGCATCGATAGTTTCGGGTGTGGCCTCCACGCCTGCAGCTTCAATCAACTGCATCCCTTGTGCCATCTTCTCGCTTACTGATGATGGGGTGGGTGTCTGGGCAGCATTGGTCAGTGCGTGCCATAGTGACGTCACGCACTGACTTTTTTGGGGAGTTTGCTATGCCCGCTGCAGCACTCATGCCTGCGCAGAGGCTCTGATATTGATTCCACAGTGCGCGTTGAGCGCAGCCATATCGAGCTGGGGGTTGAGCTAGATTACGGCGTTGATGTCCAAGAACAAGGGGAGTGGATGATCATGATATCCCTTCCTGCGGTTGGACGTGAGAATCGATGGTCTTTTAGTTGGGATCAGGTGCAGACTCGGGAAGGGTGGAATAGGTGTCGATAAGAGCGGCATAGTCTTGCGTGTTCCAGCCGGTGCGCAGTCTTCTGCATACCGCCCGCGAACGTAAGGCACTAGCCACCATGGGGCGCAGGGGTGGGCAGAAGGCCGCCCAACACTGGAAAAAAGACCCCCACGGCGAATATGCACAAGGTCGCAGGGATGACCTTCAAGCAGCTAATGCCACACGCAAAGTAAGCGCCACAGCAGACAAATTCCAGATCGCGGGCTGGTTCATGAAGAGCAAAGCCGAAACGGGAGAATGGCCGCGCGTGGCCGAAGCTATGGATGAGTTCGGGGTATCCCGGGACACTGTGAAACGAGCGCTTCGCACGGCAGTGGTGAAGCTCCCCCGAGGGCGCCGTCGATCGTCTAAATAAATGGGGCAGGCCATAAACAATACACGGTTCCCCTGGCCCCTATGGGCAGTTAATCCCCCCTCCCCGGCACACCTACCCGCAGGCCCTTACCTGTTCGAAAACTGGTTACCGTGTCTGCTCGACATGCCAAGCTAAAAGCATGAGCTAATCCATAGACACGCTGCTCCAATCCGCTGGTGTTTTCCGTTACGACGAGAACGACACCACCCCCTCAGCAGTGGTGAGCGCGCCCTCGCCGCAATCACCACTGTGCTGGTTGAGCACTGGGATCGTCTCGACAGCACCCAACAACGCTCACTCGTAGACGTGCTGGAGGAATCCACCCATGCCAGCGGGGAGGCCACAACCCACCTCCGAGCACTCTTCAACCACAACTAACCCCAACCCCTGCTCCGGTGGATTCACCGGTTTCCCGCACTCACCGGACGAGGGGTTGTAGATTGTGGCGTTGAGGGGGCTAACTCCCTAAGATCTCCTCACACCGTGGTCGCCTGCGTTGAGCGCCCCGCCCCCTGGTGGCAGAGCTCCGCAGGCGACCCACACCTCTCTGTCCTTGTCTGTCCTTGCGTAGTTTTGGTTTCTTCCATGACGCACCCCGTAACCGGGGCTGGTTGGCGTGTGGGGGTGTCTTTGCGGGGGAACTTCGACTTTAGCGGTTATGGGTTACCTGAGATAAACATCTTTTCGGTGGGCGACTCGCAGGACAAGCACACGGAGTTGCCTGTCTGCAATTTCGTAGACTACGCGGTAGTTACCGACGCGAATACGGTACTGGTCGTACTTACTTTTTAGTTTCTTGACGCCATCGGGCCGGGGGTTGGTGGCTAAGCCTTCGATTGCAGCAAGGAGACGTTTTTGTGTCTGCCTATCGATTTTGCGTAGCTCCTTAGCGACGGAGCCCTTATAGGTGATGCGGTAGGCGGGGCTGGCCATGTGGGGGCTAGGCTAGTCCGAGTTCTTTTTTGAGGTCGTCATGCGAGATTTCCTCGGCTTCCTCCCGGGCGACTTCGGCAGCGCGGATGTCCTCTTGATCCTCTAGTGCTTCCAAAGCTCGATCAAAGAATGAGGGGGAGACGACGACGGCGCGGGCACGCTTTCCTCGACTGGTGATCCTGACGGGCGCGCGCTGTACTCCTTCAAGGATTTGGCTTTGGTATTGACGAAACTGACTGGAGGACACCGACTTTGTTTCCATACCCCTAAATGTACAACTTGTACATTTAGGGGGCAAGGGGGTGCGCTGAAAGCTAATTGCTTAGTGTGCCCCTGTTTCGTGTTGGTAAATCTGCGCGGGTCTCAGGCTGCGCAAAACGAGCTGTCTTTCTTGGTGGAGGGGTGTCCAATGCGGGCATAGGTGGGGGTGTGGTTGTGACAAGCGAATCTATTGATTCGCGCGGCAGCCCCCCAACTGAGCCGGTAGGCGAAGGCGGGAGTATGCCTACTGCATACGGTGAACCCGGTCGCAGTGGGCACTATGGTGCCCCGCGGCCATATTGCCACATTGAGTTACTGTTATATACGAACTGGGTTTTTACGTATCATTGCAGGTCAAACCCTGTGAATAACTCCAAAACCAAGGGTAAATATGCGCAGCCTGACCTGCGGAAACGCGAGTTTCGCGCAAGAGCGTCTCTTTGTGGCATACCCGTTCAGAACATGAGACGACCCAAGAAATCAAATACTCGTATTCGGGGTGGGCACATTTGTATTCGGTAATTCACCTAGGGTAGGGTTAGGTTCATGCAGACGATTACTCTCCGTGTCCCCGATGACCTCCGAACCCTCATTGCCGAAGCAGCAGAAGCAAATGGGCAATCCCAAAGTGACTACATGCGCCAAGCCATAGAGGTACACGTCAAGCGGGTTGATCCGAAGCATGATCGCCAGCCCACCGAAAAAAACATCACCCTCACTTCCTACGAGCGGGCCAGTCTGATCCTCCAGCATCAGACTCTTCTAGCTGCCCAGGGGCATCTTCCTAAAGAATCCCATGACTCGGAGTGGCACGAACGTGCTATTGAAGTGTTGGAACGTGGTTATGAAGGGGAGTACCCCCAACTCTTTCCTAGTCACGCTGAAGCTCTCAATGCATATGACTGCGAGCTGGTCTGGGACATTCTCGACATGTTTAGAGTGATCCTCTCCAGCGTTGAAGCGCTCGGCGAAAACGGGTGGGATGCTATCGGCGTCGAGCACGCCGAATGGTTCGGCAAGTTCAAAGGCTTCGACTACCAAAATGAACGCGAAATTCAGATGGCTGGCTACACGGAATACCTAGTTAAGAGCGGCCGGTGGACTGAGCAAGAAGAACTCGTAAAAGAAGGAACGAACTCCCACAGGCAGATGCTTCCGACCTATCAATCCATGCTCGGAGCCTTCAAACCCGTATGGCGCGAAGCAGTACGCGGAGGTGGGCGCTCCCGCCTCAGCACTCAAGATCTGCGAAAAATCCTGCTCGCCGCCCCAGGCGCACAGTGTGATGGGACCCGCGACCAAACTTAGAGACACAAGCAATTAATTGCCCGAAAACATCAATAACCCCGGCGATTTACTCCTACTTTCGTAGTGCAGGGATCGTTTCGGGGTTTTCGAGATAAAGACTAACATATCCATAATGAATAATCCAAGACCGGCCCCAGTACCGCTATCTCAGTGGTTTTCATCTGCACGAATGAGCCGGTACGCCGACCATCCAGCACCAGAAGCGCTATACCTCTGGAATACTCACCTCACGAAGACCTATCTCGCCGACATCGAGCATCTCGAAGTGCTCCTCCGAAATTGCATCCACGCTGCCCTAACCAGCAGATACAGCGAACGATGGTTCGACGACGATCGAATAAATTTCAGCAATAAAGCAAAGAGGAGCATCCGCAAAGCGGAGGAACGAGCCGGAGGGAGAGAGGCACCACCAGGAAAAATCATCGCTGAGCTCAGCTTTGACTTCTGGCGCTTCCTCTTAAGTAGCCACTATCAGGCGAGCATCTGGCCTCAGATAGAGAAGACCTTGAAGAAAAAACCCAACAACAGAAAGCAGTTCGAAGATCTTGTAGTCACTGTCTACAAGATGAGAAACAGGTGCTCTCACCACGAATCAATCGTCCAACAACGCGATATACGCCGTGAAGTCGCACATCTCGACTCCGTTGATAACGCCATCCAGATGGTGGCGAACTTCATTGATCCTCATGCCGCGACATGGATCAAGGACAATTCCCGAGTCCCCGCCATACGAGCACAACGACCTTAGTCGTATACCGCAACACTAAGGTAGGAAACTGGGACCGTCATCGACGTTGGTGTGTACCTCAACATATCAATCCGCTACTTAGAGTCCCAAGCACACTTCGAACCCATCAACGACTTGTCTGACATATCGACCAGATATTCCCTTAGAGCACGGGCACGAGTTCATCCCTAATCCACCCCGCCAGTCTCGTCGGAGTAGTCGTCGCAATAGTTCGTGACTGCTCAGGCTGAAACCCATCACGCAGTCCAACACTCATGTGCAGCCATACAGGGGCAGCTATTCCCAGATCAAGCATGGGCTCCATATCTGCACATCCACCACCAAAGC
>ERZ772874.241-NODE-241-length-29560-cov-11.535604_pt1 | contig 29560 bp, 21 predicted proteins | sample MGYA00580586_ERZ772874 | MGnify/ENA primary metagenome ERZ772874 (study PRJEB29015, sample SAMEA2737952) | human oral metagenome | biome: human oral; feature: human-associated habitat; material: dental | place: China | collected 2154 ... | reverse complement strand
GCGGGTCACCGCATTGCCGACACCGTCTACGAGAAGCTCACTGGCATCAAGGGCATCTTCTCCACCCGCATCGCCTTCGTGAGCAAGCAGGGCAACCGCTACCGCCTCAACGTGGCCGACTGGGACGGGCAGAACGTCCAGACCGCCCTCAACGCCACCGAACCCATCATCTCGCCCACCTGGTCGCCCGACGGCAAGCGGCTGGCCTACGTCTCGTTCGAGACGCAGAAGCCCGTGGTCTACGTGCATGACCTGGCCACCGGACAGCGCCGGGCCGTGGCCCAGTTCAAGGGCAGCAACAGTGCCCCGGCCTGGTCGCACGACGGCCGCAACCTGGCCGTCACCCTCACCCGCGACGGCGGTTCGCAGATCTACCAGGTCAGTGCCGAGGGCGGCCAGAGCGCGCGCCGGCTCACCCAGTCCAGCAGCATCGACACCGAGCCGGTGTACTCGCCCGACGGCAAGTTCCTCTACTTCACCTCCGACCGCGGCGGTGCCCCGCAGATCTACCGCATGCCCGCCACCGGCGGTGCCGCCACCCGGGTCACCTTCGGCTCGTCCTACAATGTCTCGCCGCGCATGAGTCCCGATGGCCGCAACATGGCCTACGTCACCCAGCGCGACGGGCGTTTTCTCATCGCCCTCAAGAACCTCGAAAGCGGCGAAGAGAAGCTCCTCACCGACACCGGCGAGGAAGAATCACCCAGCTTCTCCCCGAACGGCCAGTGGGTCATGTACACCACCCGCGCCGGCGGCCGTGAGTACCTGATGGCCGTCTCCGTCGACGGACGCATCAAGCAGCGCCTGTCCAGCGACACCGGCAACGTGCGCGAGCCCGCCTGGGGCCCGTTCACCTGGTAATAATTTCAAATCAACAGGAGCCCACCGATGTTTTCCTCCCTGAACAAACGCCGTCTGCTCAGCCTGGGGCTGGGCCTTGCCATCCTGAGCGGCTGCACATCGGTCGACCTGGGTGAGTCCGAAGAGCACCAGGTCAGCCCCGCCGACGAAGCCAGCCAGAACGCCGATGCCAACGGCATGAACGGCGGCAACGCCAATGGCGTCAATGGCCACGACATCACCCCCATCGAAGGGCAGGATCCCAACGCCGATCCGCTCAACGACCCGAACAGCCCGCTGGCCCAGCGCGACATCTTCTTCGAATTCGACAGCTTCGCCATCCTGCCCGAGTACCAGGGCATCGTCGAGGCCCATGCCAACTACCTGTCCCAGCATCGTGACAAGCACGTCGTGCTGGAAGGCAACACCGACGAATTCGGCAGCCGCGAATACAACCTCGCCCTCGGCCAGAAACGTGCCGATGCCGTGCGCCGTGCCCTGAGCACCCTCGGCGTGGACGAGAACCAGATGGAATCCATCAGCTTCGGCGAAGAGAAGCCCCGTGCCCAGGGCACCGATGACGCTGCCCGTTCGCAAAACCGCCGCGTCGACATCAAGTACCGCTGATACGGTGTCCGAACACCCCTGCAAGGCCTTTCAGAGGTGTTCGGCAGACCTGCGCTACCCTGATTCCCATGCCACCAGCCAGGCCAGCATGACCGGACGGGCAGCCCGTCCGGTCATGCTTTCCCGGCTCTCCCTGGCAGCACCCCTCTGGAACCGACCATGATGCTTCTGCGCACCTGCCCCGCTCCCTTCAAGGCCACGGCGCTGGCCCTGCTGCTGGGCACCAGCCTGCAGCTGGCCGCCCTGCCGGCCCACGCCGCCATCTTCGGTGACGACGAGGCACGGCAGGCCGTCCTGAACCTGCGTACCAAAGTCGATGGCCTGCAGCGCGACTTCTCCCGCCAGCTCAACGAGCTGTCCCGCAAGCAGAACGACATCGAGCAGCGCCTGGGCCGGCTGGAGGTCAGCCAGAAGGCCGGCCTCTCGCGCCAGAACGACATCGACAGCCTGCGCCAGGAAGTGGCCCAGCTGCGTGGCCAGCTGGAAGATGCCCTCAACCAGCTGCAGGAAGCGCAGAAAAACCAGCAGACTGCCTCGGCCGACATCGACTCGCGCCTCAAGCGCTTCGAACCGGTGGAGGTGACGGTCGATGGCCGCAAGTTCACGGTCGAACAGGCCGAGAAGCGGGAATTCGACGAGGCCCTGGGCCTGTTCCGCAAGAGCAGCTTCAAGGCCGCTGACCAGGCCTTTGCCGCCTTTGCCAAGGCCCACCCCGAAAGCCCGTACCTGCCCACGGCCCTCTACTGGCAGGGTGGCGCCCAGTATGCCCAGGGCAGTTACAAAACGGCCATCAGCACCCTGCAGGACCTCATCAAGCGCTTCCCCGACGGGCCACGCACGGCCGACGCCCTGCTGCTGATCGGCAATGCCCAGTCCGACGCCGGCAACGACAGGGCCGCCCGCCAGACCTTCACGCGCATCACGCGGGAATTTGCCGGCAGTGGCGCTGCCAACGCGGCGAAGGAACGTCTCAAGGGGCTTTGAGGCAATTGGGCAGGTCTCATTCTCCCTGCATCATCTGGCCCGGCCAGCCGCTTCCATCCGGCAGGCGTTTCACCGGCGTAACCTGCCCACCCAGTCCCGGGGCAAGCCCGGTCGGCTGCAACGCTGCCACCGATGGATGACGACCGGTCCACACAGCACCGGAGCGAATCGAGCCCCATCCAAAAATTTTTCGGACAGGGCTTGCAAAGCCCAAAAAGCCCTGATATCATGCCGTTTATTCGCTGATCGGCAAGCGCAGCGAACGACTTGCAGACAGCAGCTAACGGTTTGCAAGTTTTTATTTTGGGTCGTTAGCTCAGTTGGTAGAGCAGCGGACTTTTAATCCGTTGGTCGTAGGTTCGAGCCCTACACGACCCACCAGTTTTTTGAAAAAAGCACTTACCTCGGAAACGTCGTAAGTGCTTTTTTTTCGAAAACAGGAGAGCGTCATGAAAGCCTACAAAGTTATCGGTGCGATTCCTGAAGTCTTCTCGTTGAAACCCAGCGATTACAGCCGCTTCATGGTTCGCTCATCGCCATCCATGATGATGCATCGAAACTGGAAACAGGTTGGTGCCCACCTGGCCCAGGCCATTGAAGCCGTCGATACAGAAATTCCGACTTCCCATAAGGTCGTGAAAGATGGCAAGAGCCAAGAGAAAGACAGGCCAACAATCGGGTACTTCTCCACAAGCCCGTCCGTATCGCGAGTCAAATAGTCTTACGCCACAACAGGAACTTGCGGAGATCTCCCACATCCTTCCTGGCCAGGTTCCCGTTTCTGAAAGAGTTCGGGAGCTGGCACGGGGAGAGCTTTATCAAGGTCCCATCCCACATCCAGATATTTTCAAGGGCTATGGCGAGGTCATCCCTGACGCTCCCGAACGGATATTGCGCGTATTTGAACAGGACTCGGCCCATGCCCGGGACATTCAGAATGCCGCATTGCGCCTGCAGCAAGAAGACAACAGGCGCGTCCACTGGATGGCCTACAGTCTGATAGCAGGGGGATACATGCTCGCAGGCTTTTTCGCATATCTGGACAAAGATACCTTGGCAATTGCCATGCTGTGCTCTACCCTCGCGGGAACCATTGCCAGCTTCTTCCAGCAAAAATCAGCGGAAAGCCGCAACAAGGACAGGCATTGAATCTGTTTCGCTGGATAAGGGGTCACTCCTCCTCCGGCCCCTCCAGCGCCTCGAACCCCATCCCCTCGATTTCCGGCAGCTGCGCCCCGGCAATGCCCTGCAGGTCGCCATACATGCCGGTCATGCCGGCCACCATCCGGTCGATCTGCGCCTGACGCTTGGCCCACTGTTTCTGGATCACCTTGCGCTCCCGGTCCAGATCGTCCTGCATGGCATCGAAGGCCTCACGAATGGCACTGACCCGGTGCCGGAAGTGCGGCCCGGTCAGATACTGGTACACCAGCTCGGCCTTGCCCTGCAGCCCCTCCCCCGCCAGCCGGGTCTGATGGACCTGCAAAATGGACGTGCGCAGCAGGTTGGCCACCGCCAGCGCCGTTCGCGGCCCCGTCACCCACACCCCCTCGCGCACGTCGAAGGTCTCGATCTCCTTCGGCAGCGCCTGGCTGACCAGAATGGCCACGTCCGCCTTGGCCGCCCGCTGGTCGTTGCGCAGCTTCTCCAGCCACCCTTCGCTCCAGTTGCGCGTGCGCTTCGATTCCCACAGGATCCGCCCCGCCACCTGGCCACTCTGGCTGAGCACCGTGTGCAGCACATCGCCGCCGAACTCGCCCTTTGGCACCGGGTCGATGGTGTCGAACGCAAAGCGCTGGCGCAGGGTGTTTTCCAGATCCAGCTCCTGCGCCTCGCCCTGCAGCTGCTGCGAGCCCTGTTCGGCCCGCTGCTTCAGCTCGGCAATCTTCTGCTGCATCGAGGCAATCATCTGGTCCTTCTCCACCACCTTCAGGCGCAGGCTTTCCTCGGCCTCCTGCCGGGCCTTGCCGCGTACCGCCTCCAGCCCTTCCGACACACGCTTCTCCACCGTCAGATCCAGCTCCCGGCGGGCATCCTCCAGCTCGCGCTGCCTGCGCAGCATGTCGGCCTGGGCCTGCTGCGCCTCGGCCAGCTTCGCATCACGCGCCTTCAGCACCTCCTGCAGCTCGGCCAGCGCCTTTTGGCCTGCGGCCAGCTCATCGGCCGCTGCCGCCTTTGCCTTGCGTGCCTCCTCCGCCACCACACGCTCACGCTCGGTGCGCAGCCTTGTCTCCACCTGTTCGGTCACCTGCGCCTGCAGCTGGCGGGTCTGCTCGGCAAGCGCCGTCTCGCGCTCGGCCATGGCTTTGGCCTGCGTCTGCAGCTGCGCCTCGCGCTGGGCAAAGTCGGCATCCCTGGCCGCCAGCTGCCGCTCGTACTGCTCGCGGGTGGCCGCCACCAGGGGCGCCGCCAGCGATTCGGTCAGCCGCACCGTGGTATGGCAATTGGGACAGGTGATGGTGGGTTCGGACATGGCAAATGCAGCAGAAAGCGTGAAAAGAAAAAACCGGAGAGCGCCACCGCGCAAGGCTTCGCACCTGATGCAGCAGACGCGGGTCAGCGTATGTGACGGGTTCATGCGCCCCCCAAACCGACCCCGGCGCCGTGCCGGCAGAATGCCGCGCAGGCAAGGCCGACTGCCTTGCCGGACAGGGCAGCGCCGGCAGAACAACGGATGATATCCGCCCTCCCGGGCGCCGGACCAACACCGACCCAACACCGCCACAACACCGCCACAACATCGGCGCAACACCAGCCACCACCGTTGCAATATTCAGAATCGGCATGTCGTTCGGCAAAAGCCTTCGTTCGCACAGGGGCAATGCCACGCTTATCTTTGGGGGCAATAATCCAACGACAGACACATCATGACCCCCGGCACCCCGCTTCCCCCCGAACTGCTGTTCCAGCTTGGAACCCTGTCGCCCCTGCAACTGGCCTGGCTCTCGGGCTACTGCTGGTCCCAGTGCACGCAGGCCGATGCCATGCTGCGCGCGGCAGCGGGCCTGCCGCTGGCAACACCCAACGGCGCGGCAGGCTTCCCCTCGCCCTTTGCCGGGCAGCCTCAACCGTCTTCACCCGCCCCGGCCGGCTTTGCTCCAGCAGGTGCCGCACAGCCCTTCTTCAGCCAGGCACCATTTCCGCAGGGACAGCCCTTTCCCGGACAGTTCCCGTCTGGGCAGGAGGGGGCGGGACAACCCTCCCCCGCCCAGGCCGTCCCGGCCACCGGCACGACAGCAGGTACCGCAGCGGCTTCCCGCCGCATCACCATCCTGTCGGCCTCGCAGACCGGCAATGCCCGCCGGGTGGCCCAGCAGCTGCACGACAGCCTGAAGGACGCCGGCCTGCACCCCAGCCTGGCCAGCGTGGGCGACTACAAGAGCAAGACACTGCCCGACGAGGACATCGTGCTGCTGCTCACCTCCACCCAGGGCGAAGGCGAGCCACCAGAAGAGGCGGTGCCCCTGCACAAGTTCCTGTTTGGCAAGAAATCCCCCAAACTGGATGCCCTGCATTTTGCCGTGCTGGGGCTGGGGGATTCGTCCTATCCCAAGTTCTGTCAGGCCGGCCGCGACTTCGACGCACAACTGGAAAAACTGGGTGCCCGGCGCCTGCACGAACGCACCGACTGCGATCTGGATTTTCAGGCAACCGCAAGCGCGTGGGTAACTGCCGTCACGGAAAAACTGCAGAAAATCGCGGCTGCACCGCAGGCAGGATCCGTCGACGCAGCAACAGCCGGAGCATCCGGAACGGCAGGCATGCCCGGTCAACCCGGACAGCCGGGGCAACAGGCTCCCCTGGGACAACCGGGAATGCCCGGACAGCCCGGTTCAGCGGCAGCCAGCCCGTTTGGCTTTCCCTTTGGCACACCATCCGGCAACCCGTTTGCCGCCCCGGCGGGCGGATTCGTTCCGGGACAGGGATTTCCGCCGGGCACGGGTGTGCCCCCCGCACCGGGCATGGCGCCGGGCGTCTACCCCCATGCCCCCGCCTTTGCCGCCTTCCAGGGCGCCGGCGCCGCCATGGCCATGACCCCGGAAGCCGACGCGGCCACCGCAGCGCCCGAAGCGGAACCCGCCGTCAGTGCCTGGACCCGCAACGCCCCCTTCACGGCCACGCTGTCCACCCGCCAGAAAATCACCTCGCGAAATGCCGAAAAGGATGTACAGCACATCGAAATCGACCTGGAAGGCTCGGGCATCCAGTATCAGCCCGGTGACGCACTGGGTGTCTGGCCGGTCAATGCTCCGGCGCTGGTGAGCGAAATTCTGGACCGTCACAAACTGGACGGCACGGAAACGGTGAAACTGGCCGATGGCAGCGAAGCCACGCTGCGCGATGCCCTCACCCACCACGCCGACATCACACAGAACACGCCCACGCTGGTGGAACAGTATGCGGCGCTGAGCAAGCTGCGTCCGCTGCAGGAACTGGTGGAAGACCGCAAGGCGCTGGACGCCCTGCTGGCCACCACCCCGCCAGTGGGGCTCTTTGCCGAATACCCGCACCCGCTGCCGGCGCAGCAGCTCTTCAGCCTGTTCCGTCCGCAGTCGCCTCGCCTGTACTCCATTGCCTCGGCCCAGGACGAGGTGGGCGATGCCGTGCACCTGACCGTGGGCGTCGTGCACCTGCGCCACCATGGCCAGCACTACATGGGTGCAGCCTCCGGCTATCTGGGCCATCTGCTGGAAGAAGACGACGACGTGCGCGTCTTCATCGAACCCAACCGGAATTTCCGCCTGCCGGCCGACGACGACACCCCCATCATCATGATCGGCGCAGGCACCGGCGTGGCCCCGTTCCGTGCCTTCATGCAGCAGCGGGATGCCGCGGGTGCCGCCGGAAAGAACTGGCTGATTTTCGGGAACCAGCGCTTCACCGACGACTTCCTGTATCAGGCCGAATGGCTGCAGTACCGCAAGAGCGGCCTGTTGACCCGTGCCGATCTGGCCTGGTCCCGGCAGGGCGAGCACAAGGTCTATGTGCAGCACAAGCTGCAGGAAGCTGGTGCCGATGTCTGGCAGTGGCTGCAGGAAGGCGCGCACGTCTATGTTTGCGGCGACGCCACCCGCATGGCCCGTGACGTGGAAAATGCCCTGCTCGACATCATTCGCACCCACGGCAGACTGGATGAGGACGATGCCGACGATTATCTGAACACCCTGCGCGAAGACCGTCGCTACCAGCGGGACGTCTACTGACCACGACTGCACCGCACCAGCCGGGGATACCGGAACGATTCACTGACCACGACCGTGCCAGCCAGGGACACCAGAACGGGGGTGTCCCTTTTTTTCTCCCAGAAAGAAAACGATTCTCATGAGCATTCGCAGGCGTATGAATTTCTGCATATAAACCCCTGCAGAAAGCGGCTTATGACGGCACATCATGTCGTGCTGAAAAACCCTTCGTTTCAACAGGGGGGTTTTCACCTTAAAGTGACTGCAAGCCACACAGCGCACGATATCCGCAGGAGCCCGTCATGTCCCACGTTCTGGAAGAAAAACCCCAAGCCGCCAAACGCCCGCCGGTGGACGAACGCGCCAAACTGCCCGATGCCCCCTGGGCCGACAACGAACGCCTGAAAGGCGGCAGCGCCTACCTGAAAGGGACCATTCGCGAAGACCTGAAGGATGGCCTCTCGGGCGGATTCCGGGGTGACAATTTCCAGCTTATCCGCTTTCACGGCATGTACGAGCAGGACGACCGCGACATACGTGCCGAGCGTGTCTCGCAGAAACTGGAACCGCTCAAGAACGTGATGCTGCGCTGCCGTCTGCCCGGCGGCGTGATCAAGCCGCAGCAGTGGCTGGGCATCGACAAGTTTGCTTCCGAGCAGACGCTCTACGGCAGCATCCGCCTGACCAACCGGCAGACCTTCCAGTTTCATGGTGTACTGAAGGACCAGATCAAGCCGATGCACCAGTGGCTGCACCAGCTGGGGCTGGACAGCATTGCCACCGCCGGCGACGTGAACCGCAACGTGCTCTGCACCAGCAACCCGGTGGAATCGTCGCTGCACCGGCAGGCATGGGAATGGGCGGCCCGCATTTCCGAGCACCTGCTGCCGCGCACGCGGGCCTATGCCGAAATCTGGCTGGATGGCGAAAAGCTCCATTCCACCGAAACCATGCCGGCCCAGCCCGTCATCGAAAAGGCGCTCAGTGGTGATGCCACCGAACCGGTACTGGGCAAGAATTATCTACCCCGCAAATTCAAGACCACGGTGGTGATTCCGCCGCACAACGACGTTGACCTGCACGCCAACGACCTCAATTTCATTGCCATTGGCGAGGGCGACAGGCTGCTGGGCTTCAACGTGCTGGTAGGCGGTGGCCTGTCGATGGAACATGGCAACACCCGCACCTACCCCAACGTGGCCCGGGAATTCGGCTTCATTTCGCTGGACAAGGTGCTCGACTGCGCAGCCGCCGTGGTGTCGGTGCAGCGCGACTGGGGCAACCGCAGCGACCGCAAGAATGCCAAGACCCGCTACACGCTGGAACGGGTGGGCACCGACGTGTTCATTGCCGAAGTGGAAAACCGCATGGGCGCAAAATTCGAGCCCATCCGCCCCTACCGGTTCACCACCCGCGGTGACCGCATCGGCTGGGTGCAGGGCGAGGAAGGCAACTGGCACCTGACGCTGTTCATCGAAAATGGCCGGCTGCTGGATTACCCCGGACGCCCCCTCAAAACGGGCATGCGCGAAATCGCCAAAGTCCACCAGGGCGATTTCCGGCTGACCGCCAACCAGAACCTGATCGTGGCCAACGTGCCGGCTTCCGAAAAGGACCGCATCGAAGCCATTGCCCGCGAACACGGGCTGATCAGCTCCCGGGTCAGCCGCCTGCGCGAAAACGCCATGGCCTGCGTGTCGCTGCCCACCTGCCCGCTGGCCATGGCCGAGTCCGAGCGCTTCCTGCCCACCTTCATCGACCATGTGGACGAGCGGATGACCTGGCACGGTCTGCAGGACGACCACATCGTGCTGCGCGTCACCGGCTGCCCCAACGGCTGCGGCCGCGCGATGCTGGCCGAGATCGGCCTGGTGGGCAAGGCCGTGGGCCGCTACAACCTGTATGTGGGCGGCAACCGCGAGGGCACCCGCATTCCGCGGCTGTTCCGCGAGAACATCACCGAGCCGGAAATTCTCGACATCATCGACGGCTGGCTGGCCGACTGGGCGAAGCACCGCGAGCCCGATGAAGGCTTTGGCGATTTTGCGGTACGCACCGGCATCACGAAACCCGTGCTGGATGCCCCGCGTGATTTCTGGGAGGCGGCGGCCTGACATGTCCTGGTTTCCATTATTTGCCGATCTGAACGACAAACCGGTGCTGCTGGTGGGTGCCGGCGAGGTGGCCACCCGCAAGGCCGAGAGCCTGCTGGCCGCCGGTGCCCAGCTCCGGGTGGTGGCGCGAACGCTGGCCCCCGCCTTCGAACGGTGGCTGCAGGAAGGCCGCATCGCCTGGCTGGGCCACACCTTTTCCCCGGCGCATCTGGACGGGGTTTTTCTGGTGACGTCCGCCACGGGCGATGCCGCAGTGGATGCCGACGTATTTGCCGCAGCCAGCGCCCGGCAGGTGTTCTGCAATACGGTCGACAGCCCCGAACACTGCAGTTTCATCGTGCCCGCCGTGGTGGACCGCGGCCCGCTGCAGGTAGCCATATCCAGCGGTGCCACCGCGCCCGTACTGGCCCGGTACTGGCGCCAGAAAATCGAGGTGATGTTGCCACAGCACACCGGTGCACTGGCCACGCTGGCCGGCCAGTGGCGGCGGCAGGTGCAGACCACGCTGTCCGGCATGCGTGCGCGACGCCGCTTCTGGGAGCACATTTTTTCCGGCCCGGTGAACACGCTGGTGGCACAGGGCCAGCTGGAGGCCGCCAGCCAGTTCCTGGCGGCGCAGCTGGAAGTCAGTGCATCCACCGGCACACCCGTCAACAAGGCAGAAACAGTGACACATACAGCATCGATGTCACCAGACATCGCAGACCCGGCACTTTCTGCCAGCGGCCATGACGCCCCGGAGACCTTTCTGACGTCCCGGCGCCCCGCAGAACAGCCTCCTGTCACACCGGCCCCAATCCCGGCCCTTCATACCGGCGACCTCGTCGTGGTCGATGCCGGCAGCAGCGACCCCGGGCAGCTGACGCTGCACGCCCTGCGCGCCCTGCAGGCAGCCGACCTCGTCGTGCATGACCCGGCCCTGGCCGATGGCATTCGCCAGCAGATCCGCAAGGATGCCGAAAAGCTTGCGCTGCCCGACGGAACCGGCGCCAGCACGGCACCCGCCCATCCCATGCTGCACCGCTGGTCCACCCCCATGGACCTCGCTCAGCCCCACACCTTCGGCAGCCTGATCGCTGCCCCTGCAGGCGCCCCCGGTGCCACGCATGCGGCCAGTCATCATGCAGAACACGCCCATGCCCCGCATGCCGCGGCCAGTGCGTTGCATGCCCAGCGTCTGGTGGACGAGGCGCGCCAGGGCAAACGGGTGGTCTGGCTGCGCGGCGGCTGCCACGATGCCCGCATCAATCATCTGGCCACCGCGCACACACCGGCACAGGCCGCCCCCCGGCTCGTGATGCTGCTGCAACAGGCCGGCGTTCCCTGGCGCCATGTACCCGGTGTGAGTGCAGCGCCCGCCACGCCCTGGCGAAATACGGGCGAAAACACCGCGGCCATGTCCACGGCCGTGCCGGCTGTGCACGTTCCATCCGTGGCCAAAACACAACGACCACAGCGGCTGGCCGCCTGAAAACCGGCTGATTTCGTACTGCACGGCCCTTCAGAAAAAAATAGTTCGAGTATTGAGCATCAGGCTTCCTATAATGGTTGCAGGCGCCGTTCGGCACCGTGCCGGACGGCCCGTCCACCGGACCCTGCGCCATGCTCGTATCTCCTCACTCCATTCCCGACCAAAGCACGCTGAACACCGACGTCTGCATCGTCGGTGCCGGCCCCGCTGGCCTGGCAGCCGCCCAGGAGCTGCTCGACAGCGGCCTCGATGTCATCCTGCTCGAATCCGGCGGTGAAGAACCCGATGCCGCCACCCAGGATCTGGCGGCCGGCGTCTCGGAAGACACGCCCGATCTCTACCCCGACATCGTCTGGTCGCACGACCGCCGCTTCGGTGGCACCTCGGTGCAGTGGGACGTACAGGTCAACGGCACCACCAACTGCCACCTGGCCACCTTCGACCCCATCGACTTCCAGAAACGCGACTGGATGCCGCACAGCGGCTGGCCCATCGATTACGACACGCTGCATCCGTATTACCTGCGGGCCATGAAGCTGTGGGAAACCGGTGTGGATTCGCTGGACATCATGCCGTGGGTATCGGACGAGCGGAAACTGCTCGAATTCAAAAACGACGCCCTCGAAACCAAGCTGTACATGACAGGCTCGCAGGCCGTCCTGACCCAGGGCATCGGTGGCCGCGTGAAGGAAAGCAAAAACATCCGTCTGATCATGAAGGCCAACGCCGTCGAGCTGGACACCAATGAAAATGCCAGCACCGTCACCGGCGTGAAGGTGGCCTGTCTGGACGGGCGCCGTTTCACCGTGGCGGCCAGACAGGTCATTCTGGCGCAGGGCGGCTTTCAGGTACCCCGCCTGCTGCTGGCCTCCGACCGGGTGGCAAAGGATGGCCTGGGCAACGACCACGGGCTGGTCGGCCGCTTCCTGATGGACCGGCAGATCGTCAAGACCGGCATTCTCTACCCCAACGACCCCATCTCACGCTTTGGCCTCTATGACCTGCAGCATCGCGGCATTGCCCATGTGCTGGGCAAGCTGGCCATTCCGCAGCGCACGCTCGAAGAAAAACAGCTGATGAACGTCACCGTCGGGCTCAATGCCCAGCCGGCGTTCTCGCGCGTGCGGCTGGCCCAGCGGCTGTTCGGTCGCGGTACCACCTTCCGCTCCCCCGCCTATTATTCGCTGCGCAAGCTGATGCGCGACGTGCGCGCCCGCCGCATGCCCGAGCGCCCCCTGCATCATCTGGGCAAGGTGCTGGGCGGGCTGGACGACCTGGTGTTCATCAAGGTGGCCCGCGCCCCGTGGCTGCAGATTCCATATAACCGCGACAGCGGTGGCTGGTACGAGGCCCCGCACCGCGACCAGTTCTTCAAGGTCATCGACCTCTACCAGATTGCCGAGCAGTCACCCGATCCGGACAACCGCATCACGCTGAGCAGCGAACGCGACGCCACCGGCATGCGCCGGCCCACCGTGCATTTCTGCTGGCGCGACCTCGACATCCGCAGTGCCCTGGGCTCGCAGGAAATCGTGAAGAACGCCCTCGAGGAGGCCGGCATCGGCCGCGTGCTGATGGAGCGGCGCGACGGCATGCCGCTGGTCACGCAGATGACGACGCACCACCCGGCCGGCACGGCCCGCATGGCCGACGAGCCCACCGAGGGCGTGGTGGACCGCAACTGCCGCGTCCACGGGGTGGACAACCTGTATGTAGCCAGCAGCGCCGTCTTTACCACCGGCGGCTGCGCGCCCCCGACGCTGACCATCGTGGCCCTGACCGTGCGCATCGTCGATGCCGTCAAGGCCAGTCTGGGCAAGGGCTGACGGGCGGACTGCAGCGTGCCCTTCCCGAAGGGCCACGGGCATCCCCACCCCTGGCCCTTCGCATACGGCCCCGCCTTTCCCCCATTTGCGAGCCCGCCCATGCCGGAGCCCGCCCCTGTCGGGCGGCCCGCCGTCCATACCCATTCCACGCAGAAGCCCACCCTGCCGATCCCTCATTATCCCGTCTCGTGACACACAGGTTTCACCGTTTCCGTCACCCCTGCCGACACGGAAAATCGGGGCGCCAACCAGAAAATCACTTATCATTTGCGCCCCGCCTTTCCCTGGTGCGCGGGGACGAACGCGTCCATGGCGCGCACCAGGAAAAACAGGCCGCCTGTCGGCCCATAACGTTAACTGTCATCCCCTCATGATCCGCAACTGCCCCCTCCCGCTGCGCCGTCTGCCCCTGATGCTGGGCCTGGCGCTGGCCACCCCGCTGGCACTGGCCCAGCAGGCCGACGAAGTCACCGTTACCACCGAAGAGACCATCACCGTCCAGCCGGCCGAAACCATGCAGGCCGATACCGGCACGGCCGGCCAAGCCGCCGACAGCCGTGACGCCACCCTGCAAGCCGTGCACGTCCGCGCCGTGGTGTCCGAAGGCTACAGGCCCGTCACCGTCAAGGCCGGCACCTTCCGTGGCGCCAGCGTGATGGACGTGCCGTCCACCGTCAACGTCGTGACCTCGAAGGTGCTGGAAGCACAGGCCGCCACCGGCCTGTACGATGCCGTCAAAAATACGGCCGGCGTCACCCGCCAGCAGAACGGCGGCGATACCTGGGACCAGCTGGTCATTCGCGGCATGGAGGTGCAGAACCGCACCAACTACCGTCTGAACGGCTCCATGCCCATCATGAACTTCTCGCAGGTGCCCATGGAAAACAAGGCCCGCGTGGAAGTGCTCAAGGGCGCCTCGGCCCTGTACTACGGCTTCACCGCGCCGTCGGGCATCGTCAACTACGTCACCAAGCGGGCCGGCCTGCATCCGGTCACTTCGGTGGGCCTGCGCTTCGACAGCAACGGCACCGCGCTGGTCAGTGCCGACCTGGGCCGCCGCTTCGGTAACGAAGACCAGTACGCCCTGCGCCTGAACGCCGCCGGAGGCAGGCTGGGCAGCTATCTGGACGGCGTGGACGCCGGCAACCGCAGCTTCGTCTCGGCCGCCTTCGACTGGCGCGTCACCAGCCGCCTGATGCTGCAGGCCGACTTCGAATACGATCACCGCCGCGTGGTGGAACAGGCAGCCGTCACGCTGCCCACCGCCGTCAACGGCGTTATTACCCTGCCGCACGCCGTCGATCCGAAGAAACTGGTCGGCCCCGACTGGTCCACCTTCCGTGCCGACACCACCAACCTGCAGCTGCAGGCCGACTACGCACTCAACGACGCCTGGGCCCTGACGCTGGAAGCCGGCCGCTCGAAGGTGGACCGTGACCGCACACTGCCCACCTTCCGCTTCACCAACGCTGCCGCCGTGGCCACCGGGGCTGGCAGCATTCGCGGCAACATGCAGAACAACGTCAACACGTCCGATCTGCTGCGTGCCGAACTGGCCGGCATCGTCGAGGCAGCCGGCATGACGCACAACATCACCGCCGGGGTGGCCAAGGCCGACAAGGAACAGGAGCCGGTCTACCAGCGCAACTACACCGCCACCGGCCAGAACCTGTACAACCCGGTCCGCCTGACCAACTACACGTTCACGGCCCGCCCGGCCAACCCGACCTCGCCGCTGCTCGAAACCACCGACCTCGGCGTGTACGCCATCGACCGCGTGGAAATCTCACCGGAATGGCAGGTCATCGGCGGTCTGCGCTACAGCAGGTACAAGAGCGACCAGGGCACCAACCACTACCGCGCCACCAAGACCACCCCGATGGCCTCGGTGGTCTACAAGCCGGCCGACGACCTGTCGTTCTACGCCTCCTACGGCAAGGCCCTGGAAGAAGGCGAAACCGCCCCCAACGGCTCGGCCAACCAGAACCAGCGCATGCGTCCGGGCGTGAGCGACCAGTACGAGGTGGGGGGCCGCTGGCAGATGCCCAACGGCACGCTGCTTTCGGCTGCACTGTTCAACATCAACCGGCCGGGCTACTACACCAACGCCCAGAACATCTTCACGGCCGATGGCGAGCAGCGCTACACCGGTCTGGAGCTGTCGGCCCAGGGCGAGCTGGTCAAGAACGTGAACTGGCAGTCGTCGCTGATGCTGCTGGATCCGAAGTTCCGCAAGATCAACGACCAGTACAACGGCAAGCTCCCCGAAAACGCCGCCAAACGCACGGCCAGCCTGTTCCTGTCGTATGACATCGACGCCCTGCCCGGCCTCTCGGTCAACGGCGGCGCCTATTACACCGGCCGTCGCCCGGTCAATGACCTGAACCAAGCCTGGCTGGGTGGCGTGACGCTCTACAGCGCCGGCGTGTCGTACCAGGCCCGCCTGTTCGAGCGCAACACCACCTGGCAGCTCAACATCGACAACCTGGCCAACAAGCAGTACTGGGCTGCCGCCGGCACCCGCCTGGCCGCCGGTGCGCCGCGTGTCATCAAGCTGGGGCTGAAGGTGGATCTGTAATCCGTTCAGGGGGGACGACCTCCCCCCGTTCCCAGAAAAGCTCAGGCGCCCAGCGTCGCCCCGCCGTCGATGACGATCTGCTGCATCGTGATGTGCCCGGCCTGGTCGGACGCGAGAAACAGCACGGCGTCCGCAATGTCATCCGGCGTGGCGATCTTGCCCAGCGGGATGCCCAGTTTGTAGTCTTCGGGCAGCCCTTCGATCAGGCGTTTCTGCCCGGCCGGATCACCCAGCATGCCGGCCAGCATCGGTGTGTTGGTCGATCCCGGCGAGACGATGTTGCAGCGCACCCCAAAAGGTGCCATTTCCAGCGCCACCGTCTGGCTCATCGCGGCCATGGCCGCCTTCGAGGTGCAGTAGGCCAGCATGCCGATGCGTGGCACCACGGCCGCGTTCGACGCAATGTTGACGATGGCGCCGCGGCGCTGCGCCTTCAGTACCTGTGCCCACTGCTGGATCAGGTGGAAGGGGCCGGTGACGTTCACGTCCAGACACGCCTGCCAGTCGTCGGCGCTCAGCGTATCCAGCCCGCCCATGCGCAGCACGCCGGCTGCGTTGACCAGCACATCCAGCGAATCCCAGCGCTGGCGGATCTGGGCACACACCCGCGCAATGGCGGCCATATCCGTCAGGTCCAGCTGCAGCTGGGTAAAGGCAGCGGCGCCGGCAGATGCAGAAGGGGAAGCGGAGGACTCATGGGCGCCTCCCGTACCGGGTTGCGACCCGGTGGGTGCCTGCCGGTCCAGGCCGATCACCTCGGCACCTTCCCCGACAAAGCGCTCGGCAATGCGTCGGCCTATGCCCTGGGCCGTGCCCGTGACCAGGACGCGTTTTCCGGAAAACCGCCGGGTGGATGTTGAATTCATGGTCATGACAGGGGGCTCCCGTATGAGGTCGATTCAGGAAAATGAAAAACAGCCGCTGTCACCCGGGCGTGTCATGGACGCATTCGTCCCAGAGACATGCCCTTTGTGCGTGCAGGACCGGGCGGCAGGGCTGCGGTCGGATCAGTTTCCCGTGGATGTGATGTCCTTCGTGGCCCAGCCATACCAGCGCTCTACCGGCTGTTCAGATCAGTTCTCCGTGGATGTGATGATGTCCTGCGTAGCCAGCACCACCCCAGCCCGGGTGGCCACATACTGCAGGGCCATCCGGTGCTCGGCCTCGGAAAAATCGGCCACGGCATCACCCACCAGGAAGGGTTGTATATCCTTCATGAAGGCTTCCACGGCCGTGATCATGCAGCCGATGTGCGCATACACGCCCACGATGACCAGCTGGTCGCGTTGCTGTGCCTTCAGCCGCTCTGCCAGATCACTGCGCTGGAAGGCACTGTAGCGCCACTTGTCCAGCACCACATCACCGGCGGACGGTGCAATCTCCGGCACGATGGCCTGCTGGGCCGCATCTGCTGCCGGCAACCCGGGGCCCCACATATCGTTGAGCAGGGCACGGTCGCCCGCGGGCTGCTGGTGTGGCTGGGCCGTGTAGAACACAGGCACCCCGTGCCGGGCCGCCCACCGTTTGAGTGCGGCAATGTTGCCGATCAAGGTTTTCAGCAGTGCCGAATCCGGTTCGTAAAAGCGCAGAAAATACTGCTGCATGTCGTGAATCAGCAATGCGGCCCGGCCGGGCTGGAGTGCCCAGTTCACCTTGTTCTGCGGAAAACTGTCGGGCATGGGCAGCGAATAGCTGCAAATGGCAGGGATGGCCATGGTTCGGGAGTTGGGGATGAGGAAGGTTTCGTGGGAACGAAGAGCCCGTGACACACGCTACGAAATGCCGCAGGCATGCAGCATCGTGCGCTGCTTGGTCTGCACCTCGTTCCATTCCGAATGGGGGTCGGATTCGGCCACGATGCCGGCACCGGCGTAAATCTGCAGATGCTCGCCGTGCAACACGCCACTGCGGATGGTGATCACCCATTCACCATTGCCATCGGCGTCCATCCAGCCGGTGAATCCGGTGAACAGCCCCCGGTCGAAGGGTTCGATACTGCGGATCAGTGCGTCGGCCGCATCACGCGGCGTACCGCACACCGCAGGTGTGGGATGAATGGCGCAGGCCAGCTGCAGGGCATTGGCCGGCGGATCCTGCAACGTACCATGAATCTGCGTGGACAGGTGCCAAAGCGCAGCGGTACTGATCAGCGAAGGTGCCTCCGGTACCTGCAGGGTAGCGCAGAGTGGCGAGAGCCGCGCCCGGATGTCATCGGTCACGAAGCGGTGCTCGTGATGATCCTTGGACGAAGCAGACAGACGGTCCGCATGGATGCGGTCTGCCTCCGGATCGGGCAGGCGCCGGGCCGACCCCGCCAGCGGATTGGACTGCACCGTGTACTCGTGCCGCCGGATCAGAAGCTCCGGGCTGACGCCCACCAGATAACCGCCGTCGGGCAGCGGCACCTGCAGCAGGTAACCGCTGGGATTCTGCTGGCGCAACCGGCTGCGCAGCGCCTCCACGAACGGCGGCGCGGTGAACGTCAGACGGCTGGTGATGGCCAGCACCGCCTTGGCCGGTGCATGGGCGGCACAGGCTGCGGCTGCCCGGGCCACACCCGCCTCGAAACCTGCCTGGTCCGGCTGGGTCACCAGGCTTTTCAGCCCGGGCATGGAAGACACCACAGGGGTATCCCAGCTGGAAAGCCATTCGGCCTGCTGCGGGACGAACAGGCAGCTCGGCTGATGCACATCGAACGGCACGGCGCCCACCACGATCGGCCGGGCAATGCCCGCAGAACGGGCACGCCCAAACGCCTCACGGATATGCTGCTGCAGTGGACCGTCAGGCGAGGCACTCCCATCGGCAGGCGTCTGGATGACCTCCTGAACGCCCGCCGTACGCAGGGTATGAGGCCCATGCGAAAAAAGAAAAGCGGCGTCCGCGGGCATGGAATGCCCATGCCGAGCGAAGGGGTTATCGAGATCATCCCTGGCAGAAAACATGACAACCACCAATAGTAGAAATGCGTACGATTCTACATCGTGATGAGCGACCGTACAGTCGACGAGGTCAGAAGCTGAACCTCACCCCCATGCCAACCGTACGTGGTTCGAGCATGGAGGCAACGATCCCTCCAGCCGTACGGTCATCATATTTCAGCGTGGGCTTCTTCGCGTCGAACATGTTGTCCACGTAGCCATACAGCTCCCAGTCACGGGTGAGCTGCCATGAGCCCTGCACGTTGCCCACCGTGTACCCCCCTACCCGGTACGCGGCCAGGTTCTCGTCGGACGAGAAGTAGCCGTCACTGTGTCGAACGTCTGCATGCAGGGAAACCTGATCGGTGATGTTCCAGTCAAAGCCCGCCGACAGGGTATACCGGGGAGACGATCCAAACCGGTTGCCAACGAAGGCCTGGCCATCGAGGCTGGAAAACCGGTTGATACGGGTATGCAGATACCCCAGACTGCCACGCAGCTTCAGGCTGTCACTCACCTCATACGCAGCGCCCAGCTCGGCACCATAGGACTTTGCACGATCGGCATTGCGCACCACATTGCCGAACACGACGCCGTTCAGATAGTCCGGCACGACCGTCTGCGCATCCTTGTGCAGTGCATGAAACACGTTGGCATTGATCTGCAGCCGGTCATCCAGCGCCTTCATGCGCATGAACAGCTCCCGGTTGATGACCGTCTCCGGCGCAAATTCAAAGAACCTGCCCGACGCAAAGCTCAGCCCCGTTCCGCCGGGGTTGTAGCCCTTGTTCACCATGACCCCGGCCGTGAGCGCGGGGCTGAAATCGTAGGACAACGCCACTTTGGGAAGCACGGCATGGTAGCTGTGATCGAAGTCCAGCGCTGCCCGCGCGAGGCTGGATGTCCCCGTGCGCTTCACACTGTCATACTGGTAGCGAAGCCCACCCGTCAGCATCCACGCAGGGGCGAAGCGCCAGCTGGCTTCGGAAAACACGCCCACGCTGTTCTTCACGTCGTGAAAGGACGACAATCCGCGCACATTGAGCCGGTCGTCCGATGTGACGTGGTCGTAGAAAACACCGGCAACACCACTGAGCTGGTCACGGGAATGCCCAAGGTTCAGACGAAGTTCATCGGAAATGTCCCGATAATCGATATTGGCCCCCCCGTTCGTCCAGGGCACCGAATAACGGGTGGTTTTCCCGTCGGTGTACTGAAACTGGTTGTTGATGCTGGCCATGCCATCCAGATCGTAGCGGGTATCGCTGACTGCCGTCCATGCCTGGGATTTGAACGTGGGCATGGTCAGCGTCCGGTTCTGCAGCCTGTCGTAAGGTGGCGCCGCCGCTTCGGTGGAGGGACGGTTGGTGCGTGTGTGTGCAACGGTAAACTTCGATTCGAGCCCGGGTACCGCAGAAGGCGTCCAGAGAAGCTTGACGTGACCGTTGAAATCCTTGAGCCCCGTGTCCGTGTCGCCCTTGCTGTAACGTGGATTGACATAATCGATGAATGTGTCGCGCCCGCTGTAGTCGAGGGCAACCCGGGCGGCCAGCTCGTTGTCCAGCACCGGCCCCGAGAACATGACGGAAGCACGACGACTCTTCAGATTGCCTGCCTGGAGCTGCGCCTTCCCTTCCCGCTGGAAGGTTGGATCCTTGGTATGGACGATGATGGCACCCGCAATGCTGTTGGCGCCCTGCGCCGATGTCTGCGGCCCCCGAAACACCTCGACCGAATCCACATCCCAGATGGAAGTACCCCCGAATGTGGATTCCCAGTAACTGAGGTAATGGCCATCCAGGTTGATTCTGGCCCGCGGCACGGTACCACCAAAGAAAGCACCCGAGCCCGAGTTCGACCCCTGTCCATCCGTCCCGCGAATGACAGGTGCCCCAACCGAACCGTTGTAGACGACATTGGGAATATCCCGCAGCATGTCGTCAACTTTCCTGGCATCCGCCCTGGCCTTCATGTCCTGCGGGCGCACGACGACCACGGAGGAGGCGGTTTCGCGGACGCTGCGCTGGACTTTCTCACCGGTCACGGTGACTTCATCGAGCAGGGCCGGGCCCCTGCCCGCCTGAGTATCTGCCACCTGGGCCAGTGCGCCGGAAGAGGCACAACCCAGAACGACTGCCAGTGTCACGTCCCTGAACGGAACGTATACCACAGCTGAAAATTCTTCGATCCTGTACATATCCTGATGTCTCCTTGTCGTGTGTCATAAGATTCCTGCAAAACCCGATTCCCATGATCATCATGGGGATCAATCGCTTTTCAGAGCAGTTTCCATGCCCCCACGGAAAACAGTCCGAGGGCCGTCATGAAAAGGGATCCCACCACGTGCAGACCAATGGCGGTAACAGCCCACAGCAGCCTCCCCTGCTGAATGAGAGAGACGACTTCGGCAGAAAACGTGGAAAAAGTGGTGAGCCCTCCCAGAAACCCCGTGATCACGAACAGCCGCCACGCCGGCGCAAGGTCGGCATACAGCACCAGAGCACCCGAGGCAACGCCAATCAGATAGCCCCCCAGAAGATTGGCCACCAGCGTACCGGGAGGCACGGCAGGGAAAAGCGCATTCAGTGCCAGCCCGAGTCCCCAGCGCAGGCAGGCCCCCATGCTGGCGCCGGCCGATACGGCCAGCAGCTGCGTGATCAGATGAATGGAGCGCAATTGACCTCCCTGCTGGCCGGGACCATGATCCTGGTTTGCTGAACACGCATGCTGCTCCCCGCAGAAATCCCCTTCCGCCGACAGGCATGAAGTACCCTGCCCGGAACCTCATGTACCCGAACCATATCCGTTATCCCAAACGAACGCTCTGCTGGCCGATCCATTGTTCCATGCCATCCAGTGCATACAGCGCGCTCTGAATGGAAGGTGTCGTCACCCGTGAAGAATCCATGAATACCATGCGCCCTTCCCTGGCCGGCTTCAGGAACCGCTCCCAGCCCGGCATCAGACGGTTCAGCGCCTGCTTCGTCGCTGTCTCGCCTCCGTGGGCAGATGTGTAATTGTTCATGACCACAAGAAGGTCCGGATCGAGGCGCCCGAAAACCTCGACATTCACGGGCATGAGCAGGGTGGAGCCCAGCCCTCCATCTGCCCCCGTTTCCGGCAGTGCAAGACGCACGTACCCCAGGTCTGCCATGGCCTGGACCAGGCCCGACATGTTTCCAACCACATTGACCTGATCGGTCAGCAGCACAGCGATCCAGGACCGCTTCCCGGCTTCGCCCGGCAGGCGGGACTTCAGTGCAGACACCCTCTTCTGGTACATCTGCCAGCGCTCACCGAACACGGCCTCCCTTCCCAGCAGGGCTGCCAGTCGCCGCTCCACATCGATGCCGTGCACATGGCGAAACCCCACCGGCTGCACGTAGACGGGAGCAACGGACGAAAGCCGTTCCAGCTTGCCGGTGTCCAGCTCCGACCCGATGATCAGATCCGGCCTGAGCGCCCTGAGCTGCTCGAGATCGATCTGGCCAAGCGCGCCGAACCCGCGTGGTTTTGCCCGTCCAGGCCCGAACAGCGCCTCGACGAAGTCCACCCGGGTGGCGAACCTCCCGCTGCTGTCGCGCCCATAGGCGCCAACCACCTCGACACCCAGATCCATCAGCGGAATACCCAGCAGTGGTTCATGCATGACCACGATCCGCTCCGGATGCGCAGGAATGGCAACCGTGCGCCCGGATCCATCGACGACGTTCCGCATCCGTTCGGCATGGGGATCATTCCCTGCCCATGCGGGAGCCCACGGACCTGCAATCAGCGTGGCAAGGCATCCCGCAAGCAGCCGTCTCCGGCCAGGCCCCTTCCCCTCTCCGAAAGGAACACGTGAACCGCCATGATCACGCAACATGGTGCCTCCTCATGAGAATGACTGCCAACGGTACACCAGTCAGGATGATGATCACGCCAATGGGCAGCCCCCGGTCATGGGCAATACCCCGCAAGACCGTATCTGCCAGAACGACCATGACGCCTCCCGTCAGGGCAGACAGATACAGTCTCGCCCGTGCCCCTGCAGCAGCCATGAAGGCCACCAGATGGGGCGCTATCACCCCGAGCAGCGTCAATGGCCCGACCACCGCCACCGCGGCCGTGTTGCAGACGACGGCAAACAGCAGCAGCCGGGGACGCGAACGCCCGACCTCCTCTCCGATGCTCTGTGCCAGTTCATCTCCCAGCTCGAGCGCGCGTGTCGGAGGACCTGCCCACAACACCCCCACGAAACAGGCAAGGAACAGGGGAAGCATCCAGAACATGTTCCGGGGGCTTGCCTGAAACAGGGTTCCCAGCATCCATTCGGACAGGGACTGGGAAACTTCCGGCGGCATGTAGAGCAACAGAACGCCAGATACGGAAGAAAGGACCGATTCGACGGCAATCCCCATGAGAAGAAGTGCCAGGGAATTTCCCCGTTCCCGTCCCGTCAGCATGAACAGCACCAGCGCAACGCCGCAGCCACCTGCCAGGGCACACAGGAAAACCTGCCACTGCGGCGCGGAAGGCGCCAGAACCAGCACGAGCATGACCGACACGATCGCCCCCTGGCTCAACCCGAGAACACCGGGATCCGCCAGCGCGTTCCGGGTCACGGACTGCAGGATGGCCCCGGACAGCGCAACGGAACATCCTGCCGTGAACCCGACGACGATGCGGGGAATCCGGATGTCGTACAGCGCGTAATGCTGGTCAGGAGACAGCGCCCCGCCCCAGAAAACATCCAGTGGTACGGAAATGCTTCCGGTGCCCAGCGCAAGCAGCACGAGAGCGGCCAGAACCCCGATCAGCGCCAGTGCAACCCGAATGTCTCTCTGGCGGATCTGCAATCCGGCCGGCAGCCGGAGAACGCGATCGCCGGCCACAGATGTCGACCACCTCATGCCCCCGGCCCCCTTCTGGATTTCATGTAGAAATGCCGGACCATGATCATGAATGCAACCCCGCCCACCATGTCGAGAACGACACCCGTATTGACCGTATAGGGACGGAAAACGGTCTGCGCCACCCAGTCTCCGGACACACACAGGGCCGCTCCCGTCACGGCAGCCAGGACAAAGCCTCCGGCAAGACGATTTCCCGCCACAGGGCGCACCATGTGCGGAACGACGAGTCCAACAAACCCAAGGGGACCGGACACCACGACTGCAGAACCACCGCAGGCCAGCGCAGCAATCATGCCGGCAAGACGGACCACCCGGGTATCCACGCCGACGGATGCGGCCTTCTCGTCACCCATCATCATTGCAGCCAGAGGCCTGCCAAGCATCAGCAGCAGCAGTACCGACAGGACACCAATCCACCAGAAGGCGGCCAGTCTGTCCACATAGGCCGGATTGACACTGCCCATGCTCCAGTTCATGAACTCCAGCCTTCGATCCGGATACTGAAGCAGCACGGCACGCGTAATGCCCGTGAACAGCATCGACACGAACGCTCCCGAGAGAATCAGGACGGCCCCGCTTTTCATCCCCCGCCCCGCGTACAGGGCAACCATCAGCAGGCAGAGTATTCCGGCCCCAGCACCCGCCAGGGCAGCCACGCCCTGGACGAAGGGCGATGCATCGAACAGCACGCCCGCCACGACACCGAAGCAGGTGGCCGCGGCGCTCACCCCCAGGCTGCCCGGAGAGGCCAGTGGATTCCGCACCAGTACCTGCAGCGCCAGCCCGGAAACGGCCAGCATCGCGCCGGCGTACAGCGCAACCAGCATGCGCGGGATCCGCTGGTAGAGAAGAATGGCCTGGGCGTAGCTGTCATCCTGACCGTAGAACAGTGCCGCAAACACCTGCCGGCCAGTCAGCCCCTCGATACCCTGCAGGCCGATCACCACGAGAACCGCAAGAGAAACGGTCAGCAGCAACAGGACACGTGAAACCAACACTCACCTCCAGCCGAAAACCTGCTTTTTCACGACGAAGAGCCACACTTCTGTGTTCAATACGGCACGACGGAGACTACACAGTCACCAGAGCGTGTCATAGGCCCGTTCGTCCCCGCGCCCTCCCCTCCGGGCGCGCAGAACAAGACGGCAGGACCACAGAATCCTGTACGGCGGGAAGACAGACCCATCGCCCGTTCCGCTCGAACACATCCGCATTCACGCCGTATACCGACCGAATGACATCCGCGGTCATGACACGGTGGACAGCCCCCACGGTGACGATACCGCCTTCTTTCATCATCACGAGCCTGTCTGCGAATGCAGCTGCCAGATTGAGGTCGTGCAGGACCAGCAGGATCGTCTTCCCCCTGTCTCTCGCCAGTGTCCCAAGCAGCCCCAGAACGGCGTACTGGTACTTCATGTCCAGATGATTGACCGGTTCATCCAGCAGAATGATGCTGGAATCCTGCGCCAGTGCCATGGCAATCCATGCACGCTGGCGCTGTCCACCGGAAAGGATGCTCATCGCTGTTCCCGCGTGCGCCCTCAGACCCATCGCATCCAGGGCTTCCCGGAAACGCCCACGGTCAATGCCGTCAGGCCCCCCGAAAAAACCATGACGGCCGTAAGCCGCCATTTCCACGATATCCCCCACCGTTGCGTATTCCGGGCAGATCACGTCCTGGGGCATGTACGCAACCAGTCTGGACATCCGTCGCCTGCCCAGACGCTGGACAGAAATGCCCTCCAGCATGATGCTCCCCGACCTGACCGGGACAAAACCCATGATGGCCTTCAGAAGCGTACTCTTGCCACAGCCATTCGGTCCCACCAGGGCAGCGAGCTGACCGGCGGGGAGCGTGAGTGACAACGCACTGAGCGCATCGGGCATGCCCCGGCCATATCCGGCGCACAGATCCCGCACGATGATCCCGTCGTGGACCTCCCCCTCACCGGCCCCGGCAACGGTGTACGTGCCAGGCCGCCCTGTCTGTCGCATGGACTCATGCATCATGCTGAACCGCCTCATTCTCTGCCCGACAGCACCTGACCCATACCATGGACTGTCTGGCTCAGCCGGGCTTCCGGGGCGAATCGTGGACTCATTTTCCGCCATTCAGGCCAGCCTTCACTTTCCCGACCGATACACCCCCACCTTCACCCCCAGCGCCACCATGGCAATCAGCGCCGGCACGGCCACCACGGCAAAGATGTCCGGCAGGCTCACCTGCCGTGCCGTCAGCGCAGCCACCAGAAACGAGCCGGCAATGCCGCCGAAGCGGCCGATGCCCAGCATCCAGGCCACGCCGGTGGCCCGCCCTTCGGTGGGATAGAAGCCGGCTGCCAGCGCCGGCATCGAGGCCTGGGCGGCATTCATCACCACCCCGGCCACGAACACCACAAGCATCAGCAGACCGTGGTCGCCCATGGCCTGGCCGATGGCCCAGACGGTCAGCGCCGTCCCTCCATAGCCCAGTGCCAGCACCCCGCTGCCATTGAAGCGGTCCATCAGCCAGCCCAGCGCCACGGCCCCCACGCCACCCAGCGGGAACAGGGCCGTGACCAGCGAGGCGGTGCGCGGATCCATGCCGCTTTCACGGAACAGCACCGGCATCCAGTTGATCAGCGCATAGAACACCACCAGCCCCATGAAGTAGGCCACCCACAGCATCAGCGACCCCAGCAGGTAATGCCGGGACAGCACGAGGCCGATGCCACGGGCTGGCGCCTGTTCACGACGCACCTCCTGCTCCCGGCGGCCCCCCTTCGCCCGGCGGACCTGCAGGTACCGGGGCGATTCCGGCAGCCACAGGAGCAGGGCAGCCACCAGCACCAGCGGCGCCACGCCACCCAGCTGCAGCACGCTGCGCCAGCCAAAGGCCGGAATCAGCCAGCCGGCCAGAAAGCCGCCCAGTGCAGCGCCCAGCGGAAAGCCGCAGAACATGGCGTTGGTGATGAAGGCGCGGCGCGATGGCGGGCTGAACTCACTCATCAGCGTGACGGCGTTGGGCATGGCAGCACCCAGCCCCACGCCGGTGATGAAGCGCAGTACGGTCAGCATCTGCAGGTCAGGCGAAAAGGCCGAGGCCAGACAGGCCACACCGAAGACCAGCACCGAGGCCGTCAGCGTCAGCCGCCGGCCCCAGCGGTCGGCCACCGGGCCGGAAAGCAGCGCCCCCGCCGCCAGACCGAACAGGGCCGCGCTGAGCACCGGCGCCAATGCCGGCTTGGCCACACCCCATTCCTGCATCAGCGAGGGCGCGATGTAGCCAATGGCAGCCGTGTCGAAGCCGTCGAGCAGCACCACCAGAAAGCACAGCGCAAAGATCAGCCAGCGTACGGCCCCTGCAGACGGGCTGTCGATGGCCCCTGCTGCCTGGCCAGATGGTCTGGGCGCATGCCCGGTTGATGGGGTTGCCTTGTCGGTGCGGTGATCGGGCATGATCGGTGTCCCCCTGCATGTGCCGGCGGGGCCATGACGTACCCCGCGGGTGGTTTCGGGCCGTGGCAGGTTTGCCCTCCATCTGGCCGAAACGGAAAAGGAAAAACGAGCCGCGATGATAGCGCCCCATACCCCGGCGCGTGTCATGGACGCGCTCTGCTGAAAGGAAAACTGAACACACCCACACAATCACCCGGGTCACTGTTTGACGGGTGCCAAACAGATTCCTATACTGTCGCCGCTCTGAAGGCCAGAGCACAAACGCGTCTTATTTAACATTCAGCAGGCTGCGCTGCCTGCACGGGAGCCGAAGTACCGCAGGTTTTTGCGGAGGCCCCCTGGGGCAGGTGCTCTGTACCTGCAGCACACATCTCTTGGCCTGCCTGGCGGGCATCATTCATCAGCCAGTCCCCTGCTGACTCACATCCTCTTCCCTGCAGCCCCACCGGCCCCCCCCTCAACGGAGCAAAATCCATGTTCTCCCGCAAAGTCATTGCCGCCACCCTGCTGTCGCTGGGTCTGGGCGTTTCCGCCACGGCAGCCAACGCCACCACCTATCCGCTGAAGCTCGAGAACTGCGGCTATCCGCTGACCTTCGACAAGGCGCCGGCCCGTGTGGTCACCGTCGGCCAGGCCGGCACCGAAATCCTGTACTCGCTGGGTCTGGCCGACAAGGTGGTCGGTACCTCGGTGTGGTTCAACCCGGTGCTGCCCCAGTTCAAGGCCGTCAATGCCAAAATCCCCCGCCTGGACGACAACGCCCCCAGCTTCGAATCCGTGGTCGACAAGAAGCCGAACCTGGTGGTGACGCAGTTCGAGTGGCACATCGGCAAGGAAGGTGTGGTCGGTACGCGTGAACAGTTCCATGACCTGAAAATCCCCACCTACTCGCTACTGTCCGACTGCGAGGGCAAGAACAACACGCAGGGCTCCGACGGTACCCGTACCGACGCCTACAACATCAACACGCTGTACAAGAGCATCGACCAGCTGGCCACCATCTTCAACGTCGAGGCCAAGGGCAAGGAACTGGTCAGCGGCCTGAAGGCCCGTGAAGCCGCCGCCGTCGAGAAGGTCAAGAAGGCCGGTGTCAAGAACCTGTCGGCCGTGGTCTGGATGTCCAGCGCCGACATGGAATCCGACCCGTGGCTGGCTGGCCAGAAAGGTGTGGCCGGCTACATGCTGAACCAGCTGGGCATCAAGAACGTGGTCACCTCCAGCGAGGAATGGCCGACCGTGGGCTGGGAAACCGTGGCCAAGGCCAACCCGTCGATGATCATCATCGCCCGCATGGACCGTCGCCGCTTCCCGGCTGACGACCACGAGAAGAAAATCGAGTTCCTGAAGAACGACGCCGTGACCAAGCACATGGACGCCGTGAAGAACAACCGCTTTGCCATCGTGGACGCCGACGCCCTGCAGGCCTCGATCCGCATCGCCGGCGGCATGGAGTCGATTGCCGACACCGTGGTCAAGATGAAGGGCCACAAGCACTGAGCTGCGTTTTCCGAAACGCCACGCTTCGAGGTCTGAACGGAGCACACCGCGCCATGCAGGACGGCGCCCCGCCACCGGGGCTGCCTGTCCTGCCGGCAGCACACGTGTCCTGAACGGGCCACGACCAGGCGGGCAGCAGTCCGTGGACGGTACACCTTCCCTGAAGGCCATGCCCACCCCGGCCGCTGTCCGCCTTCCCGCTTCAACAGCCCGTGCAGGGCCGTCCTGCACAGGGGCCGCCGGCCAGGATGACCATCCCGATGCGCTGACCCGCCCTGCCGTCTGCCCTGACACCACTTTCCCGACCATGGCTCCCCCTGCCCAAAAATCTCCCACCGTGCTGTGGCGCGTGACCGGCATCACCGTCATCGCCCTGGCCGTGCTGTTCCTGACCATGATGCTGTGCATGTCGGTCGGCGAGATCAGCATGCCCTTTGCCTCTATCCGCGATGTGCTGGCCAACCACCTGCTGGGCCTGAACATCGAGGTCGAACCCATCGATGACGGCATCATCTGGAATTACCGTCTGACCCGTGCCATCGTGGCCGCCTGCTGCGGCGCCGGCCTGGCGCTGTCGGGCGTCGTGCTGCAGACGCTGCTGCGCAACTCGCTGGCCGATCCCTACCTGCTCGGCATCTCGGCAGGCGCCTCCACCGGTGCGGTGCTGGTCACCATCGCCGGCGTGGGCGGTGGCCTGGTCTCGATGACCTTCGGTGCCTTCATCGGCGCGCTCACCGCCTTTGCGCTGGTGGCCGCCCTGGCCCAGGCCGCCGGGGGTGGCGGGCTGCGCAACAGCGGCCAGATCATCCTGGCCGGTATTGCCGGCTCGCAGCTGTTCAACGCGCTCACCTCGCTGATCATCGCCAAGTCGGGCAGCGCCGAACAGGCCCGTGGCATCATGTTCTGGCTGCTGGGCAGCCTGAGCGGCGTGCGCTGGCCTGACGTACCCATCGCCACCCTCGTGGCCATTGCCGGTCTGGTCATCTGCATGCTGCATGCCCGCGCCCTGGATGCCTTCACCTTCGGCGCCGAATCTGCCCAGGCCCTGGGCGTGCCGGTGCGCCGTGTGCGGGGCATCCTGATGGTGACGGCCGCACTGATGACGGCCGTCATGGTGTCGGTGGTGGGTGCCATCGGCTTCGTGGGTCTGGTGATTCCGCACGTGGCGCGGATGCTGGTCGGC
>ERZ772874.236-NODE-236-length-29755-cov-5.767879_pt1 | contig 29755 bp, 24 predicted proteins | sample MGYA00580586_ERZ772874 | MGnify/ENA primary metagenome ERZ772874 (study PRJEB29015, sample SAMEA2737952) | human oral metagenome | biome: human oral; feature: human-associated habitat; material: dental | place: China | collected 2154 ... | reverse complement strand
AAATCTATATGATTTTAGAAAAAAATTTTGATTTTCACAAACTTTTTGCAAAATTAATGAAAACTTTATTCTTTCTAAATGGTTTTCACTCGCTTTCATTCTGACAGAAACAGACTTTAGGAATTTGACGGTATTCACAAACCGTGAAAAATATTCTTTTTATTTTTCATGAAAATCCCTTCAAAATAAGGTATAATAAAACTACAAACTTTAAGGAGCACTACTATGTCTAAAAAAAGAATTTTCTCTGGCGTGCAGCCTTCTGCAATTCCAACAATTGGGAACTATATTGGAGCAATGAAAAACTTCGTGGCACTGCAAGATGAGTATGACTGTACTTACTGTATCGTAAACCAACATGCGATAACTGTTCCACAAGATCCAAAGAAATTAAAAGAGCAAACTCGTTCGCTTGCAGCACTTTACCTTGCGATTGGTTTGGATCCTGAAAAATCAACCATCTTCGTTCAATCAGAAGTTCCAGCACACGCACAAGCCGCATGGATCGTACAATGTAATGTCGGCGTTGGTGAATTAGAACGTATGACACAATACAAAGATAAATCTCAAAAGCAACAATCTGTTTCTGCTGGGTTATTAACATACCCTCCTCTAATGGTAGCCGATATCGTTTTATATAACGCTGAAGTGGTTCCTGTTGGAGATGACCAAAAGCAACATATGGAATTAACACGTGATTTCGTTGAACGCTTCAACAGCCGCTACGGAAATGGCAACCAATTACTTGTGATGCCAGAACCATTTATTCCAAAAGCAGGAGCTCGTGTCATGAGTCTTCAAACACCTACAAAGAAAATGAGTAAATCAGACGCTAACGTGAAAGAATACATCAGCATGCTTGATGAGCCAGCTGTCATTCGTAAGAAAATCAAAAGCGCTGTAACAGATTCAAGTGGTGTGATTGAATTCGACCCTACTGAAAAACCTGGCGTATCCAATCTTTTAACAATCTTCTCTGCTTTCTCTGGTGAAAGTATCGAGTCTCTTGTTGATCGCTTTAAAGGTGTAGGTTATGGCCAATTCAAAGAAGAATTAGCCGATGCAATTATCGCAGTCATGGAACCAATCCAAGAGCGTTATTATGAGTTACTAAAATCGGATAAGCTAGATGAGATTCTTGATGAAGGTGCAAAAAAAGCAAACTACGTAGCGAATAAAACACTACGCAAGATGGAAAAAGCGGTAGGCTTAGTGAGATAAACCATTTTCGATTGATAAGATCCATTCCTCTAGAATGGGTCTTTTTTGATTATCTTAAAAACATCAGTTTTATATTGAAAGAGTCATAGTGGGACACCGGTTCGAGCCTTACGTCTCTCACCTTTGAAGCTTCAAAGGCGGAGTAAGGAATTTATTCCTAACTCCACCTAATTCACATTCAATGTGATTCCCCACTATTCTTTCAATAAACTGATGTTTTTTTGATAATCAAAAGTCTTTCTATGAGATAAATTTACTAAAATAGTTTATCTCACGTCGCGAAAAAGTAAGGCAAATTAAAAAGTGCTAGGAAATCCTAGCACTTTTTATCGTTTGCTTATTCTACTACAAGAAGTCCCGCTCCAATAATTCCATTGTCTCCCTTAATGGTGGATGCTTTTATATTTTCTAAAATATGTTTTTGTTCGTGATGCATGAGATTTCCCAATTCCTCTTTTATCAATTCAATAAAGTCTGGATTGTAATTTGAAACGCTACCCCCGAATACAATCACTTTTGGATCCAGAAGGCAAACCATTCCATGCAATGCACTGGCTAGGCCTTTTGCAGTCTCCTCTATGATTCTATTTGCAGCTTCTTCTCCAGATCTCCATTTTTCAAAAACATCTTTTGTAGTTAAGGCTACATCTTCGTACAATTCTCTCCCTGTACGCTCAATAGCCACACCTGAACAAGCTCCCTCTAACGATTCTAAACATTCAAAGTACGGAACTTTTAGAAACCCAATTTCTCCTGAAAAACCTTCCCCGCGTAAAATCGTATGATTGACAATGTTGGTAGCTGCAATTCCTGTTGATACAGTGACATAACCAAACATATCAGACGATTTTAAATGAAGTAATCGATATTCCGCATAGGCAGCCACTTTTACGTCATTGTCAATGCGTACTGGAATATCGCCGAATGTTTGTTTTAATCGTTCTACGACTGGAAAATTTGCCCACGGAATATTATTTTGGAAAACAGCTACCCCATTTCCCACATCCACTTTCCCTGGCAAACCAACACCAATACCGTATGTATCTTGAATACGTAAATCATTTTCTTCGAGTACCTCTTGAATGAGTTGGACCACTCCCTGATACAAACCTTCTGCACTCTCAGTTTGGCTAGGTCTTTGAGAACGACTAACAATTTCTCCCTTCTCATTAATCAACGCAACAGCTACTTTTGTTCCCCCAATATCAACGCCAACTGCTACTTTCATCAAAACCCCTCCCCATTCATTTTGATTTCGTTTCTAAATTTATTTTACAATGAAATCTCCAAAAGCTCTTATCCTTTCTTGCGATTTACTATAACTATTTTGCTCTCCTTCCAACATTTTGAAAAATGATAACCTAATTGATAGCCGTTTTTAAAACATTTTTTTAACTCTTCTCTCTTATTTAGCAAAAATTGGGTTGTTCAATCATTAAGGATAAGAAACAGCGCTTGTTTTAGAAAATTTAGTGATGAAATCACATTGAAAAATGATAACCGAAGATAGCCGTTATAGTGGAATGAGTGATGGGGAATGGCATCGAATGTGAATTAGAGGGAGTTGCGAATGGTTTCGCTACTCCCTCTTTGAAGCTTCGAAGACCGCGAGCCCTTGGGCTCAAGGCGGTGCCCCATCACAGATTTCACTATATTCAAACGGCTATCAGTAAGGTTATCATTTTTCAAACAAACTCATTAAATAGTGACTCTGTATAAAATAAGCGCTATTTCTTATCCTTTCAACCTTCGGTTGAACCCTCAATTTTTGCACAAAAAAGGAGGGAAAGCAGATTACTTTCCCTCCGTAATTCCTAGGAATTAATTATTTTTTTAAGTTGTAGAACGCTGATAAACCTTGGTAAACAGCTAAGTCACCTAATTGATCTTCAATACGTAATAATTGGTTGTATTTAGCAATACGGTCTGTACGGCTTAATGAACCCGTCTTGATTTGTCCAGCGTTTGTAGCAACTGCGATGTCAGCAATTGTTGAATCTTCAGTTTCACCAGAACGGTGTGAAACAACTGCAGTGTAACCAGCTTTTTGAGCCATTTCGATTGCGTTGAATGTTTCAGTTAAAGTACCGATTTGGTTTACTTTGATTAAGATTGAGTTTGCAACGCCTTCTGCAATACCACGAGATAAGATTTCAGTGTTTGTTACGAATAAATCGTCACCAACTAATTGAACTTTACCGCCTAAGCGTTCAGTTAATAATTTCCATCCATCCCAGTCGTTTTCGTCACAGCCGTCTTCGATTGTGATGATTGGGTATTTTTCAACTAATTCAGCTAAGTATTCAACTTGTTCAGCTGGAGTACGTTTAGCACCTTTTTCACCTTCGAAGATTGTGTAGTCATATACGCCATCTTTGAAGAATTCAGATGAAGCACAGTCAAATCCTAAGAATACATCTTTACCAGGTTCTAAACCTACTTTTTTGATTGCAGCTAAGATTGTTTCTACAGCATCTTCAGTTCCTTCGAATGTTGGAGCGAAACCACCTTCGTCACCTACAGCAGTTACTAAACCACGGTCGTGTAAGATAGCTTTCAATGCGTGGAATACTTCAGCACCCCAACGTAAAGCTTCTTTGAATGTTGGCGCACCAACTGGTAAGATCATGAACTCTTGGAATGCGATTGGAGCATCTGAGTGAGATCCACCGTTAACGATGTTCATCATTGGTGTTGGTAATACTTTAGTGTTGAATCCGCCTAAGTATTGGTATAAAGGTTGATCTAAGTAGTCAGCAGCTGCACGTGCTACAGCGATAGATACGCCTAAGATTGCGTTAGCTCCTAATTTACCTTTGTTTGGAGTACCATCTAATTCGATCATTAATTTGTCGATTGCCATTTGCTCACGAACATCATAACCTAAGATAGCTTCAGCGATAATGTTGTTCACATTGTCAACTGCTTTTTGAACTCCTTTTCCTAAGTAACGAGATTTGTCGCCGTCACGTAATTCAACTGCTTCGTATTCACCAGTTGAAGCTCCTGAAGGAACCATACCGCGTCCGAACGCTCCACTTTCTGTGTAAACTTCAACTTCGATTGTTGGGTTTCCACGTGAGTCTAGTACTTCTCTTGCTAATACATCTGTAATAAATGGCATGATTTATTAACTCCTTTAAATTTTATTTTGTACGTTATTATTTTAATCGAAAATCATCAGACTTTCAACCTTTGATAAGGTTTTCTTTATTTTTCGATCAATGTTTCCCCAGTCATTTCTGCTGGTTTTTCAACATTTAATAGATCAAGCATTGTTGGAGCAACGTCTGCTAAACGTCCACCCTTGCGTAATGTTACACCTTTCTTCGTAACAATCACTGGTACTGGCACAGTTGTATGTGCAGTATGTGGTGTTCCTTCTGGTGTAATCATTGTTTCTGAGTTACCGTGGTCGGCAAAGATAATCGCGCTACCGCCTTTTTCAAGGATGGCGTCAACTACTTTCCCTAAGTTTTCGTCCACTGCTTCAATCGCTTTGATGGTTGGTTCTAACATTCCTGAGTGTCCAACCATGTCTGGGTTAGCGAAGTTCAAGATGATGGCATCATTTTCATCATTGATGATTGAGTTGTATAATGCATCCCCTACTTCGTAAGCACTCATTTCTGGTTTCAAGTCGTAAGTTGCAACCTTTGGAGAAGGAATTAAAATACGGTTTTCGCCAGGGAATTCTTCGTTACGTCCACCATTCATGAAGAATGTTACGTGTGGGTATTTTTCAGTTTCAGCAATACGTAATTGTGCAAGCCCTGCTTTAGATAACACTTCACCAAGAACGTTTGTCATTGGGATTGGTGGGAATGCCACTTCTGCATCCACGCTTGGGTTATATAAAGTCATTGTCACAAATTTAACATTTGTAGCACGTGCACCTCTGTCAAAGTTTGTCCACTCTTTATCAGTGAACGCATTGGATAATTGAATTGCACGGTCAGGACGGAAGTTAAAGAAGATGATTGCATCATTATTTTCAACTTTTGCCACTGGTTTTCCATCTTTAACGATTACTGATGGAATCACGAATTCGTCTGTAACATCTTTAGCATAGCTATCTTCGATAACTGCTTGTGCGCTTTCGAATTGTGGGCCTTCGCTATGCGCGATTGCGTCATAAGCTAATTTCACACGTTCCCAACGTTTGTCACGGTCCATTGCATAGTAACGACCTGAAACTGTTGCGATTTGACCTACGCCTACTTCAGCTAATTTATCTTCTAAAGTTTTAATGTAAGAAGGACCTGCTTTAGGGTCTACGTCACGTCCATCCATAAAGGCATGAATGTAGACTTTGTCGATTCCTTTTGCTTTAGCTGTTTCCACTAATGCTAATAAATGGTTGATGTGGCTGTGTACCCCACCATCAGATAATAATCCGAATAAGTGTAATGCAGAGCCGTTTTCTTTCACGTGGTTAAACGCACCATTTAATGCTGGGTTTGTTTCGAATTCACCATCTAAAATCGCTTTGTCGATACGAGTTAAGCTTTGGTAAACGATACGTCCAGCACCGATATTTGTATGACCTACTTCTGAGTTCCCCATTTGGCCATCTGGTAGACCTACATCTAATCCAGAAGCTTTTAATGTTGTATGAGGGAATTCGTTATAATAACGATCAAAATTTGGTTTTTTTGCTTGTGCAACGGCATTACCTTCAACTTCTGGTCTCCATCCGAAACCATCTAAGATAATAATTGCAACTGGTGATTTTGCCATTATTTTACTGCCTCCAATAAAGCTAAGAATGAATCTGGTTGTAAGCTTGCTCCACCTACAAGAGCTCCGTCCACATCTGGACAAGCCATGTATTCAGCAATGTTTTCTGGTTTAACAGATCCACCGTATTGTACGCGAACTTTGTCAGCAACTTCTTGACCGAAGTCAGCTGCTACTACGTCACGAACTACTTTACACATTTTTTGAGCGTCATCTTGAGATGCTGATTTACCAGTTCCGATAGCCCAGATTGGTTCATAAGCAATGACTAATGATGATACTTGATCGTTTGATAAACCTTTCAATGCTGCAGAAACTTGTCCGCCTACGAATTCTGAAGCTTTTCCTGCTTCGTAAGTTTCTAATGTTTCACCACAACAAATGATTGGTGTTAAGCCGTTTCTGAAAATAGCATGTGCTTTTTTGTTGATATCTTCATCAGTTTCGTGGAAATATTCACGACGTTCTGAGTGGCCAATGACTACGTAGTGCACGCCCATTTCAGCTAATACTTTAGGTGAAGTTTCACCAGTGAAAGCACCAGCATCTTCAAAGTAGCAGTTTTCAGCAGCTACTTTTAATTCTGAGCCTTTCGCATATTCTAATAAAGTGACTAAGTCCACTGCAGGTGCAGCGATAGCACTCTCTACGCGTTCGCCTGAAGGTAATTTACCAACAACAGCTTCCACAAAAGCTTGAGTCTCTTTTGGGTTTTTATTCATTTTCCAGTTTCCGGCAATAATTGGTTTACGCATATACACAACATCTCCTTTTAAATGTTTTTAAATTATTTTTCGCTAATTGCAGCAACACCTGGTAGTTCTTTACCTTCTAGATATTCTAGAGAAGCTCCACCACCTGTTGAAATGTGAGTGAATTTATCAGCGTATCCTAGTGAGATTGCAGCTGCTGCTGAGTCCCCACCACCGATGATTGTAGTTGCGCCTTCAAGGTTCGCAATCGCTTCACATACACCGATTGTTCCTTTAGCAAAGTTTGGTAATTCGAATACACCCATTGGTCCATTCCATACAACAGTTTTTGCATCTTTTAAGTAGCTTGCAAATAATTCAACTGTCTTAGGTCCGATATCTAACCCTTCTTGATCTGCTGGAATTGCATCTGAAGCAACGATTGTAGCTACAGCATCGTTAGAGAATTCTTTAGCAACAACGTTATCGATTGGTAACACTAATTTGTCGCCAGCTTTTTCCATAATTTCTTTTGCTAATTCCACGCGGTCTAATTCTAATAATGAAAGACCTACTTCACGTCCCATTGCTTTGAAGAATGTGTAAGCCATTCCTCCACCGATAAGAACTTTATCCGCTTTGTCTAATAAGCTGTTGATAACCCCAATCTTGTCTGAAACTTTTGCTCCACCTAAGATTGCTACGAATGGACGTTCTGGGTTATCTACTGCGCCACCGATGAACTTGATTTCTTTTTCCATCAAGAATCCAGCAGCTGATTCTAATTGGCTAGCAATACCAACGTTTGAAGCGTGCGCGCGGTGAGCTGTCCCGAATGCATCGTTCACGAATAAATCGCCTAAAGAAGCCCAATATTTACCTAATTCAGGGTCGTTTTTAGATTCTTTCTTGCCATCTAAATCTTCGAAACGAGTATTTTCGAATAATAAAACGTCGCCTTCTTTAAGTGCATCAATAGCAGCTTCTAACTTTTCTCCACGAGTTTCTGGAACGAAAGTCACTGGTTTTTCTAACAACTCAGATAAGCGTTCTGCAACTGGTCGTAAGCTCAATTTAGCTTTGTCTTCTTCAGATTTCACTTTACCTAAGTGAGAGAATAAGATCACTTTAGCATTGTGATCTAATAAGTGCTTAATCGTTGGCAACGCTTGAACAATACGGTTGTCATCTGTAATCACGCCATCTTTTAAAGGAACGTTGAAGTCCACACGAACTAAAACTTTTTTCCCTTCCACTTGTAAGTCTGTAACGATTTTTTTAGCCATAAAATAGCCTCCTACATTTTTATTTGGAGCGAGTGCATTACTCACATTATGAAAACAGGGCGAGGAAGCGAATGCTTCCATCGCCCTGAGAAAATAGATACGATTAGCTAAATCTATAGTTTAAATTATAGTTTTGCAAAGTATTGTAAAGTACGAACTAATTGTGCAGTGTATGACATTTCGTTATCGTACCAAGCAACAGTTTTAACTAATTGTTTGTCGCCTACAGTCATTACTTTAGTTTGAGTTGCATCGAATAATGAACCATAAGTGATACCTACGATATCAGAAGAAACGATTGGATCTTCAGTGTAACCGTAAGATTCATTTGCTAATTCTTTCATAGCTGCGTTGATTTCTTCAGCAGTAACTGGTTTTTCTAAAACTGTTACTAATTCAGTTAATGAACCTGTTGGAACAGGAACACGTTGTGCAGCTCCGTCTAATTTTCCGTTTAATTCTGGGATTACTAATCCGATAGCTTTAGCAGCACCTGTTGTATTAGGAACAATGTTTACTGCTGCAGCACGAGCACGACGTAAGTCACCTTTTGCATGAGGTGCGTCTAATGTGTTTTGGTCACCAGTGTAACCGTGGATTGTTGTCATTAAACCTTCAACAATACCGAATTTGTCGTTTAATGCTTTAGCCATTGGAGCCAAGCAGTTTGTAGTACATGAAGCACCAGAGATAACAGTTTCTTTACCTGTTAAAATGTCGTGGTTTGTGTTGAATACAACTGTAGGCACGTCATTTCCACCAGGTGCAGAAATAACAACGCGTTTAGCACCAGCTTTTAAGTGTAATTCAGCTTTTTCTTTAGAAGTGAAGAAACCAGTACATTCTAAAACGATATCAACGCCTAGTTCACCCCATGGTAATTCTTCAGGATTACGGTTAGCAAGTACTTTAACTTCTTTACCGTTAACGCGGAAAGCTCCATCTAACACTTCAACTTCACCGTTGAAACGTCCTTGAGTTGAATCATATTTTAACAAGTGAGCTAATTGCTTAGCGTCTGTTAAGTCATTGATTGCAACAACTTCTAATCCTTCCACATCTTGAATACGACGGAATGCTAAACGACCGATACGTCCGAAACCGTTAATACCAACTTTAACTGTCATATAGTTTTTCCTCCTAGGAATTTTTATTTTATTTTTTGCGGGTTGCCCCGTTCAAAACCAACTCTGATGTCTCCTTGTCAATCACAAACCATGTGCGATCTACCGGAGCTAATTTGGCATATGCTTTTAAAGCAGCTGCCTTCTCTGCGCCTTCCACAACGGCAATCGAATGTGGAATCGTAGATAAATCACTAAGATGCAGCCCTACTCGTGGGATTTTTAACACCACATTTCCTTCTGCATCGAAGAAACAACCGAACGCTTCGCCAATTGCTTTCTTCTCTTTTAACGTAACCATTTGTTCTTCTGAAAGTCCACGTCTCTCTCCCATAATAATAGCACTTCCAACGCTATATAACAAACACTCCGCCTTTTTCATGAGGCCTATCGTCTTTGCGACGGAAGGTTCTTTCATTAAGGGCGTATAAGTTGCTTGTTGGACATGTTCTGGAACAAAGAGCGCTTCATGATGAGCGCCAATTCCCATCGCCATTTTCTCACTGACATTATTCGCCTGAATCAGCATCGATCCAAACATTCCTCCTCTTGCAGGAACAATTGTAAGGTCTCGATTCACAGAAATCTCTTTTGTGAACCCTTCGCTGACACGAACCATCGTTTGACCTCCAGTGATGGCAATAATGGAAGCACCAAGCGGTAAGAGAACATCCATAATCTCTTGAACCAACTTAGATGTTTTTGTCGAATTCTCAACCACTTTCACATATTGAACCCCTAGTGCTTTTGCCACTTCATGTTCTACCAGACTCATCTGGATAAAGTTGTTTTTTAAATCATCCGACCGTTCTAATATAAATTCACCAACTTCTGTCAGCCGCATACCCGAACCTTGTACTTCAATGAGGCCTAATGCTTTCATTACCTCACATTCGTTACGAAGGGTTCGCTCAGACATCTGAACCACTTTTGCAAGGGCTCTTCGTCCAATCGGCTGATACGTCGCGATGGCTTGTAAAATACGGAATCGAGTTTGAAGAACGATTCTGCTTTCTGGAACCAATAGATGAGATAGATTAAGATAATTCATCGAAACCTTCCTCCAATCATCTCCAGATAGGGTCGAATATCGTCCCGCTTATTTCCGGTATCTTTGAATCCATATTTCTGAACACATTTATATTTTAACATAAATTACAAGAAATGCAACCGCCCTCAGATTACAATTTGGTTAAGTTTTACGATACAAAGGGACTTATTTTGTCCCTATTTGTTTATTAAGCTTTTCATGGCAAGTTTCTCCGTCATCCATCACAAAAGAAATTTCCATATGTGCTCCGACTTTTTGTGCCATTTCTTCTAAGAATAAAATTGAGGGATTATGGTGCCTGAAACTAACCGTGACAAATGAGCTGGTTTTATCCCAACCTTTTCTGCAAATTCGGTACGTGAGAGTCCGGACACAAGTCTCAACTCTGTAATCCTTACTGCCATTTCTTTTAGAGTGAAATCTAAATCTAAGTCTTTTTCGTAGTTCTCCCAATCCAATGACAAGCGTGCTATTGAACGCTTCAGATTTTGATCCATTTTTTAAAGCCTCCTCTTTAGTATATACAACTGGAATATTCAATTCAGTCTGCGATTTATTTCCCCACATTTCGAGTATCGCAGGACTTAATCCTTCCTTATCCAACAGTTTAAGAGCAGCAAGCATTTTCACCTTTTCTTTATACGGTCTACTATCCACATACTCTAACGTTCTTGGGTCAATCTGATGTTCTATTTTCATAATTTTCCCTCCCACTTAAACATTACCATATTTGGTAATTACCATATATGGTAATGTTGCTCTCTTCTTATACTTTTTTGATCTCTTTTAAAAATAAACGAATTAGACTATTTCTCCTTTATACTCTGATTTTTTCCAAAACTTGCACAGTTTTATAAAATTAGATACACTTAGGAAAGAACGTCGCCTTAGTGTAGTGGATATCACATGAGATTCCGGTTCTCATAACAGGGGTTCGACTCCCCTAGGCGGCTTACAATATACTCCACGCTACAAACATTGTTTTGTAGCGTTTTTTGATGCACAAAAAGCAGAACTTGAACTAAATTCAAGTCCTGCTTTGTAAGCGATTGTATTAACTTTCTTCCCTAAAAGTGAAGAATTTAATTTTTATGCGAATTTTGAAAAATCCCAAATATCTGTCACTAATCCTTCGTAAAATTCAGGTTCGTGACACACCATTAATATACTTCCTTTATATTCTTGCAATGCACGTTTTAGCTCATCTTTCGCATCGACATCCAAGTGGTTTGTCGGTTCGTCGAGTACGAGCACGTTTGACTCCTCATTCATCAATTTACAGAAGCGAACTTTTGCTTGTTCTCCCCCACTGAGTACTTGCACTTGGCTCTCGATGTGCTTACTGGTTAATCCACAACGAGCGAGCGCTGCACGTACTTCTGGTTGTGTCATCGATGGGAAGGTATCCCAGATTTCTTCTAAGGCTGTCTTACGATTTCCTTTTGGCGTTTCTTGTTCGAAATACCCAAGTTCGATATAGTCCCCACGTGTTACTTTTCCGTTCAATGGCTTAATAATTCCTAATAAGCTCTTCAAGAGTGTCGTTTTACCGATACCATTTGCACCGACAATCGCAATCTTTTGGCCACGTTCCATTTCAAGATTCACATGCCCTGTTAATGGACGGTCGTATCCAATCACTAAATCTTCGGCTTGGAAAATGTAACGACCAGGAGCTCTAGAAGTCTTGAAATCAAATTTTGGTTTTGGTTTCTCACTGGCTAATTCAATCACTTCCATCTTATCCAGTTTCTTCTGACGAGACATCGCCATATTCCGTGTTGCCACACGTGCCTTATTCCGGTTTACGAAATCCTTCAAGTCCGCAATCTCTTTTTGTTGACGATTATACGCTGCTTCTAGTTGAGATTTCTTCATCGCATACACTTCTTGGAACTGATCATAGTCCCCAACATAACGGTTCAACTCTTGATTGTCCATATGGTAAATCAAGTTGACGACACTGTTTAAGAATGGAATATCATGCGAAATCAGGATAAATGCATTTTCGTATTCTTGTAAGTAGCGTTTCAACCATTCGATATGCTCTGCGTCTAGATAGTTTGTTGGCTCGTCAAGTAATAAAATGTCTGGTTTTTCTAATAATAGTTTTGCCAGTAATACTTTCGTACGTTGACCACCACTGAGTTCACTCACGTCGCTATCCATCCCAAATGCTACAACGCCTAATGCACGGGCTACTTCATCGATTTTAGCATCCAAAATATAGAAGTCATGGCTATCTAACCGCTCTTGCAACTCTCCCACTTCTTCCAGCATCGCGTTCATCTCGTCTTCGTTTGCATCTCCCATTGCCATATACAATTCATTGATACGCGCTTCTGCGACAAATAAATCGTCGAAAGCTTTTTGAAGGACACTGCGAACGGTCATTCCTGGTTCAAGGACTGTATGTTGGTCCAAGTATCCCACCTTTACATTTTTAGACCACTCAATTTTTCCTTCGTCTGGTTGTAATTGACCTGTCACGATATTCATGAAGGTTGATTTCCCTTCACCGTTTGCTCCAACGAGTCCGATGTGTTCCCCTTTTAATAGACGGAAGCTCACATCATTGAAGATGGCTCTTTCACCGAAGCCGTGTGTTAATTTTTCTACATTTAAAATACTCATCAACGTTCTCCTTAAGTTTTCTCTGGGTCATTGTATCATAGTTTGCTCTAATGTCAAAAAGGCTGAGCGACGAGGATAAAAAAGGACCCACAATGTGAGTCCAAAAACCGTTTTTCTTTAGAAATTGAAAATTTCGTTCTTCCTTTAAAGATTGGCTATGATGGTGATAATTGCAACAAGAATACCTACAATTGCCAATAGCAGATATTTCTTTTCTTTTACTTCACTCACAATATAAGCAATACTCCCTCCAATTGTTAGCACAAGAGGAAATAGAAGAGCTAAGAGTTTAGGTTCTTGTCTGGACGGATTTCCTGAAAAATCAATTTGTACCGTAACCAAATCAGGTAATGCTATATAGCTATATACCGCTAGAAAAATCGCAATCACAATCATAATTCCAGCAATCCATTTTTTATTCACTATCACCATCTCCTTTTATTCTATTTAAATTGTGCTTTGTATAAAGCTGCATACGCACCATTTTTTGCGAGCAATTCTTCATGAGTGCCGTCTTCTGTCAGTCCCTCTTCAGTGACTACAATAATACGGTCTGCATTTTTAATCGTAGCCAGGCGGTGAGCGATAATAAACGTCGTTCTACCTTTTGCCAACTCGTCAAACGATTGTTGAATAAACTTCTCCGTTTGCGTATCGAGCGCACTTGTGGCTTCATCCAAGATTAAAATAGAAGGATTCTTCAAGAAAATACGGGCAATTGAGAGGCGTTGTTTTTGTCCACCGGATAATTTCACACCGCGTTCTCCAATATGCGTGTCTACTCCATCTTCTAAATCTTCGATGACTTCTTTTAATTTTGCTTGCTCGATCGCACGGTCTACTTCTTCGTCCGTTGCATCAAGTCTTCCATACAACACATTCTCGCGGATTGTTCCATTAAAGAGAAACACATCTTGTTGAACAATACCGATTTGACGGCGAAGAGACTGTAAGGTGAAACGATTGATATTGGTTCCATCAATCAAGATTTCCCCTTCTTTTAAATCATAGAAACGAGGCAATAAGTTCACGAGCGTTGTCTTTCCAACCCCACTTGGTCCAACGAAGGCAACCGTTTGACCTGGTTCCACCGTTAAGTTGATGTGTTCCAATACTTTTTTACCTTCTTCGTATCCAAATCCCACGTTTTTATATTCCACACGCCCAACAAATGCAGGAGCAGGAATGGCATCGGGTGCGTCTTCAATATCAATTTCGACATTCATTAATTCTTTGAAACGACGAAATCCCGCAAATCCTTTTGGATACAGTTCAATCATGGAGTTCATCTTATTAATCGGTCCCACGAATACATTGGACAGTAAGATGTAGCCAACTAATTCTCCAGCAGTTAAATCTCCAAGGACCGTGAAGTACGCTCCTACGATTAAACTAAAAAGATTAATACTGCGCATTAATAAGTAGTTGAAACTGCTACTCGTTCCCATCGTGCGATAGAACGCAATTTTATTCGAACGATACTCTTGAATAAGTTCTTCGAAGAGTTGTTGCTCGTGGTTTTCGTTCGCAAAAGCCTTCACTACACGCATTCCGCTCAGTACATTTTCTAGACCAGCCGTATAGTTGGCTAATCCCTTGTAGATATTTCGATTAATACTAGACATGCGACGATTAAATACCGCAAGTGCCACCGCAATAATCGGAACGAAGAAAATCGTCAATAGCGCTAGCGTTGGATGCACTTGATACATCAACACAAACGAACCGATTAACGTCATCACGGCAATAAAGAATTCTTCTGGTCCATGGTGCGCCAACTCACTAATATCGAATAAATCACTCGACAAGCGGCTCATCAATTCCCCAATTTTCATATTATCAAAGAACGAGAAGGATTGTTTTTGAACCTTCGCGAACAACTCACGGCGCATATCCGTTTCAATATTAATCCCTAAAATATGCCCCATGTACACGACAATAAAGTTCAAAGTTGTCGAGAAGGCATAAAGCGCAAGTAACCCAGCTCCCACGAGTAGAATTTGTTGTAAATTTTGAGACGGTACAATCTTATCGATAACACTTCTCACCATTACTGGAAAGGCAAGCTCGAGAATGGCCACGATTACCGCACACGTAAAATCAAGTAAGAATAACTTCTTATAGGGTTTGTAATAATGAATAAAATCTTTAATCACGTTTTCTCTCCTTTCGCATAATGTAATGTACTCCAGTCTTTTGTCTTATAGACGATATGTCCATAAAGAACCGTTAACGCATTTGATAATAACATGGCAATCCATACACCGGTTGCCCCGAGTGCTGTAAAGGCTCCGAGTACCCAAATAATCGGCAGGCGCAAGATCCAAAGACGTCCAACTGACATATTCATGGAGTATTTCGTCACGCCACATCCTTGGAAGAATCCGTTGTACGCTGAAAATAATCCCATGAAGAAAATGATAAAGGCGGTATAGTTTAAATACTCAACGGCATTTGCCCAAAGAACAGCATCGCTTCCGTCTTTAATAAAGATTCCAAGAATAGGAGATTGGAAGAAGAAGACAACTATACAGCCAACTGTTGAAATCATCAGCACCCATAGTAACGCGCGTCTAAAGATCGCATGAGAACGCTCATAAAGACCAGCCCCCATATTTTGCCCGATAATGGCGGTTAGCGCCGCCCCGATTCCCATCTGTGGTTGCGTCAGTAAATCCGAAATACGATTCACCATCGAATACGCAGCCAGCACTGACGTTCCATATGACTGAATCAGTCCATTTAGCACTGTGAATCCTAATGCCGCTCCTCCATAACCAAATGCAGATGGCCATGCGACTTTAAGAATCTCTTTCATCACTTCTTTATCAACTTTGACGTGTTTCAAATAGATTTGGATTTCTGATTCCTTGCGAACAGCACGAATGGCAAGCGCTAATAACAACACTTTAGCAATGACTGTTGCCCATCCTGCCCCTTCAATTCCCCAGTTTAAGCCGGTAAGGCCGACAAAAGGAATGGTCGCAAAAATGAAGATAGGATCTAGAATTACATTTGAAATCGAAGAAGCCGCACTAATCATCGTAATCGTGCGTGTTCTTCCTTGTGCATTTAGCAAGGATTGATAGCCAAAGTAGCAAAAATCAAAGAAGAGTCCAATGAAGTTAATTTTCAAATACGATACAGATTTTGCTAAAAAAGTTCCCTCTGCCCCCATCCATTCCACGAATAGAGGTGCTAAGAAATATCCAATCACCGATAACACGAATCCAAAGAAATACGTTAAAATCATCGCATTTCCAGCATAACGTTTGGCTTCTCTGAATTTTCCTGCTCCAAAATATTGAGCAATGAGTGCGGTTGCTCCCACACTTATCCCCATTCCAAGAGAAATAAACAAAAAATTCAACGGCCAAATAAACGCTGTTGCCGCAAAATCTTCTGCTGACAGTTGCGCCACATATAATCCATCCGTCAAATTGTATAAAGTTCGAATTAAATTATTAATCATTAGCGGAGTCGCAATCGTTAAAATCACACGATTAATATGCCCCGACGTTATAAAATTTCGTTTTTCCAAAAATTATCACCTGTTCTAGTATACATGATATCCTTACCTGTGTGAACACAAACAGTGAACCATTCAACTTCGTGCCCCTATACGGCTCGCTTATGAGACACGGGATATCTTCATAGTAGCTGTAATTGGGCACCAGTTCGAGCCGAAGTCTCTCACCTCTAAAACTCAAAGTGGGAGTAAGGAAAACCTCCCAACTCCCGCTAATTCGCTTTTAGCGCCATCCCCTATTACTGCTATTATCGAATCCCATGTCCCCTCACGAGCCTAACTGCATCTTAGAAGGTAGCAAAAGTGCTCTGCTCTGTCTCTCTTCACCAGATTTGATGAATAAATAACTTCCTATTATTTTGCAAAATAAAAATTTTAAGCACGTGATTTTAAAGAAACTAGAACAAAACCTGCAAGAAGCACTCCCTAACTTTTTATACAAGCAGGTCTGAAGAATCATTTGGTCCATAGTAGCAACAATAGCGAGTGTAATCGATGCGAATTAGTAGGAGTTAGGAATTGATTCCTTACTCCTACTTTGAGACTCGATAGGCAGTGAGACCCAAGGCTCACGCCGGTACAGCTATTGTAGCTACTATAGAAATCCAAATGATTCATACAAGACCTGCGGTCTCTTTACCAAAGCACAAAAGAAAAAAAGAGTTAGGCACCAGCCTAACTCTTTGGAATTTCTCAAAATTATTTTTTAGTTTCTTTGAAGACAACGTGTTTACGTAATTTTGGAGAATATTTTTTTAATTCTAAACGCTCTGGATTGTTACGTTTGTTTTTGCTTGTTAAGTATAAACGTTCACCTGTTTCAGCACATTCTAATAAAATGTTGATACGCATGGATGACACCTCTCATTCAATTTATTTCATTAACTCATTGAGTTTCATACTGGTATATATTAACAAATGCCGTTCGCTTTGTCAATTCACAATACCAATGATTTTGGATTTTTATTTTCCTTCTTCCTCTTCTTTTTTACGTGATTTCAGAAGGCCTAATCCCATTAACACACTAATGGCGGCGGAACTAAAGAATACACTATTTGCCCCAGTTCCTGTATTTGGCAATTCTTCTTTAGTGCTTGAGTGATTTGAAGGTTGCGAACTTGTAGTTACTTCTGAATGCTTCTTGAAAATATGAGTTCTATTCCCCTCATCATCCAGTACCGTTTTCACATATTCATATCCTTCAATTTTTCCTTGTTCTTTTTCACCATCTTCTTTAGGTTTTAATACATTGTTATCTGTATCCACCCAAGTCGTTGTCAATTGACGGTATACGTTTGTAACATCGCCATTTTCTTTCGTCGTTGTTGATACCAGCTTGTAGCCAGGAAGATCCGTACCTTTTGTATCTGGATGTTGACCCTCTTTAGAAGGAAGTAACTCTTTTCCATTCGTATCCACCCAAGTCGTAATTGTCTTGTGATATACGTAAGTCACTTCTATAGGTTTTTTTGTCGTAGTTCCAGTCTCTTCTCCTTGAGTTTTCGTCGGAATAATCGTGTACAGTACGCCATCTTTAATAATCGTTACTGGCTTATCAGATGTGGTGTCGTATTTTTCTCCAGTAGAAAGTTCTTTTTTCTCAACTTTATCTTGAAGAACATTTCCATCCTCATCTACATATTGAACAGTAATAGAAGTTTTCACTTCACGGTAAACATACGTTACATCGGTATTTCCCTTAAGGACATTGCCAGAGCTCTTATCCGCACCCTCTTTAGGAGTCTCACTAGATAATTCATAAGACTTTCCATCTCCAGAAACAATTTCTTTATCTCGATTTGGAGTCGTATCATATGGCGTTCCTTTAGAAGCTTGATCCATTATTTTTACTGAAGCCTTAATGGTCTTCCCTTGCGTATCGACATAATGAACCGTGACAGAACCTTTCACTTCCCGGTAAACATACGTCACAACTTTATCGCCTTCTACAGTTCCTGTTTCTGATACAGATCCTGCTTTAGGAGTAGTTGAAGTTAGTTCATATGTCTTTCCATCTTTTTCGATTTGTTGCGGACGAATCGTTTCGGTTGTCGTGTCGTAAGACGCTCCTTTCGGCGTGTTTGCCGGAGTGATAACATTATCCTCTTTCAACGATTGACCATTTTCATCTTCATACTTCACTGTCACGGTTCCTGTAACTAGTTTGTATTCATACGTTATGGTTGTTGTTCCTTCCGTTAAGTTTCCTTTTTCGTTTGGAACAGCTTTTTCAACGAGCTGATATTCTTTTCCATCTTTTGTAATGGTCGATGGCTTTTGATCCGTTGTATCATACGTCGCTTGAGTTCCGCTCTCATCTAAAAGATAAGTAGATGGTGTATCAGTCACAGAGTCTTTAATCTCCTCAGAAGTTCCTTCAATGACATATTTAACAACGACTTCACCTTTAGCACGTTCTTTATAGACATAGGTGACTTCTGTTTCACCTTTTACGACTTCCCCTTTTTCAGCCCCTTTGGTAGCATCTGGCAATAAATCATACAACTTACCCTCAGCAGTCTTAATGAGAGTTAGTTTATGGTCTGTAGTATCATAAAGGTTTCCTACAGGATCGTTCGGTGTATCTACTACAGAGTCCTTAATTGTATTACCTGCTTCGTCTTGATAATTCACTTTCACAGAACCCGTTTGTACATAGACATGCGTCACATTGCCATTAGGATCTTCTTCTGAACGAATATAATGGACCCCTGGGAACTCTTTATCCGTTGAAGCTTCGAATTTCTTAGTAGCTTTCTTTTGTTCCACTAGATTTGCAACTTTATTTCCAGTCTTATCTAGAACCACAAAATCTTCCGTCCAAATTCGTGGCGTCATTTGTACTGGATCTGACATGATGAACTTATCAAATCCTGACGCTTTCATCCCTACTTGCGTATATGCGACATCCTCCACTTTCAATGGATCAGTTGTCTTCACCGGCAAGATAAAATCATTATATTTCGGGAAATCATTTCCAGTTTGGACATATCTTACAGCAGTCACTTTAGAGTAATCGGAAACAGAATCCGTCCAAGTTAAGTGGTCATTATCTTGATCACGATCTCTTGTCGGATCGTCAACTGCATACTGTACTTTAAAACCAGGAGCTGGAGTTACTGGACCTGTCAACAGTACGTCATAAGTTGAGTTTTCAACACCTTTTCTCGGTAGGTATTGAATTCCAACTCCTCCAGTAATAGAAGAATCATATGTGTTGATTAAAGTCGATTTGATAGTAAAATCTACATCTTTTTCCACATCTGTTTTAGCAGAAGTATAGGCTCCTATCTTATTGGAAGCAGCAGTTTGAGAACCAAATGTTAACCCATTTGAAATGATATATGTTTTTATATTTTTGGTTGTTTCTTTGTCTCCTGGAATTGGATTTCTTCCATAAGTAGCCCTTCTAATTCCCTCATTCGCACTTCCCCATGTTAAATACCAAGATAGATCATAGCGCCCATCTTTCACATCTGGGCTAGTTGGTTTCAGTTCGAAATCGAATCTCCAAACATTATTCGCATCAAATCCAGTTTCTGCAAAATCACTAAGTAATCTAGTATACGTTCCACCAGACAGCGTTTCTCCAGTTTTAAGGGTCATAGTCAGCTCTGGCGGAATTGAAAATGTCACCATAGCATTGGCTTTTTCTACGATTTCATCATACTTTAATTTCACTAATTTATTGGACGTATCCTTATAATCGGATACTTCAATCGCGATTTGTTGAAAAGAAAATGGCATTGATGAATTTGAAATATCTGTTCCCCAATAATGTTTCGTATTTAAAACTAGTTCTTGACGTTGATACTTTGTAATAGATGTATTACTTTCATCTCCCATCGAAATCGTATGATTCAGCGTAACCGGAGATTTAGAAGGTAAATCTGCTTCACTTGTTGGTTGGAATCGTGTAAAAATTCTTAACCCTTTTGCTTGTGCAGCCGATAATTGCGTCATTTTTCCTGTTGGTCTTAAAATAATCCCCGAAATATTTTCCGGCAATGTTAAATTCGTGTATTTAAATAAATGAACACTCGTAATTTTTTGAGTGGGGTCATCTAATGAATACACATCGAAAGTAGCTTCATCATATTTTAAAGCAGCTAAATTCACATCTATCCCTTGAATTTCATGAAAAATTGCTCTATATTTTCCAACAGTTTTCTTTTCATCAAACTTGATTACAATATCGGAGAGCTCCTTGGACTTTCCTGAAGCATAATCGTCCTCATCCATAATAATTTCATCCCTATAAAAATCTTCCGTAGGATACTTATCAGATGCATTATACTCTTTTAAATCATTGACATAGGAAGTAACAGATGCACTAGCCACACTATTTTCAGGATCTTGTGCGCGTAAAACACCTGATGTGTCAAACGTTTGAGAAGTTTTATATCCCATTTCATCAAGAGTATCTACTCTGGATGTAATTGTCCAAGTTTTTCCCGAAGGAGAACTAAGTTCCTCTACAGTTCCATAAGCAGAGGTATCAAAGGATAAACCTGAAGTATACACATTAGTGTAGAAACTTTCCATCTTAGCGTATCCCTCACCTAAGTTGGCTCTACCAAAACTAGAATTCGGAATTACATCCGCAGCATAATAATAATGATCACGAATGACTGTATTCCCGACTTGTTTCCATCCATTTTTCTTAGAATCTTCGGTAATCTTAAATCCTTTTGGAACGGTTAAAGTAACCTTTTCAATTAATCCCGTATTATAATTTTCGTGCTGCACAACTGAGAATGGAAGTGGAGCTGAATTTCTCACTTTCCCATTACTATCAAAACTGGTTAAATATTCTGTTTGAGTATACTTTTTCGCTAAAAATTGCGGGTCTGGAAGTTTTGCCGTAAACGTCTCTGTAACGCTTGTGATCACTTCATCATTATCTACTAATTCATACGTTACATTGTATGTTTGTCCTTGTGAAAGAAATTTAGCAACTACCGTATTGTTAATAGAGATGGCGCTTCCTGATTTCAATTCACCTACACTAATTTTCCCTGTATACATCACTGTTGGATCTTTTACTTTATCCATTGGACTTGGAGCATTTAAATAAAAAAGTCTTTGCCCTTCCGTATTTGAAGGAATCCATAAATTAATAATCTCATGCGGATCATTACTCCAGTACTTCACACGAAGTTCCGCATTCGGACTTAAAAATTTTGGAGCCGTTGCACCGATTGAAATGACAGACTGAATTTTTTGTTCATTATTGGTAATGATATGGTCTGGATGAGACGGGCTCTTTACCGTTAACGTAAATCCATCGGCTTCCGATTTACTACCTTCCTCTGCAGATCTTTTAGTCCTTGTTTTTGGCGCTTGAGTCTCTTCTGTTTGACTTGTTGCAGTTCCTTCTTCTGTCGTTTCAGAATGAATCGTTGTTTCAACATTGTTTTGTTCTTGTGTGGTTTGTTGAGCGCTTTTTTGAACTACTGTTTCAGTTGTTGCTGACTTCTCACCATCTGCTTCGATGGAGAATGCTACCGGCCCAAAAAAGGCCATCCCTACTAATACAGATACTAAGCCACAATTTAATTTTCGAAGCGAGAATCTTTGCTTCTCATTCCCATTATTCTTAAAATTCATAAAAATAATATCTCCTTTTTTCTAAAAAATAATCTTCACTTATTCTACTTTTTGAATCCAACCTTCTGGAGCTTCTACGTCCCCATACTGAATTCCCACTAATTCATCATATAAACGTCTTGTGACTGGTCCAACTTCTGTCTCTGAATAGAACACATGGAAATCATCCCCATTTTGAATTCCGCCTACTGGAGAAATAACTGCAGCTGTACCGCAGGCTCCTGCTTCAGCAAAAATATCTAATTGATCAACATACACATCTGCTTCTTTTACAGTCATTCCTAAACGGTGTTCTGCTAACCATAGTAATGAATATTTCGTAATACTTGGTAAGATGGATGGAGAGTAAGGGGTGATAAATTGATTATCTTTTGTAATTCCGAAGAAGTTTGCAGCTCCTACCTCTTCAATTTTTGTATGTGTCAACGGATCAAGGTAAATACAGTCACTGAAATGACGTTCTTTAGCTTCTTTACCTGGAAGCAAGCTTGCTGCATAGTTCCCACCAACCTTGGCAGCTCCTGTACCAACGTGTGCTGCACGGTCATATTCAGAAACGATGAAGTTCGTTGGTGTTAATCCACCTTTGAAGTATGCTCCTACTGGCATTACAAAGATTGAGAAAATATATTCCGTTGCTGGACGAACCGCTACATTGTTTCCAACCCCAATCATGAACGGACGGATATATAAACTTCCTCCAGTTCCGTAAGGTGGTAGCCATTGTTCGTTTGCCTTCACCACTTTTTTCACAGCTTCTACAAAGCGTTCTTCAGGGAATTCTGGCATGAGTAATCGACGACAAGAACGAGCCATACGAGCTGCATTTTGATCCACACGGAATAAGTTAATGCTGCCATCTTTACAACGGTATGCTTTTAACCCTTCAAAACATTGTTGTCCATAGTGAAGTGCTGTCGCTGCTTCATCTACTTTTAATACATTATCTTCAATCAATGCGCCTTCATCCCACTGTCCATCTTTGTAATAACTGATGAAGCGTAAGTCTGTCTTAATATAATCGAATCCTAAATTATTCCAATCTAAATTTACTGTATTTGTCATATTGACCCCTTCTTTCCTAAATTACTCGACTATTTTATATTCTCCCGTGAGACTATCCATCTCCTCTAGCTTATGGTCTTTAGCATGATATCTAAAAAATCCATAAATTGACGTCGAAGAACGTTCCTCATGTCGAATTTGTAAATCGATGGTATCACTTGTTTGAGCTTGAATAAGAATATCATAATTCTCATCTAGAACGATTTTCTTTCTTTTTTCAATCTCTGCAATCGCTTGTTTCGCTAGTGTATTCCCACTTTTTTGTTCTACTGCAGTTTTTGGTTCTACAGTGGTTGTTTCAACCTTAGAAGAATCTGTTGTATCTAGAGATTTTGTCGTATTTTCTACTTTTTCTCCTTTGGACTCTGTTGTTGAAGACTGATTATTGGAAATTTGAACTCCCGGAACAGAATTATCTGCTGTTTGTCCTGACCTACGTGAACACGCTATTAATGTTAATCCCAAAAATGTAAATACTAGTCCTTTTATGATATTTTTGCTCATTCATACACCACCTTTCACATTTTTATTATTCTATCATAATTTTTCTGAAAAGTATTTCATTTCATATTATTGTAATTATATTGAAAAACAGATTATTTTATAAATGGAATTTTTCCCCGAAAAAAAGGTCCTATCATCAAATAAATGATGATAGGACCTTTCCCGTGAATATTATTGTTTTTCTTTAATTTCTTCCACGTAATTATAGACCATATGCCCTGCTTGTCCGCCATCTCCAACTGCTGTTGTAATTTGACGCAATGTTTTTTGACGAACATCGCCGACTGCAAAGATACCAGGAATAGAAGTTTCCATTTGCTCGTTTGTGACAATCCAACCTTCTGCATCTGTGATGTTTAAATCTTTGAATGGATCAGAAACTGGTAATAGACCTACATAGATGAAGATACCATCCGCATCATGTGTTGTTACTTCGCCTGTATTCACATCTTTTACGCGAATTCCAGTGATTTTTGAACCGTCTCCTACGAATTCTTCCACGACTGAATTCCATAAGAAGTCGATTTTTTCGTTGGCAAATGCACGGTCTTGCAATACTTTTTGCGCACGTAATTGGTCACGACGGTGAACGATAGTGACGCTTTGTCCGAATTGTGTTAAATATGTTCCTTCTTCAACCGCTGAGTCTCCCCCGCCAATCACGAAGATTTTCTTATCTTTGAAGAAGGCTCCGTCACATACCGCACAGTATGAAACACCACGTCCAGCATACTCTTCTTCCCCAGGAACTTCTAATTTACGGTGATACGAACCAGTCGCAATGACTACTGCATAGGCATAATAAGTTTTCTTGCCTGCTGTGATGACTTTAAGGTCGCCCTCTAATTCAATTTTTGAAACTTGACCGTATGCATATTCAGCACCGAATTGCATCGCACCTTTATACATATTGTCCGCTAATTCTGGTCCAGAAATCGTTGGGAAACCAGGATAATTTTCTACATCTGAAGTGTTTAATAACTCTCCACCAGGAACCCCTTTTTCTAGGATTAATGTTTTTAAATTTGCACGTGAAGTATAAAGCGCTGCGGTCATCCCACCAGGGCCACTTCCGATAATGACTACATCATAAATTGTTCTTTCTTCCATCAGAGATTCTCCTTTTGTATAAACTAAGAGCGCTGAGACATAGTCCAACGCTCTCCTTCCATTTCAGTTTAAGATACGAACATCAATTGGGCAACTTTATTGCTCACTAGTATTTCCTTGTAATTTCTTACCTAATGCAATCAGGTATTCTTTTAAGCTATTTTTGATTTCTGGATGTTCTAATCCAAATTCAATGCTCGTCTTCATAAATCCGAACTTGTCACCCACATCAAAACGTTCACCTTTAAATTGTTTAGCAAACACTCTTTGCGTTAAATTCAATGTATCAATCGCATCTGTTAATTGAACTTCCCCACCTGCACCAGGTTCTTGCTTTTCTAAAATTTCAAAAATTTCTGGTGTTAATAAGTAGCGACCGATAATGGCTAAATTACTTGGTGCTTCTTCAGGTTTTGGTTTTTCAACGAAACGACGTACATTGTACAATCCATCTTCTACTTCACTTTCTGGATCGATAATTCCGTATTTATAAGTTTCTTCATTAGGAACTTCCATGACAGCGATATTTGAAGCATGGGTTCTTTCGTAGCCTTCAATCAATTGTTTTGTTAAAGGTACTTCATCTCGCATAATATCATCTCCAAGCATAATGACGAATGGCTCTCCGCCAACAAAAGCTTTTGCTTGAAGAACCGCATCTCCTAATCCTTTTGGATACGATTGACGAACAAAGTACAAGTTAATTCCTGTTGTTTCTTGAACGAGTTCTAATAACTCTTTCTTTCCTTTGGCCTCAAGGTTTGACTCTAATTCGATGTTTGAGTCAAAATGATCCTCGATTGGACGTTTACTCTTACCAGTAACAATTAAAATATCTTCAATTCCTGATGCTAGAGCTTCCTCTACAATATATTGAATCGTAGGTTTATCCACGATTGGTAACATTTCCTTTGCCATAGCTTTTGTTGCTGGAAGAAAACGAGTTCCTAACCCAGCAGCTGGAATGACTGCTTTTCTCACTTTTTGCATCTGTTTATTCCTCCGATCGTTTTATTGGTGTTCTTTTATGGATGCTTCTGATTTATATTCACGACCCATTAGGCATTGAATTTCTTTGCGAACATCATGTCCGTTATATAACACATTGTAAACTGCAGCCGTAATTGGCATTTCAATATTTTTCTCTTTTGCCAAAGCATACACTGCTTTACAGGTTTCTACCCCCTCAACAACCATTCCCATATTTTCTAGAATCGTTGGAAGTGGAATTCCTTTCCCAATTTGATCCCCACATCTCCAGTTACGAGAATGAATACTCGTACAAGTAACAATTAAATCTCCTACCCCACTAAGTCCAATAAAAGTCAGCGGATCTGCTCCAAAAGCTACTCCCAGACGACTGATTTCTGTTAACCCTCTTGTCATCAAGGCTGCTTTTGCATTATCTCCGTATCCTAATCCATGAAGTGCCCCTGCTCCAACAGCAATAACATTCTTTAATGCCGCTCCCATTTCAACTCCGATGCAATCAGTATTCGTATATACACGGAAAAATGAATTGCTAAACAGTTTTTGTACATATTTTGCAGACTCTATATTTTCACATGCCGCTGTAATTGTCGTAATATCTCGTCTAGAAACTTCTTCTGCATGACTTGGTCCGGATAACACGACAATATCCTCGTAGCGATTACGGTCTAGTTCTTCTGCTAAAATTTCTGAAATACGTTTATACGTTTCTTGCTCTAACCCCTTACTTGCATGAATAATCATCGGTTTATTCTCGAGCAAGTCATTTAATTGTTTCGCAACCAAACGAATCACTTTTGTTGGGAGTACGAATAAAATCGCATCCACATCTTTTACCGCTTCTGCTAAATCTAAATATCCTTTAATTGAAGGGTCTAAGAATACATCGGGCAAGAAATGTTCATTTGTATGACGCTCATTAATTTCTTTAATTTGAGCTTCATTATTTCCCCAAAGTCGAGCTTCATGTTGGTTTTCTGCTAGAACCATTGCTAATGCAGTTCCCCATGAACCTGCTCCTAAAATGGCGATTTTTTTCATATCAAAACTCCTTTACACTTTTCAAAACAATATTGGAGATTGTGGATTATCGATAGAGACATAATCCGGAACCGCTGGAACTCGACGTCTTCTTACAATAATCAGACCAATTCCTAATAGGAATAATACGATTGAAACCAGTTGAGAAATTCTGATGACGTTAAACATCCAGAGGCTATCTGTACGCATTCCTTCGATGAAGAAACGACCAAATGAATACCAAATTAAATAGCCAGCCGCTATCTCCCCTACTTTTACACCTTTGCGTCTACGAAGATAGAATAAAATAAGCACTCCGATAAACGACCAAAGTGATTCGTATAAGAAGGTTGGTTGGTAGTATGTTCCATTGATATTCATCTGTTCAATGATGAAGTTTGGTAAATGCAATCCTTCTAAGAAAGCACGAGTAGTCGCTTCACCATGTGCCTCTTGATTTGTAAAGTTCCCCCAACGTCCAATCGATTGAGCTAGCAATACAACAGGAGCCAAAATATCAAGAAGTAATGCAAAAGAAACTTTCTCTTTTTTAGCAAACCAATAGACTGTTGCTGCCCCTGCAATGACTCCCCCGTAAATTGCGATACCACCATGCCAAATTTGAATAATTTCGGCTGGATTTGCTAAATAATATTGCCATTCAAAAAGAATGTAATACAATCTTGCTCCAACAAATCCGAGAGGGACTGCCCAGAATACCAAATCAATAATAAAATCTTTGCGATAGCCTTTTCTGGTAGCTTCCCTATCTGCTAAAGTCGTTGCCAAATAGATTCCAAAGGCAATAATAATTCCATACCATCGTACTTGTAATCCTCCAATTTCAAAAGCAATTGGATTAATGGTCAAAGCCATTTCTAATACATTCATTTACTGTTTACTCCTAAACTTCTTTATTTTCTTCAATCAATTTAGACAATCGATTGGTAAAGTTTTCTGTAGCATCAAAGCCCATTTTTTTAGCGCGGAAGTTCATACAGGCTACTTCAAGAATAATCGATACATTTCGACCTGTCTTCACCGGAATACGAATTTTAGGAATTTCAACTCCTAAAATTTCGACATTTTCCATATTTCCACCTAATCGATCATATCTCTTTTCAGGAGTCCAATTTTCAAGATGAACCACTAAGTCTACTTGTTTAGAATCTAAAATGGCTCCTGCTCCAAATAGCGTCATCACATCAACAATCCCGACACCACGAATTTCAATCAAGTTATTTAAAATCTCTGGTGCTTCCCCGATTAAGGTTAATTCATCATAGTGATACAATTCCACACGATCATCTGCAACGAGTCGGTGTCCTTTTTGAACTAATTCCAAAGCCGTTTCTGATTTACCCACTCCACTTTCACCAGTGATAAGTAATCCAATTCCAAATACATCTAGCAATACCCCATGCATTGAAAATCTTTCGGCTAGTCTACCTTCTAAGAAATTTGTCACACTACTAGAAACCTGAGTCGTTTTAGAAGAAGCTTGTAAGATAGGAATCTGTGCTTTTTCTGCCGCTTCGATAAGCTCTTTTGGCGGTTCTAATTTACGAGAGAAAATAAAACATGGGGTCTCTGGAGTACATAAGAGCTCCATCACTTCATATCTCGATTGTGAATCCATCTCCTGCGCGAAGGACGTTTCAGTACGTCCCAATAATTGAATTCTCTCCGCTGGATAAAAATTAAAATAGCCAGCTAATTCTAATCCCGGTCTTGAAATTTCACTTGTAACAATCGGTCTATCTAAGTATTCTTCTCCGTAAATTGGTTTTAAGTGAATATTTTTGATTAACTCTTGAACCGTAACAGGTTTCATAACATCCCTCTTTTCTTCATTCCTTTCTACTATACCATATTTTAGCGCTTTCTTGTACGGTTTTAGATTTAATTAACAATTCCCCCTTCTATTTTCAATTCAATAACCAATAATCTAAAATCAAACTTTTTGCTATTTCTATGCATTTCTATATAATAAATTTCAGCTTCATAAAGGAGGATGTAACATGATCTTTTATTCATATGATTTTTTAAAAAGTAAAGTACAACAAATCAACTATATTCAACTTGGCCTGATTCTATTTATCATTGCAGTTTTAGCAATTGCTCTCTATCGATATTTTAAAAACAAACAAGATACTAAATTTCGTGAATTAGCTTTAATTGCAGTCATCGGTATTCTAATACTGGCTGGTTCTAAGATTTCTGACTTACAATCTTCTAAAAATTCAGAAAACCAATACTCTGGAGCCCTTCGTTTTGTAGAAACGATTGCAGCGGATTTACATGTGAATAAAGAAGACATTTACATTAACACTGAAGCCGCAAAGGACGGAGCTATTGTAAAAGTAGGCGATCAATTCTATCGCGTATTAACAGGGGATAGCCCTGATCATTACCTACTTGAAAAAATGGAAGTACATAATCCAAAAGTGACGATTAAGGAGGCTGAATAAGTTGAACTTTTCATATATCGACGTCGCAATCAAACTTGCACTTGGTCTATTATCATTAATTGTTGTTATTAACTATACAGGAAAAGGTAATCTGGCTCCTACATCTGCCAGTGACCAAGTTCAAAACTATGTTCTCGGGGGAATTATCGGTGGTGTGATTTACAATCCATCCATTACAATCCTACAATACTGCATCATTCTATTAATATGGTTTGCTTTGGTATTGTCTCTGCGTTGGGTAAAAACAAACAACAGCAAAGTGAAAAAAATGATAGACGGGGAACCATTACAATTAATTAAACGAGGAAAAATTGATGTTGAAAATGTTCGCCTAGCCGGTCTAACGGCACAAGAAGTAGCCTTTAAATTACGTGCGCAAGGCGTCTACTCCATTCATGATGTAAAAAGTGCCATTTTAGAGCAAAATGGACAATTAATTCTTACAAAATCTGGAGAAGAAAATCCAAAATATCCCCTCATTACAGATGGAGTTATTCAACATAACATTTTAGAAGTTATTGATAAAACTGAAGAATGGGTGATGGAACAACTTGCTGCTCAAGATATTCAAAATCCTTCTGAAGTATTCCTTGCAGAATACAATAACGGTCAATTGACGGTTGTAAAATATTAATCGAAGTCAACAAAAATAGCGCCTTTTACAAGGCGCTTTTTTGTCGCATTAATCTGTTAGATTTTCAACAAAAC
>ERZ772874.234-NODE-234-length-29904-cov-28.083621_pt1 | contig 29904 bp, 29 predicted proteins | sample MGYA00580586_ERZ772874 | MGnify/ENA primary metagenome ERZ772874 (study PRJEB29015, sample SAMEA2737952) | human oral metagenome | biome: human oral; feature: human-associated habitat; material: dental | place: China | collected 2154 ... | reverse complement strand
TTATTATATAAACTATATTAAAAAGCGATTTGTTAATAAGATATTTAGCATAATATAAATAAAAGCAGAAAAAACATAGTTGATAAATAAATATATAAGAATTTGATTTGTAACTACCGTAATTATCGTTATTTTATGTTATAATAAAAAAGAAATATTTTGAATGAAGATGTGAGGTGAATTAAGTGGGCAAAGTTATAGCTATTACTAATCAAAAAGGCGGTGTTGGTAAGACTACAACATCAGTAAATTTAAGTGCTTGTTTAGCTGATGCTGGTAAGAAGGTCTTGCTTGTAGACTTAGATCCGCAAGGTAATGCTAGTTCTGGTTTAGGCATTGAAAAAGATGATTTAGAGCTTTGTGTGCATGATGTTCTAATTGATGGAGTACCTATTGCTGATATTGTTCAGTCTACAATGCTTAAAAACCTATTTGTGGCGCCCGCAACAATTCAATTAGCTGGTGCTGAGGTAGAATTAGTTTCCGTTGTTTCACGTGAAACAATGTTAAAAAAAGCGTTGGTATCAGTGCGTGATGAGTATGATTTTATTGTCATTGATTGTCCGCCATCTCTTGGATTGCTTACTTTAAATGCTTTTACCGCAGCTGATAGTGTACTGATTCCTATTCAAACTGAATTTTACGCATTGGAAGGTGTTAGTCAGTTAGTTAAAACGATAACAATTGTACAGCAAACATCTAATAAAGATCTTGAAATCGAAGGCGTATTATTGACTATGTTTGATGGTCGCACAAATTTATCTATTCAAGTAGCTGATGAAGTTAAGAAGTTCTTTGGCAGTAAAGTATATAAAACAATTATTCCTCGTAATGTACGCCTTAGTGAAGCTCCTAGTTATGGGGAGCCAATTATTGTATATGATGCAAAGTCTAAAGGTGCTGATGTATATACGAAGCTAGCTAAAGAGGTAATTAAAGCGTCTAAGGTTTAATATACATCTAAAGTTTAATAAAAAAGCTTAACAGAATAGTTATGTAATGTTTTATGCTGGATTTTACTTATATGTAAAATAATAAATAGATTTGTAAGGTCGAGAGAGGTTAGTTGCATGCCAAGAGAAATTAAAAGCAAGAAAAGCAAAGTGTCCGGATTGGGGAAGGGCCTTGAGAATTTAATGAAGGTTGACTCTGTAGATTCTGTATTGCCTGAAAAGGAGATACATGAACTGCCGATTTCTGAGTTAGTTCCAAATGTAGATCAACCACGTAAAAGTTTTGATGAGGATAGTCTAGCTACATTGGCCGAATCAATTAAGAATCTTGGTATTTTCCAACCTATTGTAGTTCGTAAACAAAAAAATAAATATCAAATTGTGGCTGGTGAGCGCCGTTATCGTGCTGCTATGATTGCTGGATTGAAAACAGTACCAGTTATTGTTAAAAAATATAATACAGAAGAAATGACAGAGGTTGCTCTTGTAGAAAACTTACAACGTGAAGGGCTAGATCCAATTGAAGAAGCGTTGGCCTACCAAGGTTTGATGGATACCTATAAGCAAACGCAAGAAATGATTTCTGCTCGTCTTGGCCGTAGCCGTTCATATATTGCTAATATGGTTCGTCTTTTAAAATTATGTGATTCTGTACAAAAGGATTTAATCGAAGGTGATTTGACGGTTGGCCAAGCTCGTCCATTATTAGCGTTAAGAAGTGCGGCTCAACAAATGGAAGCCGCTGAACGTATTAAAGAGGGCGAGCTAAGCGCTAGACAAGCAGAGGCCCTTGTTAAGTCTATGCAAAATAAATCATCTAAAGCAAAGACTGGTAAACCCCAAAATACGGCAGAAGTTCGTGCTCTAATGGACCGTTTAAAACTAAGCTTAGGGTCCCCTGTGAATATTAAATTCCGTGCAGGCAAAAAGGTACAAGGAAAAATTGAAATTGCTTTCTCCTCTGAAGCTGAATTAGAAAGACTTATTGCATATATGGATGGGCAAGATCAAACAGAAGGTGCGGAAACAATAGAGTTTAGAGTATAATTGGCTAGCAAAAGCAAAAGCAAAAGCAAAAGCAAAAGCAAAAGCAAAAGCAAAAGCAAAAGCAATAGCAATAGCAATAGCCGGAATAATAACAACAATAACATTTACAATCTGCGGTAAAAGTGTAGTCTACGGGCTGCGCTTTTACTATATTTAAGAAATCTTGTTAAATAATACGTTTAAAAATACGATAAAATAATAGGATTAAATAATAGAATAGATAATAAGAATAAATAATAAAATAAGTTATGCGAAACTTTATATTATACTTTGTAAGATATATAAAAGTTGAGTAACAAGGATAGAGTATGGAACAAACACCTAAGGCAAATCGTATACATATTGGTTTTTTTGGCCGTTGTAATGCGGGAAAGTCTACATTGATTAATATGCTAACTGATCAGCCTGTATCGTTAGTGTCCGATGTGGCAGGGACTACAACTGATCCTGTGAGTAAAGCTATGGAAATCTTGCCACTCGGCCCTGTGGTGATTACTGATACAGCTGGTATAGACGATACAACTGAATTAGGTACATTGCGCATGGAGAAAACAGAAGAGGTTCTGAAAAAAATTAATCTTGCTGTTTATGTGCTTCGCACTGATGAAGAACCAACTTCGGATGATATGCATTGGTTAGGTCTTTTAAAACAAAATAATGTACCTATCGCACTTTTTATAAATGAAATTAATCCGACTAAATTCGATAAGCATTTATATAAAAACGATATGGATGAGCTTAAAGAGAATATAGTAAAGTCTAAAGGAACTATAAAAGAATCCGTAGACAATATAAGTAAAGTTACAAACAATTTAGATGATTCTAATGATATTGTCGGAGAAGTTATAGTGGGGGAGGGCTATATAGCTGCCCATACAGGCTTATCAGACTTAGCTACTGTTATTGGTTCTGCTGACTTCACATCTGATGCTAAGCGCTTAGAGTTGCTTGATCTACTCGGTGGGCTAACACCACTTGATGTAGAAGGGGAGCAAACTCTTTTACAAGGTTTAGTTGAAGAGGGGGATACAATTATTCTTGTATGTCCTATCGATAGTGCTGCACCAAAGGGGCGACTTATTTTGCCACAGGTGCAGACTATCCGAGAAATTCTCGATCACAAAGGCTTAGCATTAGTCTGTCAAACAGAAGAATTACCGGCTATGATTCACTCTCTTAAGAATCCACCTAAAATGGTAATCTGTGACTCTCAAGCATTTGATCGGGTTGATGAGTTGACCCCCGATTCGATTCCATTGACGTCCTTTTCTATTTTGATGGCACGGTTCAAGGGAAAATTACAGGATTTAGTAACTGGTGTTAAGGCTATTAAAAATTTGAAAGCTGGCTCCAAGGTGCTCATCAGTGAAGGTTGTACTCATCGTCGTCAATGCGATGATATTGGGACTGTAAAAATACCTAATCTTTTAAAGAAGCAAGGTCATACAGATTTACAGTTAGAATTCACTAGTGGGGGAGCATTCCCAAAGGATGTATCTCAGTATGATTTGATTATCCACTGTGGAGCTTGTATGCTCACACGCCGTGAGGTGTTGCGACGTATTGAATGTGCTGTTGTACAAGGTACGCCCATCGTAAATTACGGTGTACTCATAGCATCCCTACATGGTATACTAGAACGAGCAATAAGCCCATTTGTTGACGAACTAGAGGGCTAATAAGTAGCATATGTAATATGTATGTAACACATACATTTAGATATACATTACATACTTGTTATATACATTGTTATATAGCTATCGTTTATCTATATTAGATATATTAAATTAAATTGCATGCAGTCATTTAACTTTCACAATAGGAATGGTATAATTAACTGTTGGAGTTTTGATGATTGTATAGGAAGGAAAATACATGTTCGAATCGATTCAACCGTGGATAGGCATGGTTACCATCGTTCTTGTTATAGTGTTATTCGTATATTGTGTAATCTTACACATCCGTTTAGGTAGCTTGAAAAAGAAATACGATTTCTTTATGCAAGGGGAGCATGGTGCGAGCCTAGAACGTAAATTATCTGTAGAGGTTAGTGAAATTCGCGATGCTGCGAAGGGCCTTGAGTCCTTGTTATCCGAGCAAGTGGCAATCCGCAATATTCAGAGCAATACGTTACAAAAAATTGGTTTTATTAAGTATAATGCCTTTGAAAATATCGGAAATGATTTGTCCTTTGCTCTTACCTTGCTAGATGGCAACAATAATGGCATCTGTATCTCCAGTATTTACGGTCGTAATGAATCTCGTATTTTTAGTAAACCTATTGTGAAAGGTAAAAGTTTAGTAAGTCTTTCACAAGAGGAATTAGAAAGTTTGAACGAAGCGTTGGGTGAGCGTACCAATGAGGAAGCGTTGACGAGCGCTATCGTCTCGAAATAAGGAAGTTTTATGTTAAAATTACCGGCATTCATTTCAAACAAAGTTGAAAGAAATGGTGACAACTGCATATTGACATTAACTACCAAACAAGCGAAACTCGTTGCCATTATTGGTTCTGTAGTATTAGTCTTGGCATTGGTACTCGGTATTTGGGGCATCGTGCGTCAGGCTGAGGTTGTGCAATTACGACAACAAACGCAATTGCAATCGGAACAGTTGAAATTGTTACAACAAAAAACAGAGGTTCTGGATAAGAAAATTCAAAACTTAAATCAAATTAGTGAAGAGAATAAGCAAATGTTAAAGGGTGCTGAATCTGGTACACCAGCTCAAGGTGGCGGGGATGGTAGCGACCCAAAGCAGGAAGCCGCTGATAATAGCGAAGTACAGACGTTAACAGCGGCACAATTATCGGCTCGACTGTCCAAAATGGATAAGGAAGCACAAAAATTGCTTGTTAGCTTCTATACGATGCGCAATATTCTTCGTGATGGTGGCGCACAAGATTTGATGGCATTACAATCCATCAACTTCTCCGCTGGTTCTGGTGGTGCTGTGAATAGTACGACACCTAGTATTTGGCCGAGTAAGGGTGTTATTACATCTCCATTTGGTAGCCGTGTTGATCCAGTTACGGGTGCTATTGGTGCATTCCATGAAGGTATCGATATTGCCGATGACTATGGTTCCCAAATCGTAGCTACTGCGGCAGGGGTGGTAACCTTTGCAGGGTATACAAGCGGCGGTTATGGTAACCTCGTTGAAATCGATCATGGCAATGGCTTTGTTACCCGTTATGGCCATAATAGTGCCGTATTGGTAACAGTAGGGATGAGCGTGAAACAAGGTCAAACCATAGCTTTGATGGGTAGTACTGGTAAAAGTACGGGTGCCCACGTTCACTACGAGGTACGCCTCAACAATACACCTGTAGATCCTATGATTTTCTTACCAATTAGCAATTAGATACGCAAAATCAATTGTGATACACGTAAATCAAATACTATATACTCAAAATTAAATACAATACATATGAAAAGAACTTGTTATGCGTGCACATGCGCTTATAGCAAGTTCTTTTTCTTTCTTTTTGTATATATATATTGTAAAATAAAAGTATATGAACGGAGGTATATCTATGAAGGCCTATGTACAAGTTTATACCGGTGAAGGCAAGGGCAAAACGACTGCCGCAATTGGCCTAGCTATTCGTGCCATCGGCGCTGGCAAGAAAGTCCTCTTCTTACAATTTATGAAATCTAAAGTATATAGTGAACATACTATTTTACCTACCTTAACAAATTTAACGTTAGAAACTGTGGGCAAGCCATTCTTTATCATCAAAGAAGGGATGAAGAGTAAGGATGAACTTGCTAAATGGGGTGATGAAGTCGTTGTCTTTGAGTCTGGTAATCCTCCGAAGGATTATGTAGCTCTCATTGAAAAAGGCTATGAACGTGCACTCGCTGCGATTAGCAGTGGTGAGTACGATCTCGTTGTACTTGATGAGTACAATATGGCTCTCTTCTTTGAACTCATTACATGGGATAAAACTAAAGCTTTACTCGATGCTCGTCATCCAGAAACGGAACTCGTATTTACGGGCCGTGGGGCCCCTCAAGAATTAATTGATGAGGCAGATCTCGTAACGGAGATGAAAGAGATTAAACATTACTACCTACAAGGTGTAATGGCTCGAAAAGGTATTGAAAACTAATCATAGGAACACCTAAGGAGGTGATGTGGTTGAGTACAGTGGCTATTGTGGTCCTCGTTATTGTGGCCATTATTGTAGCACTCATCTTGACTATCCTACTGGCACCAATCACATATAGCATCGAAATTGATGGACGGTCGCCATATCGTGGTGAGCTGCGCATCAAATGGCTGTGGCGCGTATTTTCACTCCACTTAGCGTACATTCAAAATAAACCATTTTTTAAGGAATTATACGTTTTAGGTGTACTTAAGATCGGTCCTGTGAAAGATTATGAACAATGGCTTGAAAATCGTGTAGATGAAGAATATCAAAAGGTAATGGACGATGATGGCGACATGGCAGGAGCCTTTGCAAAGGCTATGCAAGGAGGCGGACAAGGTCCAACTACAAGTTCCAGCGGCACAAGCTTTGATGACTTGAAGAGCGCCCAAGGCTCCAATACAATCTTTGATGATGAAGAATCACCAGGGGCGGGGAGCTCACCTAGGGCAAAGGAGCGCATTGAGCGACCTGATGGGGTTTCTAAGGATATGGATGCACAAGCTCGTGCTGATCGGTATGACTCGATTCAACAAGATCCAACGGCTCACATTCAAGATGATGATGAAGTAGTAAGTCGTGTTACTTTTAATAGTGACGGATCTATCAAGGAAAAGGTATTTACGAAGGTAAATGATATTAAAACGACTGTGAAACAACGTTTTGGAAAGCCTGATCCTAATGATCCGGTAGCATCCTTCAAGTCTGAAATTCCTACATTCTGGTTTATGAAACACTTGAGAAATACAGAGCTGTGGCGTCAGATATTCCTTGTGTCGAAACGATGCTATAATCACTCTAAACCACGTGATATGGCTATAGAGGGCCGATTTGGTATTGGCGATCCGTATCGGATGGGGCTTATTGCATCTATGTTGTATAGCATTTGGCCTGAGCAAGCAGAGTCTATTGAGATAGATTATGTGAACTGGGTAGCTGAAGGCAGTGGTTATATCAAAGGTCGTATGATTCTTGCCGTATTGGCGTGGCATGGTACTAGATTTTTGGTATCTAAACCTATGCGTTCCCTATTGGGTGAAAGTGCTCGTGTCTTCTGGGTTAAACGGAAGGAAGCAAAGCAACTAGAAAAGCTAAAAGCCGCACAAGGCCAAACAGCGTAAGGATATATTATGTCAATTGAGTATATGAGCTGTATTATTATAGCTATGATACTTTCACAAAAAGCGGAGGTACTGTGATGGAGAACAGTAATGTAAAAGAGAATTTGGAAGTCCTATTCGAGAAGTTTAAAAATATGATTAAAGTGGAAACTGTAGTTGGTGAAGCTGTGCAAATCGGCGATACCACGCTCGTTCCATTCGTTGACGTAACCTTTGGTTTTGGTACTGGTACAAACCACTGCACAGCCAATAAAAACCAAGAATCTGGCGGCGGTGGCGGCGGTGCCAAAATGGAACCAAGTGCAATCCTTGTTATTAAAGGTGACCGCATCGAATTGTTCAATATTAAGGGCAACCCTTACAGCAGCAGCTTTGATCGTCTTATCGGGTTGGTGCCTGATCTTGTATCTAAATTGAAATCCGATAAATACATCTATTTAAATGATGAACAATAATTCGGTGAATAATAAACCATTATTTGATGACAAATTATAAATAATTGGTGAAAGTCGAAATGCCCACATGTGTGTTCTGAATATGTCTGTATCGACTGCTTTAAGGGTCTCAGAGTATGCTTGTGGGTATTATTTTAAGTTCTCATAATTTTCATAAGTAGTTCATAGGTCTTTATTATGCTATTTATCATAGTCTTGTGAAAGTTAGCAAGATTTGTTATAGTAAAAATAGTACACTATTGGATTGTATAGTGACACTTTTAATCGAGGAGGATTTCAGATGAAATTATCTAAAAAATTGACTACCTTAGCTATCGTTGGTGCTATGTCTGCTACTGCTGCAGTAGCAAGTGCTGCTAACATTGGCTTAGTAAATATGAGCCAAGTAGTAAATAGCTACCCTGGCTACGGTGCATTAGATATGAAAATGCAACAAGTAGACGCTCAATACCGTCCACAAATTGAAAAAAAAGTACAAGAAATTGAAAAGATTAAAGACTCTGCACAAGCAGAAGCAGAATTCAACAAAACTGTAGCTCCATTGCTTCAAAAAGAAAACGAAGAAATCAATAAAATTGCTCAACCTATGATGCAAGCAATTCATAACACTGTTGAAGCTATCCGTGTTGAAAAACAAATGGACGTAGTATTGGATGATCCATACACAATTCGTGCTGCTGACGCAAACAGCAAAATCGAAAACATTACTAACGAAGTAATTAGCCGTCTTAAAAAATAATAAGCACAAAACCCCCTAACTGAGTAATCAGATAGGGGGTAGTTTATTGTATGGGATACTTACTGTTTAAAATATATTTTGATAAATCCGATAAAGGAGTGAGATTTAATGAAAGATTTTAAAGCATTAGCCACAGAGCGGTATTCGGTTCGAAAATTCGATACTCGACCAGTGGAGCAAGAGAAGGTAGATATTTTGTTAGAAGTAGCTAGATTAGCACCTACGGCTCATAACTACCAGCCGCAAAGACTGCTTGTATTAAATACTGAAGAGAGCTTAAACAAACTAAAAGGCTGCACAAATGGTCACTTTAATGCACCGTTGGCAATCATTGTTTGTTACGATAATACGGTGAGCTGGAAGCGGGAATACGATGATGAAGATTTAGGCGTTGTAGATGCCAGCATTGTAGGCTCTCACATTATGTTTACCGCAGCCGATATCGGTTTAGGTACAACGTGGATTGCTCACTTTGATCCTGCTAAAGTACGCAAGGCATATAACTTGCCTGATAATATCATTTCTGTAGCTATCTTCCCAATTGGTTACCCTCATTCAGACTGTGTTCCTGCACCAGGTCATACGAAACGCTTTGATGTGGGGGAATTTACAACTTATAACTCCTTTTAAAAGAATACTCTTTAGATTATGTATTATCTTGTGGGGATTTAATAACTATGGATATAACTGAACCACTAAATAGCTATATAAAACCTAATAACTATATTATTTCTTTTTAATACATACACCATATAAAAAGGACAGTTGCTTGTATCAACTGTCCTTTGGTATTTTATTCAGGTTTGTGAATGAGGTTTACAACGAACTCGCTGTCTTCTACGAGTGTTGCTTGGATGTAGTTATCGCCGTTGAATTCCAATACTTGGCCTGGTACGAGTACATGTTCTTCCGTTTCGTTAAGGAACACTTGTACTTTACCTTTTACAACTGTAAAAATGACATTAGCTTCAGGGTGGTTGTGTTTTTCCACCTTTTCACCAGCTTTGCCGCCTTTTTTTACGATTACATAGTTAGGGCCTTGGAATAATAAACCTAATTCTTGATTAACTGTGCCTGCCATAATAGACCTCCTAATTCTAGATTTTTATGTTCTGAAAGCTTACGCTAACATTTAATTTTACATTGTGTAATTACCTTATAATTATATTATAAATGATATTGCTTATCAATGCTGTGCCTATAGCTACAGTTTTGAAAAATATGTTACATTCAACATTGTATGCTTTTTTTACCTATATTGAGTAAAATAGGGTGGAGTAAATGTTGGTAGATTGGATATATTAAGAACAATTAGATATATAAAGATCAATTGAATATATAAAGATTAATTGAATATACAACGATACATTTACTATATAAAAAGCGAACGTAAAATTTTACGTTCGCTTTTTTGCCCGTTTTCGCTCGTTTATAGTCCCTAAACAAACGAAATGTTATGTATTTATTATTTATTTTTTCTTAATTGTATATAAACGTGTGCCGTTTTCTTCTGTTGTTACAAGTTCAAAGGCTGGATCGATAGCTTTCACAAAAGCTTCGAACCATGTTTGGTAGGCTAATGCCATGAATTTAGGGTCAACGCCCGCTGTACGCCAGTAGCCTGCTTGTAATCTGTGGTCACCAACCCATGTAAACTCGTCTGAGCTTTCAGAAACCACTTGGTCACCGCCATCGCAAGGCATGCCATTTACGTAGAAGTTTTGTAACGCATTGTAAATCGCTGGTGCAGTGTGCTCCTCAAGGCTGTCTTGTGCCACAACGCCACATGCTTGGCCTTGTACTGCAAACGCATCAAGGATAGCTGTTACCACGTGTACTGCTTCATCACCAGAGTTTGTATCGAGCATGTCTTTGATGAAAGCCGCTTCGCGAACGGAAGCAATGTTGATTTGGTTAGCTAACCAGCCGTGGATATTGCCGTGGTCGATGATGTTTTCCAAAGGAATGCTTGGATTGATTGGCTCGCCGTATGTATCTACGGAGATGGAGTGTAGTTCCTCCGCCAAATCATCAACAACTTTAGAAGTTTTTTCTAAAATCAAATTTTCACGCTCAACGAGCAATTGAATTTTGCGATATAACCAGTAATGGATGTGACCTAAGAATGCGGACATATTAAGCTCCTTTTCGTGCTGTTTCTAATTTCTCTACTAAATCGTATACATTAAAACCGTGGATTTCTGCGGCTTGCCATAATGGCTCAGCTGTTGCAGATGGGCAACCTAGGCAACCCATACCAATACCTTGTAATACAGGTACAACATGTGGGTAGGTTTCAACGATGTCGCGAATAATTGTGTCTGGAGTGATAGGGGAACCTGCTTCGAGACGTGGTGCTTCCACTTCAGGATCATTACCTTGACCAGGCAAGAACACAGCTGGTTCTTCGGACTTACTTTCAGCTGGTGCACCTTCGAGGTCGCCCAATACAGCTGCTTTGAAAGCCTCTAAACCAATGCGGTCGATGAATTCGCCCATGCGTTCGATTTGTGCGTTTTCTTTATAGTATGCGATGATTCGATCAACTAATGCAAGAGCTTCTTTTTCAGTTTTAACTTCTGCGATGAGGTCGCCGATGCGAGGATGCGCACCGCCGCTACCGCCAGCGTATACATTCCAACCGTCTACAGTACCGATAACGCCCACATCTTTCATGCGGCTTTCAGTACAAGAGTTTGGACAACCGGATACGCCGATTTTCATTTTGCTTGGCATTTCAAGGGACAAGTACTTGCGTTCAATTTGCATGCCAAGATGTACGCTGTCTTGTTTAGCGCGTTTACAGAAGGTGGTACCTGGGCAGATTTTTACGCTGCGCACGCGGTTGGATACAGTGTATGCTGGCTCCATGCCAAGCATTTCCCATGCTTTATCTACGTCTTCTGCTTTTAAATTCGTAATCATAATGCGTTGGCTGCCAGTTAATTTAAGAACAGCGCCGAACTCATTCGCTACGTCGATATATTTTTGTAATTGATCTGGTTGAATGAAACCTGCTGGAACGCGAGGTGTAATTGCATAACGGCGTTGACCGTTTTTTATGCGTTGTAAATTTGCTGCAATTTGTGCCATATTAAATCCTTTCTCGAGCCCTCTCTGCGGAGAATAGTGGCTAAACTACTTAGTTAATCTATAAAACTCTTTATATATTATTTATTTACGCCCTAGGGTTTTGTGAAAGCTTCGCACATATATACGGACAAGTGGGATGAGATCAACTAGGCGATGCCTCATCAAAACCCGGCGTAATGATCAGTATGGGTATTTAGAATACTGACCCGACGCTCTTAGTATAAACCATTTTAACAAACAATAATGTAACCCAAGCTACAAAAATAGAACTTTTTAATATTAATTATTGATTGTTACTAACTATAATTATATATGATACTGTTTATAGATGAAACCCAAGGGTAACATATCGTATAATAGATACATAAAATATTCTTGATGTAGGAGATATGATGAAAGTCCTTTACGATACAATTTTAAAAGTAACATATATAGGTCGCCCGAATCGTTTTGTGGTGACTTTAGATTTGAATGGTGAAAGTGTGCTTGCTCATTTGCCTAACCCAGGACGCATGTGGGAGCTCTTATTCACTGGCGTAACGATGTACATCGTACCTCACGATAAGCCTGGTGCGAAAACGAAATACCGCGTGGTAGGCATCGAGCGTGATGGTGTTGTGATTATGCTCGATACAAACTACAGCAACGATGTGGCACAGCATTTAATCGAAAATAAACTGATCCCTGGTTGGGAGATATGGCGTGTAGTAAGACGAGAGTATACGGTTAAACTACACGGTACATCTTCCCGTTTTGACTTACTCCTCACTAATGATAAGGGCGATGAGTTCTTACTAGAGGTTAAGTCCTGTACCTTGTTCTCCAAGACGGGTGCCATGTTCCCTGATGCGATTACAGAGCGAGGCCGCAAGCATTTATTGCATCTGAAAGAATTACAAAACGAAGGTTACCACACAGGCGTTCTATTCCTCGTACAATGGGACCAAGCGCAGTGGTTCTTGCCAGACTACCATACGGATTTGGAATTTGCTCGTACCTTTAAAGAGGTGGCACCATCGTTAGACTGGAAAGCCGTTGCTGTGACCTGGGATGAGACTTTCATCATGCCTACGGTGACACATGAATGTTCCTATCCTAGTAGTATTCTCGATATAGAGGCTCATGATAGTGGCGTGTATGTGATGGTCATGCACCTCGATCACGATTTAGACCTAGAGGTTGGATCTAAAGGGATGATGCATTTCAAGGCGGGCTACTATATGTACGTTGGTTCTGCGAAGGCAAATCTGGCGAAACGCATTGAACGGCATAAGCGGAAACGGAAGAAAATGCACTGGCATCTAGATTACTTCCGCGGTCACTGTGAAATGATTGCCGGTTTGCCTATACGCACCAGTTGGAATGATGCGGAATGCGCCCTAGCTGATGCGGTGCGTGGCGTTGCGGAATGGGATGTGCCGAAATTTGGATCCTCCGACTGTGACTGTAACAGCCACCTATTTGGGATGACGGAAAATCCTATTCATAACAAATCGTTTATGGATGTAATAGAAGACTTCCGAATGAATCAATTGGATGCGCTAGTTAAGTGATTGTTGTTGGGGCCCCGTCACATAGTGGTTTACTAGTTAAAAAAGTTAGACACTTATTCCTTCGCTCCATAGTGACCTAAGTCGCTCATTCATAAGTGTCTAACTTTTTTATAACCCTATATGTTGAGCGGTCCCAACAACAAAAGCCCTTTTCCTTTCGCATGGGGCAGGGCCCCTGATGAGGAAAGGTTGTGAAGTAGAGTATCAACAATCAGCTGATTTTATCAATAATTGTGTCTACATATTTGATAGCATTATTTGATACACATGGAATATTTGGAGAGGGGTGTGGTTGTGTATGTCTTTGTTTGTTAGGTTTGTGTTGTTGGTTTTGGTGTGTGTTTGTAGTGTTGTTTTGGGTGGTTGTTCGTTTATCTGGACGACGGAGAATGGCGATCCTGCTACGCCTGATGATGTGAAAGCTAGTGTTGAGAAGGAGTTTGCTATTGTGCGGCCAAATCTAGTACTTCAGTCATCTGTTGTGGAGAAGGAAAAGCCCTTTCAGCGGAATGTGTATGTGTTTTATGATGAACATAATGGATTCTCTTTTTCGACTCGCTCCAATGTAAAGAGTCCGACATTGCCCGCTCCCGGTGGTCAGAGGGATACGAATGCGGACTTTGCTTATGCAGATGCGTATGTAAATCATTTGAACGGTAAGATTGGTGAATTGGCTCAGAAATACGGGATGCGAACGGCTACAGTCGATGAGCAGGCGATGCTGACAAGTTCCAAATTAAAACGACAGACCGGTATGAGTGAAGTACCGCTCTTTGATGAAGGTGAATTTATCTTTGTAGATCGTGCGGTGAAAGGTACCGACATGGTCGCTATGTTGAAGAAAATTTATACACTTTATAAACCGAATGATGATGAGACGCTGTTGCGTCCTTTATTCGGGCGAAAGGTTTCTTTTTACTATCTGCCGACCGGTGAACAGGATAAGACCAAAGCCGTTTATCTTGCGGGTATTTGGTTTAAGGGGAAAGACGATTGGCGTGCCACCTTGCTCAATGCTTACGGCAGCTCTTCTTTTGATACTCCTGCGCTGGAGACCGGATTAGCTGAATATTTTAATCGTAAAATAAAAGCAGAAGAGAAATAGAGTCAATGAGGACTTAAACTTTCACAGAATTCATAAGAACAATAGCGATAAATCAGGAAAAATGCTATAATTATATGATGAATTAGTATCAGTGTTAGTAAAATGAGGTGAGATTGTGGCAGACCAACAATGGTCCCACGGGAATATTCATCCCGTTCAGATTGATAAAGAAATGAAGAACGCGTATATCGATTATGCAATGTCTGTAATCGTTATGCGTGCGCTTCCAGATGTGCGCGATGGCTTGAAACCAGTACATCGTCGTATTTTGTACGCGATGCACGAAACAGGCATGACGCCAAATAAACCATACAAGAAATCCGCTCGTATCGTCGGTGACGTACTCGGTAAGTATCATCCACATGGTGATAGTTCCGTTTATGACGCGACGGTTCGTTTGGCGCAGGATTTCAATACGCGCTACCTCTTGGTAGATGGCCACGGTAACTTTGGTTCTATCGACGGCGATAGTGCTGCTGCGATGCGTTATACCGAAGTACGTATGGCGAAGATTACAACAGAAATGCTTGCCGATATCGACAAGGAAACTGTTGATTTCATGCCTAACTATGATGAAAGCTTGCAAGAACCAACGGTATTGCCAGCGAAGATTCCAAATCTTCTCATCAATGGTTCCAGCGGTATCGCCGTAGGGATGGCGACAAATATTCCGCCGCATAACCTCAACGAGGTATGTAATGGCCTTACTATGCTCATCGATAATCCAGAGGTAACTGTGGAAGAATTGATGACGCAAATCAAAGGCCCAGACTTCCCGACTGGGGCACTCATTTTGGGCCGGGAAGGCATCAAAAAAGCGTACTCCACAGGTCGTGGTAGCGTTAAAATGCGTGCTCGTGCGACCATCGAAGAGATGTCCAAGGGCAAGCATAAAATCGTAGTGACTGAGATTCCGTACCAAGTTAACAAGGCTCGCGTTATCGAAACCATTGCGAACTTGAGCCGTGACAAGGTTATCGATGGCATCACAGCGCTTCGCGATGAATCTGACCGTCAAGGTATGCGCATCGTTATCGAATTGCGCGCTGATGTGCAACCAGACATCGTACTCAACAAATTGTATAAACACACTCAATTACAAGAATCTTTCGGCGTGATTATGCTAGCCCTTGTGGACGGTCATCCTCGCGTATTGAATTTGAAAGAAGTATTGGGTTATTACTTAGATCACCGTCTAGATGTAATCGTACGCCGCACTCAATTCGAGCTCAATAAAGCCGAAGCGCGTGCTCACATCTTGGAAGGCTTATTGATCGCTCTTGACCACATCGATGAAGTTATCGCTACAATCCGCAGTTCTCAAACTGACGAAATCGCACGTAACGCATTGATGCAAAAATTCGGGCTTTCAGAAAAACAAGCGGTAGCCATCCTCGACATGCGTTTACGCCGTTTAACAGGCTTGGAACGCGAGAAAATCGAAGACGAATACAAGGAATTGTTGGCATTGATCGAAGATTTGAAAGCTATCTTGGCTAGCGAAGCGCGTCAACGTCAAATCATCAAAGACGAACTCGATGATATGAAGAAAAAATACGGCGACCCTCGCCGTTCTGAAATCACGATCGATACGTCTGACCTTGATGTAGAAGACCTCATCGCTGACGAAGAGATGGTTATTACCTTGACTAAACAAGGTTATATCAAACGCATGAACGCGAACGTATATCGCAATCAACATAAAGGCGGCGCTGGCGTTATCGGCATGAAGACGAAGGAAGACGATTATGTAACGCAAATTATGCATGTTCGCACGCATAATACATTGCTATTCTTCACGTCCACAGGTCGTACATATCGCCTCAAAGCGTACGAAGTGCCAGAAGCAGGTACACGTAATTCTCGTGGCACCGCTATGGTTAACGTATTGCCACTTGCTGTAGGTGAATCCGTTACGACTATGATCGACCTTGAACGCGTCCATGAAGACGTAAACTTATTCATGGTAACCGAGTTTGGTGTTGTAAAACGTACAGCTATCGAAGAGTACCGCAACATCCGTCGTTCTGGTCTCAATGCGATTAACCTCGACGAAGGGGATCACTTGATTTCCGTCAACGTAACGACTGGCAACCAAGACATCTTGCTCGGTACTAAATTGGGTATCGCTATTCGCTTCAGCGAAAACGATGTGCGCCTCATGAAACGGGCGGCTCACGGCGTGCGCGGCATTAAATTGAATGCAGGCGACGTGGTTGTAGGCGCTGGTGTTCTTAATAATGATGAAAGTGAAGCACAAGTGTTTACTATTTCTGAAGAAGGTTTCGGTAAGCGCAATGATGCGGAAGCTTACACATTGCAAAAACGCGGTGGTAAAGGTTCTAAGAACTTCAAGATTACGAACAAAACAGGCGACGTCGTGGCCGTAGAGGTCGTTCATAATGACGACGAAGTGATGCTCATTTCCGAGCAGGGTAAAATTATCCGCTTCAATATGAATGATATTGCTGTGAAGAAAGGCAAAGCTATTTCTGGTGTGAAAACACAAAACCTTGACGAAGGCGATAAAGTAGCTAGCATTGCTGTTATTCCTGGCGCTGAAATCGAAGAAGAAGTAGAAGAATAATATAAAATACTATATATATTAAGTAGCTGTGGGCGACCATCCTAGATGGCCGCCTCTAGTGTTGAGGAGTTTGAAAATGAAAAAATGGCTAGCTGCTATGTTTGCAGCAGGGATGTTCTTTGTAGCTGGCTTTGGTCAAGCTAGTGCTGCTGACTGGTACTATATCGATGCTGATGCTGACGATGCGGCATGGTTTATTGACAACTCTTCTGTATATAAAACAGATGATGCGGCGACAGTGCTCGTTAAAATCAACAATGTAGAAGGCTTTACCTATATCTACACCGTACGGATCGACCGCAAAGAAAAAACATGGACAGAACTTGATACAACAGTATATAGCAGTGCTGGTGTAGCGTTGCTGTCCAGTAAAGAAGCACAAAAACCTACGAAAATTGAATCGGATACCATGGGGGCGGAAGTTATGCAGGCCCTATGGGGTAAATAATCCTTCGGTGAAGGGATGCCAATTCTAAACTGTGTGTTTAGATAGTAGACCCAACACTGCTATGAAAGCCTCCAAAGCGAGCTAAGTCGGTTCCATAGCAGTGTTGGGTCTTTTCATTTCTAAATAAACTTTATCATTAGTATTGGCATCCCTTAACTGCTAATTTTTTTTAATCCCATAGGGGCCGTGCACACTATCTTTTAGAGAAAAGCGAGCTAAGTCGTTTTCAGAACAGTTCGGGGCTTTCTATATCATTAGTACTCTTATAGGGCGAATATCAGCTTTCAAATCCGTTGGATTACACAAGGTAGAGAAATAGAGAATTATTTATTCCCTTATTTTATGGTATAATTTAAGGGAATAATTTTATTTATAAGGGATTAGAGAGGAATGGAGGTGTGTGTATGCGTCGTTTTGAGTATGGTCAGATTCAATCTTTGTCGTGGGATATGGATATTTTGAGTCTTATTGCGGGGATTTATCGGGCAAATGGCAAGGAGGAGGTTTTGCTTTCACAGAGTCCGGCCATATTAGACTCGCTTGTGCAGTTGGCAAAGGTACAGAGTACAGAGGCTTCAAATGCGATTGAAGGGATTGTGACGACGAGTACTCGCCTCCGGCAGTTAGTGGCTGACAAGACGACACCTCGTAATCGGGATGAGCAGGAAATCATGGGATATCGTGATGCATTGAATGTTATCCATGAGAGTTATGACTCCATATCGTTGTCTCGGAACCATATTTTGCAGTTGCACAAGATTTTGTATAATTACCAGTTTAATGCACGTGGTGGGCAGTTAAAGAGCGTACAGAATTATATTAGTGCCACATATCCGGATGGGCATACTGAGGTCTTGTTTACTCCGTTGGCTCCTTATGAAACAGCTGAGGCTTTAGATCAGATTTGTGCGGAATATAATCGGACTGTAGGAAATGGCGAGGTGGAACCACTCCTAGCGATTCCTATATTTATTCATGACTTTTTATGTATTCACCCATTTAATGATGGAAACGGTCGTATGAGTCGATTGTTGACAACGTTATTGTTATATCGTAGTGGTTTTATGGTTGGTAAATATGTGTCCTTAGAGGCTAAAATCGCAGCAAATAAGGACCTGTATTATGCGGCTTTACGCGAGTCTAGTGATGCGTGGTATGGTGAAAGCTCCTGCCCTACGGCTTTCATTCGGTATTGGTTACAAATGTTATTGGCCGCTTATCATGACTTTGAGGACCGTAGTGCTTTGATAGTAAATAGCGGTTCTGCGATGAATCAGGTGCAAGCTGCCATCGATAGGCATTTAGGGGCTTTCACAAAGCAAGATATTAGAGAATGGTGTCCAAATATCAGCGATAGTGCTATTGAAGGCGCAATACGTTCTCTTGTGAAGGCTGGTCGTATTCAGCGTAAAGGTGGCGGCCGTTCGACCTATTATGTGAAGCTTTAAGACTCGGGTCCAATGGTTAGATACGATAGCTTAATCATTACATTAATTGTTATGCTAATAATTAATCTCTATACCTAATTATTGAGTACGTTTGGCTTTCATAAATTATTTAGTTTTCCCTTATATACTAGTTTGTATATTTTTGTATTTTCTTTGAGAGGTATTAATATGAAAAAAACATTGGCAGCTGTTTTGGCAGCAGGCGCATTATTAATCGGCGGTATTGGTAGTGTTGATGCGGCTAATTGGTATACAGTAGGCACTGATAGCAATGGTGTTACTTGGTCTATCGACAATGATTCTGTTAAAAAAGACGATAAAAAAGCGGTAATGGACATTAAAGCTATGGACTACGAAGGTTACCACTACATCGTGACTGAAGAGTTCAATCACAAAAAACGGGAAGTTAAAGATCTTAAGGTGACTCTTTATAACCCACAAGGTTATGTTGTGAAAGAGGAACAAGTTAATAAAGATAGCCGTAAAGTTGAGCCAGGTACGCCTGCGTACGCTGTATTCCAACTTATTTGGGGCGGTAAATAATCTAATCGTATAGACGAGCATAGGGCTTAGCCGTAGTACACTGTTCAACAGTCATGTCTCGTTTAGACTGATTATTTTTGTGAAAGCTTCACTCGCGCACGTTCTCTACGAGGACGTGCGTTTTTTATATTTTCATTGGAATATGTTATGTTTACCTAAAATATGTTGTGTTATATGGAATTAGTTTCTGCTCACGGGCTTTTAATTCCTTTAAAATAGGTGAATTATTTAGCTATTCATGGTAAAATGTGATTTATATTACACTTTTTTGGAGATTTTGTACAAAAGTGTAACAATTTTACATAGTATAAACTTTCACTATAGCGTATACTATAGGTAAGATGTAGAAGTATGGCTTGGGCATAGTGCTCCGTAGTTTGGCATATTTTGCCCCAATAGGTTTGGTAGTTATAGTTTGTTAGAGGAGGTCCTCATGTCTCAATACGAATTTATCGATAAACGCGTGCCGATTGCACTAGACAATCCATCTATTTATCACGACATTTCTAAGTGTAAAAACTGTACGTTATGCCGTCGTGCTTGCGCGGACGTAATGAGCGTACTCGATTACTATGATCTTGATGCAAACGGTGATGTGCCAGTATGTATCCACTGTGGTCAATGTGCAGCTGCATGTCCATTTGACTCCATGCATGCTAAATCCGAGCTTGACAAGGTGAAAGCAGCCCTTGCAGATCCTGAAAAAATCGTTGTTATCCAAACGGCTCCAGCTGTTCGTGTAGCTATCGGTGAAGGCTTTGGTTATGAACCAGGTACATTCCTTGAAGGTAAAATGGTTGGTGCCTTGCGTGCACTTGGTGCAGACTATGTAGTAGATACTAACTTTGGTGCGGACTTAACAATCATGGAAGAAGCATCTGAGCTCGTGGAACGTCTTAACAAAGGCGGTCAAATTCCTCAGTTCACAAGCTGCTGCCCAGCATGGGTACGTTTTGCGGAAATCTACTTCCCTGAATTGATTCCTAATTTGTCTTCCACGCGTTCTTGTATCGCTATGGAAGCGGCTATGATCAAAACATACTTTGCAGAGAAAAAAGGTATCGATCCTCGTAACATCGTATCTGTATCTGTAAATCCTTGTACTGCTAAAAAAGCAGAAACAAAACGAGAAGAAGAAAATGCAGCGGCTCGTTACCATAATGACGAATCCCTTGGCATGGATACAGATATTTCCATCACAACTCGTGAGTTCATTCGTTGGATCCAAGAGGAAAACCTCGACTTCAATGCCATTGAAGATTCTAAATTTGATGACTTAATCGGTATGGAAACTGGCGCATCCATCATCTTCGGTAATACTGGTGGTGTTATGGAAGCGGCTATGCGTACGGCTTACAAACTTATTACTGATAAAGAGCCACCTCCACATGCGTTGACTCATCTTGAGGACGTTCGTGGTATGGAAGGCGTAAAAGAAGCAACTGTACAACTTGGCGATGATGTGACATTGTCCGTTGCCGTTGTTCATGGTGGTAAAAATACTCGTGACTTCTTGAACGCGTTGAAAGAAAACGGCAAACATTATGACTTCATCGAAGTTATGGCTTGCCCAGGCGGCTGTATCGGTGGCGGCGGTCAACCGCGCACTAAATTACCTCAAGCAGTTAAAACTAAGGAAGCTCGTATCAGCGGTCTTTACGAAGCCGATGCAAACTACAAATGGGTGGCTTCCTATGAAAATGAAGAAATCCAAACATTGTACAAAGATTTCTTGGGTGAATCATTGGGCCATAAGGCACATGAACTCTTGCATACACATTACACAGACCGCAGCGCGGTTCTTGGTACTCGCAAAGACGTAACCCCTGAAACGTGTCCAACATCCCCTAAATTCAAAGGTTAATGATAGCCGATTACTTACACAGTAGGCTGTTAAAGTAATCAAATGCTTATAAACTCATAGTAGAGTTAGCTCTTTAGGGTACAACAACATAAAATTAGAATCCTACGGATCATGAATGACTGAATACTCACATAGCCCTTTGTTACGGTGAGGGTCACTTTACAAACGATTCGTAGGATTTTTATTTGCATAGTTGCCAAAATTCACAGATTTATTCTTTAAAACTTTATTATGATAATTTCGCATAATAAACTTGCTTTTATTATGAGGAAAAGATGAACCATTTAGTGTATAATATAAAAATATAATGTACGGATCAGAGGGGGAATTATGGGTGTTGCGTTGGGAGACGTACATAGGGAAACTCATAATGTTCATAATATTGCGCAAGCATTAAGGAGTTTTTAGGAGAGATGAACCAGTTTTTTAGGCGGGTCCTGAGTGGCCTTGCCTTACTAGTTGCTGTCGTTGGTACAACTGGATGCCAACATGAGAGTCAGGCAGAACAAGAAACGGTACGAACCGTATCGTACCGTGCCGTCATGGAGTCCAACAAACCGGTGTCTGAAAAGGTGGACACTTGGATTGCGGCCATGTCTCAAGAGGATAAGGTGGGGCAGCTGATGATGATTAGCCTTCATGGCAGTACGATAGGACAATCCCAAAAGGAGGTGATCCGAAAATACCGTGTCAGTGGCGTTATGCTAACGAATGAAAATCTTATTAATAAGAAACAAGTGAAAACTTTTACCAGCGATATTATGCAAACGGCGATAACCTCTAGCATGGTGACACCCTATATCGGGGTACATCGTGATCGCATATTGCATGGGAATGAAAGTTTCTTGCGGTTGCCGAAGCCCAATCGGTGGGGGCAATTGCCTATGGATCGTATCATCAACTTGGCCACGCGATCTGCTATTGAAATGCGGGATATGGGTTTTAACCTAGTTATTGGGCCTAATGCTAATCTTGGTGTACCTAATATGTCCTATACATCCGATCCCACGTGGGCAGGCCATATAAACCTTGCCATGGTGGAGCGTTACCAAATTAATCATATGTGGTTCGCTTATAACTACTTTCCGGCGGTGACCTTAGGGGATGCGTCCTTTGGATCTGCTAATGAGGCGAAAGCCTATCTCAGCAATAATGATGTAGCTGTCTTTGAACGTCTCATTGCACAGACGACGGCGAATAGCTATATGATCGTGATGAGCCATATTCAAATTCCCGCTATCGATAACGAGAATTTGGCGAGCTCCTCTAAGGCGATTATTGATGGTTGGCTTCGCAAGGAGCTTGGCTATAAAGGTATCGTTATGACAGACCGTATCGATGTGGGGGCTTTGCAATCCAATCAAAAGATAGGCGATTACGCTGTGGCCTCTATTTTGGCGGGCAGTGATCTCATCCTTGTTGATGCGGATACGATTCATATCGATGAAGTCCATCGTGCGCTGACCCAGGCGGTGGCGGATGGAATGATTACGACCGAGCGCCTCAACGAATCAGTTAAGCGCATTTTATTGATGAAAATGCAAACTCAAATTGAACCATAAAATATGTAGATATATCAGATTATGTAATCAGAAATTTACGAATTAGATATTTACTATTAAGAAACTTAGTATAAGAACATTCAGTAACAATTTAATATACTTTACATGCAAATGACGTGCTATACCTTTTGGTAAGCACGTCATTTTTAATATATATAGATTAAAATATATGGTTTATCATATATAACTTATATAACTATGTTTTATATGATATGTTGATATCAAACGTATATGAGAATAAAGTAATCATAAGGCCTTTTATGATAGTAAGGCAATACGTATCACATGAAAGCTCTGATTTGATGGGTAAAAAAATTAACATAATAAAAAGCTATGTTAACTATATGAAAAAAATTTAATAATGATTTAAAATTATGATATAATAATTTCCATAAATAGTTGGAGGTGAGTATATGAATTTTGTGGGACGTGCTGAGATTATAGAGCGTATCCAGTCCCGAATTGCATTGGACCAAATGAGTTTATGTGTTGTATATGGTCCTCATCGCAGTGGTAAATCCTATGTGGCTTCGCAGCTTGTACGCCGTCATAAGGCGGTATACTTAGCGGGGCGCATGGCTAATGAATCAGTCCATGTGGCTGATATAAATAGAGCTCTTGAGGCACGTTTTGTTCCTGCTGATGCTCAAGACAAGTTTGAGCCTGTAGAGACCTTGCATGAGGCCTTTGTAAGACTTTTTGAAAGTAGTGTGAAAACACCTCAAACTGTGGTGATTGATGATTATCCTGCCTTGGTAGAGGCTGTATCTCAGTTTCCCATTCACTTGCGCGATTTATTAGATACCTATAAAGATACGAGTCGTTTGAACATCATTTTGATGGCTAATGGCATGGAACAGCTCGATGGCCGCATCATTGGCAATCGCAGCCTTATCGGACCTTTCGTGTCCGAATATCTCGAGGTGAAACCATTTTCCTTGGTTGATATGAAATCCTTGGGCCTTCACTATGCAAAGGATGATTTGCGCACCGTCTTTGCTGTAACAGGTGGTTTGCCTGCCTATGTACAATACTTTGATAATGGTGAAAGCATCGATACGAATATTATTAATTTGTTCTTCTCAGTAACGGGAGCTCTCTTTGAAGAAACACAGTATATCTTGCATCGAGATATGAAAAATATAACGGGTGCCAATGCCATTTTAACGGGTCTTGCTAGCTTGGAAAGACCGTACTACGTGGAGCTTTTACAAGAAAGCCAAATTAAAAGTGGCACCTTTACATCCCGTTTGAACTATCTTATGTCGATGGGGCTCGTGGGTCGCATTCAGGCAAGTAACCGTGGGAACGCGAAGTACGCGGATTACCATTTCACGAATAGTATGTTCCATTTCTGGTACCGCTATGTATATAAATACTGGGGCGACATCGTGCGCGGTTATGGCGCTGATGTATATTATAATCATGTAAAACCGCAGCTCAATGACTTTGTTCAAGCCGCGTGTATTGCGATGTAATCAGACAATCTCAGATTGAATACTATTACCCAATGATAGTATATATTTCCTCTAAAAAATGACACCACATTGTGTATGTGGTGTCATTTTTAGTAATAATATATTTTCAGCAATTATCCTTTGAATCTCATACTTATGGTGTACTATGGATGAAAATTAAGGCTCAAATATAACAGAATATAGGGAAACTCCAAGGAATTGCCGATTTGTCAAAACACTCTTTCCGCGGTATTGTGTACATAAGCGCTATGCCATGGCAGGAAAGGGGATTTATGTTATATACAAACGAAGAACCTTTAGTACAAAAAACATGTATTAAAACTGCAAACTTACAACATGACAACTATCAGTCAAAAAAATTAGAAACACAGGCATTACCATCTCATTCTTTATTATCGAAAGCTGATGAGTCTAGCCGAAGTATTCCAGAGAAATTGAAACTACAGACCCTCGTCTGTGGTCATCAGGTCTTATCGTCCTTGTCGGACAAGAGTCTCGTGTCCATTTGTCAAAAGCCAAATATGAGGATTCAGACGGTAGGGTATCAGCCGTGGTCCGTTGATGAGCTTCGTCATGATGCGGCACAAATCGAGCTCTGTCGCAGGTATCGACCGCTCATCTTGCACTATACGAATCGCATGGGAAACCGTGAGTTCCGCGAGGACGTGGAGAGCTATCTTTGGGCCATCCTCATAGAATCGATTTATAGCTTTGATTTGGAAGGGCCCGTACCGTTCCCAGGCTTTGTGAAAGCTGGTATCATGTACGGTTACATGAGGTACTGGAAACGGGAGCGATTGCGTTATCGCCGTGAAATTCACATCCCAGATCGCACCACCGATGATGGAGAAGTCGCCTTTGGTATGGATATCTTCGCATCTGGCGAGAATGTGGCGGATATGGTGATGAGTGCCGACGAAGAGCATAGGATACGAGCTCGTCTAGTGTGGGCTTTAGGCAGACTGTCTCCTGATCAACGGGACCTACTGCGCCGTGTCTATGGTGAGTGTCAAAGCTTGGTATCGGTTAGTGAAGAACTGAACTGTAGCCGCCAAGCTATCCAACGGCGTCACGAACGAGCCATTCGAAAGCTGCGTAGATATTTGAGTACGGACTTTGAAGACTTGCGTGTGCATTAGTTATTATAATTTAATTTCTTATTTATATTCTATATATTGCATATTTCTTTTAATCTCGATTAACAAATATACATAAAATATGCAATTCTCAATTTAAATGAGAAAATAATGACACATCAAGGTATAGTTAACTTTTACAAGATCATAAAGTCTTTAATTATACGTAAATTTCTATAGTTTTGTATATATATTTACAAATTATACAGGCTGATATACAATTAAATCAGCAGCAGATTAAAGCATGCTAATCTGCTTTTACAGAACACGTGTTCATTGTATTGTTGAAAGGAATGTTCCTGATCAGATTGGAGAGGATTCCATGGCAATAGATGATAAACCAACAGATTTGATGGCCGCTCGGCTATCTAAGGGAGAAGATTTGGATTTGATCTACACGAATCCAAAGAATCACATTGTTTGTTTTATTCCTACCTATCAACCTAGTGGTGGGGACAGTACGAAGTGTTATTTTGTGGATGGACGCGAAGAAATGGTCCATCTGCCGATGCGAACGATTACGCGAGAGCTGGCGATGCAGGAAGGGCTGAGACCCAATTACATCATGACCAGCGATGGTCGACGCAGTAGCTATACTGCGCCTAAGACCTATGGTCCGCATCTAACCTTTGCGCATATTAAATGTCGCCGCCCTATCGGCAAGGACGTGGTGTATGGCCTCTTTAACGTGGCTATACCCTATGAATATATCGTTACGGAAGGTCCGGAATCGGATACGAGCTATATTCATGTGGCGGACTTTGCACCGATCTTGGTGTACCAATCCCCGCGTCATGTCAAACACAAATTGAATGAAGCGATGCTAGAACACTGCAACTACGTGCGAAAAATGCTAGCCCGCATCAAACTCAGCCAAAACCCTCAAGTCGTGGCCGAACTATTTATCGCCTGGAGAGACCTAACGAGATAATTCGTTGGACGGTGAAAGTAAAAGTAGGAGGGTGGAGAGAAATCTGGGAAAGGAGGATAGGCGTATAAGAAAATAAACGAAACTGTGGGAGTAGATGAATTATTAAAAACAAGTTAAATATTGAACCTCAATAGAGCTACCTTATATAAGGTGGCTCTATTTTCATATGTTTTTCATTAATGCTAGTGATGTGCTATAATAGACCTAGATTTAATCTTTGGAAAACTAAATCTGCGCCGTTGTGATAGTGGCGCGGTTAAACGGCATTATTTTAGCTTGCTAAAGTGCCTTTTGGGGTAGATTTACAATCTCCGCCGTTTTTTGCATTTTAGAACTAGTAAATATCTGTTGTTTCAAAGACAGGGTTAAATTAAATAATCCCCTGATGGGGACGGAAACTATAATTTTTGGTGATAATGACATATGAATTCCACACGTTCATGTTAAATTAAATAATCCCCATTAGGGGACGGAAACGTTTCTATAGGCGTGTACCATTCATCGCTTTTATTTCCTTGTTAAATTAAATAATCCCCAATGGGATCAGAAAAGCACTATCTTATTATTTGTAGATAGTGCTTTTTCTTATTTTATATAAAGATTAATTTTTTACGGCTGCCATTTCGAATATCCAAATCCCATCATGATAATGCTCACCACGAGTAGACCGTTACCAAGGGTAATGAGGCTTTCACTTGTGGCTAGACAGGTCATAAAGGATCCGATGCCCATAATGATTGTGCCTAGTATAGCAGATAGTTTATGAATTGCCATGATAATCACCCTTTGCTTTCACTAACAATATTAGGTTTAACAATATACGTAATGACTGCGTACAGTAGGGCACCGATTACAATCCCGTTCAGCGAAGCTAGTCCGAATGGTATGAATTTAACACAGACCAATGCGATAGCCCATGTGATCCATGGAACTAGATTCCATTTTTTGAAAGTCGCTTTGTTGTAATCGATATATTTTCCGCGATGAACCAGGTAAAAGTCCGCTAAGATAATACCGCATAGTGGCGGAACGATGATGCCTAGTGTACTTAAGAATACAAAGAGGGAGTCGATTTTATATGGCTGTGTCATTGTTGCTAATGCCGAGATAGCAATGAGCACGGCTAGCATAATATTTCTGTTTAGTTTGAAAGAGTTTGCTAGGTTCAATGATGTGGAATACAGGTTCGCACCATTTGTGGTAAAGATATTTGTAGTCAACAATAGTAAGCTTGGGAACACGAGGCCAAAGCTTAAAAGTACGTTGATTAAGTCACCATCATTCATAGCAACGCCTGCGATAGCACCGCAGCTGATCATCAACGTATTGCCGCCCAATAGACCGATTGTGCTCGCTGTAATAACATCTTTCTTGCTTTTACCATAACGCATAATATCTGCGATACATGTAGCAGTGGATAGAATCCATGTACCGATAACGATGGTAATGCCTGACAGTAAATCGATAGGTTGCAATGGCACATAGTTAAATAGTTCTTGCCAACCACCGATTGTTTGAACGGAGCGAGCCGCTGTACCTAGTGAAAGGAATACGATAGATGGAATCGCAATATAGCCGAATACGGCAAGTGATTTAATACCGAGAACTGCAAAGATACCCATGATAACGGCGCTGAGCATCATAGCAATGATTTCGCCCGTGTAGGAAAGGTTAAAAATTTGAGCAATAAAATGTCCATATAAAGCCGCTTGGATCGTGTACCAACCTAGATTGACGATAGGTACGAAGAGAGAGGCAATTCTAGATCCTTCCTGACCGAAGCTGTATCGCGTCAAAAGGGCAAAGGTAAGGCCTGTTTTATAGGCAATTACACTCACTAGCCCTGCGATGATACATAAGAAAATGTTGCCTAGAATCATGGCTAATAATAATTCGTTGAAAGTTAGCCCTGCAGCTAAACCGCCACCAGCCATCATACTAGTAACAAGAAAAACAAATCCAGTCCAAACAATGGTGAGAGAAAAGCAGGATTTCCTTGCCTCTAACGGGACAGGCTCCCTAGAATACTCATTATCTGTGTTCGTATCAACTGGTTCAACAAACTCTAATTTCTCCTTACTCATACATCTATACTCCTTTACGTAATAAAAAAGCTACCATGATGCGTTTTAAGATTTATATAAGCATGGTAGTAAAGACCTATTATGTAGTGTAAATATAGTGAATTTTTCTAATAAAGGATACATATTTAATTTGTCATAAACGAAATGTATTTGTCTTCATTAAAACATACGGGGAATGAATATTCAATATGTATACTATGCATATTAAGCAATGTTGAGAATGAGACATATTTTATATTTTAATAGTGATATAGATATTCGGTATCTTGTTAAAAGAATAAAGGCAGTACTATTAGATTTTATATTAGTACTGCCTTTTGGTTTGTTTTAATTATTGTATTAGTGCTAAAGTATTCTGTGGTCTTGATATTATACAAATATTTTCATGATAACCATGGAAATCAATGCATTTACCACACTGATTGTCATAAGCATTGGCCAATACTTTTTAGGTACTTCAACTACACCTAGTAATCGACCCATATATTGGATTTGGGAGCCCATTAAAAGTAGAGCTGGAGCCAAAATAGTCATTTGTATCATATCAATCGTATTGTTAGAAAGCAAGTTAACTGCAACACCGATACCAGCAGAGTATGATAACCAGGCTGTTAACAAGATTGTTACGCTTTCACCTGGAAGACCAAATAAAGCCATTGCAGGAGCAAATAGGTTACCTAAAAATGCCATGATGCCTAAGATACGTAATAGCTCGGCAAGTGTGTATGCCATCAATACGTTTGGTAATAAGTTTTGAGTGGCTAGCGTAAAGCCTTTTCGTGCACCACGAATAAATATATCAAATGGATTGTTCGTTTCTTTATTGTTGCTCATCTTTGAAATCTCCCTTGAATACTGTATTAAGTGCGATTCGACATACGGCACCACCGAAGAACTTCATAACAAATACTACGATGAGTGGAAGGATAATTGGTACTGTTAAGTACGCAAAAATAGCAGATCCAATGGCTACGTAGTTGTTAATCATGCCCGCACCGCTATACTGCCATGCCGTCATGATTGTTAATTCTTTACGGTTAACTAGATTGTTGTCGTAAAGGTCTTTGGTAATCGCTGCACCTGCATCTGTACTTTGTAAGTCCGTAATCATTGCAAGGCCAGTTAATCCAGGGATACCTAAAATAGGTTTCAATAATGGAGTCATTAATTTATGGGCTGCACGGATTGCACCGTAATGTTCTAAAATCTCAAGTACACCCAATGCCAACATAACTGTTGGTGTTAAGCCCAAGGCAAAGAGGAAGCCTGCGCGAGCGCTGACGCCACCTTCCCCAATAAAGGTGTTTTTTGCAGGGTTAACCATGGTACCAAATTTACCAGAAATAGTCGCAAAGTCTAATGCAGAGAGCCATTTAAAACCTTCTACATTGTTAAGTAATCCTGAGAAGAATAGGATTGCTACAGCTAATGCAATATAGCAACCGACAGTTACCTTCTTAGTAAATTGAGTATAGTTTTTCTCATTGTTAGGGTCACTCATGATTTTAACCTCCTACATAAAACACATAGAGTTATATGATTTATAATTATATAGTAGAGATAATATATAGTGCAAGAACATCATTTATAAAAGTTATATA
>ERZ772874.231-NODE-231-length-29997-cov-12.585532_pt1 | contig 29997 bp, 20 predicted proteins | sample MGYA00580586_ERZ772874 | MGnify/ENA primary metagenome ERZ772874 (study PRJEB29015, sample SAMEA2737952) | human oral metagenome | biome: human oral; feature: human-associated habitat; material: dental | place: China | collected 2154 ... | reverse complement strand
TGGTGGCGGTCAGGGTGATCGTGATGTCGCGTCCGAGCAGGTTGACGACGTGGGTTTGGGTGGGGTGGGTGACCGAGACGATCGTGGGCACGAACCTGTTCGTGTACGAAACCCCATCGGGGCGCTTACGCAGGCCCGCCCCATCGGCGTGAATGACCGCGGCAGCTGCGTAGAGAATGTCGGTTGTCGTGGGAAGGCGCTGGGGCGGGGGCGCGTCAGGACTTGCTGGTGGCGGGTAGGCACATATGACCACCTGATCCTTCAGGGGAATAGTGGGATCGATGATGTCAAATCCGCAATGCTCCCAATCAATGTCCGATCCCGGATCTGACGCATGGGCAGATTCCGCCGTCTGACGTATTTTTCCGTCTGCCGGTACCGAGCCTGGAATCGTCGGTTGATCAGAGTGCTCGCGTTTCGCCTCTTCTGCTTGAACAGTTACTGTAGGGCCATTCCCGCTCGTTACGAAGTGGGGAGGAGGCGTGGACGCTATATCTTCCGCGTAACAGCATTGAGCCTGCCATCCTGCCATGAAGCTGACACTGAATAGCGTTGTAACTACGGTCGTTGTCAACTTAAACCTAAGCATTGTATGGCTCCGCGGTTCCTTGGGTTACAACCCACCTGTTATCCTTCCATGTCATAAGCAATGCCAACACAATCTGATAATCTGAATTGTCGACTGCAATACTGTGGCCTGCGCATGTGGTGCCATCTGATGTGGAGACACTGAAAACAACGGAAATTGTATTAGATGGAACGTCAACGCCGTTAGGTTCGAGGGGCCTAACTCGAAGAACTTCATCAATAGTAGCCTTATTTCCAAATGTCCATCCGCGTGAATATACGTTGTCAACATTTGACTTGAACTGCTGATGAAAGTCGTCGCGTTCGTCAGACATTTCTACCAATGGAGCACTGTTTCCTGTGTTCCATGCGTAAACCATTAGTGCGAGGTAGTGTTCTGCGGCTGCTTCTGCTCCTCGTTCTGTGTTTTCTTTTGCTTCTTCGGGTAGTTCTGGTTTGGTGTAGGTCGATGCTGCGTGTTCGGTCGGTCGGACCAGGACTCCGTCGGGGCCGATCTGGTAGCCGCCGGACATGGCGGGCTCGCTCGACGGCGGCGGCGCTTCGGGGGTTGCGGTGGCTACCGTGTTGGGGTTGTCTCCCCAGGCGCGCCACCAGCCTTCGGCTACCCCATTGATGTAAAGGGCGTAGAAGCCACCGATGACGAGGAGAACGACCGCTGCTCGGATCCCCCAGTCGACGGCGTCGGCGTTCATCCACGACCGGACCCGGGCCTTGGCCCCCTTGGGGCGCGACTGTCGGGCCTCAGCCCGATACTCCGCCCACCTGTCCAGGGGTGAGCGCTTGCGCGGAGAGCTTTCGCGCCGGAAGCGCTCCTCGTCCTCCTCCGTCACGGGCCGCTCAGACAACGGCGGAACCAACATGATCCATCAACCTCCACTCTGAGGTATCCCATCGTGCGCTCCCCTCCCTCGGAAGCGCAACCTATGCGTGCCAGAATACGCCCAGAACTGACACGAAATACAAAGAATGCGCAGTAAGTACAACAGCGCATCCTCCCACCTCACCTGCACGAATGTGCGCGTTGGGCGACGATGTCATCCCTGACCTCGTGAAATGTAGTACGTGGATTGCACTGTGCGGTCTCAGTACAAGTAGGAACGAGCGCCAGAATGTGGACGCTCTTGCATTCGTCAAGAAGGATCGTGTGTTCTGATGCGCGCAGCCCACTCATGTTGCAGAGGGTCAGCGCATGGAAGGGGTGAGGGTCGGTCTGGGAGTGGTGGCCCGTGGTGCGAGCATCCGTCATGCAGGGTGTGCGCTCTGGAACTGAGTGTGACTTGGGCGATGTTCTTAAGCGTGCAAGATTGGCTGTGGCGCGAAGGGTGCGCGAGCGAGAGTGTAGCTGTGTCCCCTCGGAGTACCTCATTGCGTTAGGTGGTATGCGAAGGGTGTGTGAGATCGTCTGTGGTCACTGGGCGTGGGGAGCTGTTACGCGTGAAGGTCTTGGTGGTTTGATGGCGTGGGCCAGCTCGTTGGTGGTGAAGATTTGCTTTCCGACCGTTCGGCTTGTCGTAGGGGATTTCGCCCCGGTTGTTTCACGTGGAACATCGCGTTACTGATCTGTCTGTTGTGGACGGTGATGGCGTAAACGAAGAGTGCAGTCTCGTGTAACTGCGTCGCTTAAGTTGATGTTCGTAATGAATGGTGAGGTCGAGCAAGCGTCATGAGAAAGACTGAGAGTGAATGCTTGCCTGTCGAGTCGGACGGGTTGCGAGAATCGAAGTGCGAGGATCAAGCGGCACCTGTGTCGTCCGTGTGAGTGTTGATGGTAAGCCGAGGTGGTACCTCAGATGGCTCGAACGATCGCGGGGCAGGTCTGATGAACGTTATGAAGACGCTGGAAGTCTGGCTGCGTTGTGGTGGCAGCGGGAGTTAGGTGGCTTGTGTCGTTGGAGTCATGACAATCTCCCATTCAATGAAGGCAGTGTTAGAGGGTGTCTGCAACATGCGTGGTGGTCCTGTTGGAGGAGCTGGATGTGAGTCGTCGTCGGTTGCCCAGTGTTTGGGATCATGCGGCGACTATGACGGGGTTGAAGGCGGGCTTGTCCCAAGCGTGTTTCGACCGCTCAATTGGGCGTAGCCCCTCGGTGATGTGCCGCCGAATCGCCCGCCACCGGTGCCCTGGCGGCGTGTATCAGGCAAGGGGACGCCTGGAGAGTGGCACTGGCCGCCAGGCACCACCCCAAGAAGCGCCTCCTGGACCGCGATCAGCGACGAATCGATCGACACGTGAACCTACGCTCACCCCAAGAATACGCTGATCGAGCACGGCTCGTGCCTGCCCTCCGAGTGGTAGATGGGCAAGAAATACCCAACGGGCGATTGTTGGCCACCCGCTGTCGGCGTGTGATTGATCAATTGAGGCTCTCCCAACACGGTCGATCGGATACTACAGGGGAACTGGGACGCGGGACCTCACCCATCAGACCTGGTGAGGCCAGCCCAAGCGCACCCCTGGTCGAGGCCGCCACCGGATACCTTATTCACGGTGGCCCTAGCAGCCGAGACGGAGGACCGACCAGGTATGCGCAGCGCTCACCCGCCGCTCCCATGCCCCCTGCGATACAAACACTGACACGGGGACCCCTGGGGCAGGATACGGCCCGCCACAAGTGCCTCGCCCTAGGCACTGGCGTATAGGTGTTCTTCGCTCACCCCTACAGCCACCGGGAGAGGAACAAACGACAAACACGAACCCGCTCATCCGCCGCAACCCCCAAAGGAAACCCCATCACCAGCCACCAACCCTACCTTGACTCCATCGCCTACGAACTGAACAACTGCCCCAGAGCAACCCTCGGCTACGGCACCCCACACAAGCACTCAGCTAACCCATTGCCGCCACCCATTGACACCGCCCTCCCCATGACGCTACCGTCCCATCTATCGCCATAGAATAGCTCACTCCGGAAACTTAGGAGCTGTTGGTATGATGCCCGTCATTCTGTCGCCAGAACAAGTTGAGTCTCTCAAATATGAGTTGATCCCACGCACAGCCAAGATCAAACTAACCCGAATGCTCCGCCGTTTTGTCACTCGCTTGCCGACTGACCATCCACAGCGAATCGGTTACACAAAACCGAATCATCAATAGAGTGAACAGTATCTGCGAAAGACAAATATATGTTCTGGAGCCAGCCTGCTTTGGTAACTACTCTGAGCAGGAGTACGTCTGGCATGAGGGCGAATTTCAGGTATGTATTCGGCGTCTCGATTCCGTACAGTTCATCGAGTTTCTAGCGGAAATCGTCGAATCAACCGATGTGACAAAAGACGAGGCAAATACCTTGTTAAGCGAGGCAAAGTCCAGTGTTAGGTTTCGTGAAGATGGTGGACAAGTTGTCGTAAACGTTGCTCCACTGGCTGGAAATATGAACGTAGATAAGGAAGCAAATCCAAACTTGAGAACGCTTGTCGATCGGATGGATAGAAGTGTAGATAGCAAAGACTATGCCGCTGCCTTGTCAAATTGTGCTCTTGCTATCGAGGTAATATCCAAAGAGACAATGGCGTCCTCCTCAGTGGATGATCGGTCGTTCGGCTCATACTTTGAAGGATATAAGAAGAAGAACGGACTTCCAGGAGTGGTTGTTGATTGGATGCTCGAGATCTACAAGAAGAGAACTGGGGAACCACTAGCTGGACACGGGCAACGAAGGTCGCCCATAATAACTGGGGAAGAAGCTACCCTGATCGTCGAAATGACTAAGGTCTTCATTAGGTATGAGCGCTGGGCTGCGACCCAGTGTCTAGACGCCAATGCGGCTCTTCATCGTTGACTGTGGGTACCAGATTCGACTCGTTGCGCTTCGCTGCTTCGATCCACACTCAACCATGGAGAGTGCGGCTGCGAAAAGGTCAGTCCGCTTTCTGAAGAAGTTCATCAAAGTCTCTCATGAAGCGCTTGCCAAGCTCGCTATTCGCATCGATGACAAAGGTTGGTCTATTCTTAGGGCGGTCCTTGAGATGAGAATATGGAAAGAACACAATACGGTACCCTAGCCGGACCATTCCGTACTGTGGGATTTTTCTAACGTTGTATAATTCGGCTGCCTCTCCTAGAGAGTGGAGCTCCTGAGATGCTTTGTTATACTCACTCTTCAGTTCTTCGTCTGTGACGCCGGACAAAGCACTCATCAGGAAGAGCGTGTTTTCGTCATGTGGGTCAGGGATAGCGTAACGCATTCGGACCTGTCTGGTCTGAATTGCTTCCTCAATGGCAGCTATATTTCCTCGGATCCATCCGGATCCAGCCCACCAGCATATATCGATTTTGTCAGCGTCAGCAATGTACTCGTTCCAGGGAACTGCATTTTGGAAATCTGTTGTGGTGTGTAAGATCCCCTGATCGGCTAGTGCTTTGGAAAGTCCGGCCTCTCGAAGAACCTTATCAGTATGCTGCTGCAGTTCTCTTGAAAGCGCATCCTTGCCGAGTGCTTCCCAAGCAAAGCCAACGGTGAAAGCAGCAAACAATGTGAGTAGCACATTCTCAACTGATTGATCGAATATGACCCATAAGTCACCACCAGCATTATGGAGGCGCAGCGCTAGGACAATGGCAAAGCAGAGGAGCGCGAAACACAAGCAGACCCATGCTGCTCTATTGTGCGCCCACCAGCGTATACGCCCCGTTACAGTGTTACTTCTTACCTTCTCCTTGGAATTGCCCATGATTATTTTCCTTCCGGAATCTCAAGCGGTGGCAGGGTCGCCAGGAGCTCCTGGGTGCGCATCGAGACCGTCACCAGGCGCTTGATGAGGTCGACCACCGCGTCAGGGCGGCCCTGCTCGCGCAGGAACTCGTTCGGGTCGTTGACGATGCCCGACGCCTTGTCCGTCTTCACGTGGTAGCGGTCGATGATCCACTCAAGCGGGCTGCGCCCCGAAATCGAGTACCCCTGCGCCTCCGCGGGAATGCCCGTCAGCGTCACGTAGTCGTTGTATTCCAAGCGCGTGAAGTCCTTGTCGCGGCGCCCCAGTTTCGGGAAGCGCATCTTGCGCTCCCCAATCCGGTAGCGCCCCCACGGGTCCGTGGGCGCGTGTAAGCTTGCCTCCTCCTGCACCGATGGGTAGGGCTCCATGCGCTCGTAGTTCACGTGAAGGTCTGCCAGCTCTCGGCCCACGCTTGCATACGTGTGGAAGCCTGCCGCACGAGGAATATGAGGCAGCATCTTCTTCAAATCGTCCTCGTAGCGCTCCCGATACTCTGGGTGATGCAGCAGCGCGTACACGTAGAAGAAAATGTCCTCTTTCGTGATCCCCGTATCCCCGTAGTGCTCCCGGTACGAGGCCAGCGTCGCGTCGGTGACGTTATCGACGCGGTGGTACCCGTCCAGGATCACGGGGATCTGGTCGCCGATCGGCCGCGAGAAATCCAGGGACGAGGCCGTGGCTGCTTCGTCCGTAGGCCTGTCCGAGGCGGTGGTTAGGTCCGCGAAGAGGTCTGGCTCGCTTCCGGAGGTGGGGGAAAGGGGCTCCCAGGTGTAGAGGGGGAAGGTCTGTGCATCTCCCACCAAATGTAGATCGGGGAGAAAATCGGTCATTAGTGGACCGACTTTTGCGATATCGCCTCTTGAAACAACAAGAGATAGATTCCTGTGAGCAAAAGTAGGGAAAAGCTGCGGAAGTTGATATGTTCTATTGTTCATGTCCCTTGAAAAATACACATGTTGTGTACAGAAAGGACGATACATGCTCACTCGTAGCGCTGCACGCTCGTAATGGTGAATCCTCTTGCTGTCGAGGTCTCGGAGCAGTCGGTCATTCCAGTTGATTCGCGTTGCGTCCGTAGTCGCATCTGTACTCGTACATCTTTCCTTAACGTGCGCATTGTAATTCTCTATCATGCGGTGCATGTTCGAGGCTACGGCCTCGTATGAGAAGTTGTAGCACCAAGCGTCACGGTTTGTTCCCAGCCCCAGTGAGAATTGTTGGAAAATGCTAGGGGAAGAGATTTTTCCCTTCATGGCCTGATTACCAATTTGTTGGAAGGTGACAAAGCGTTCATCGCGCATGCTGATCCAGTCCCCGTGCTGGTTCGGGGCGATGGGCCGGAACGCGTCGGCCCCGCTGATCCCCTCGATGGATTCGAAGGAGCTGATCTGATCCAGCTTCTCCTGGCGGGTCGCGTAGTCCTCCGCCTCCGCGTAGAAGATCTCGGCGGTCCCGGGGTGTGCGGGATCCTTGACGAGGACGGTGATTGCGACGCCGGTGCGGGAGCCGGAGCCGAAGATCTTTCCGCCCTCGCGACGGCTGCGCTCGCCGGAGGTCCGCTGGTTGCCCTTCAGGTCGTATACGAAAACCTGTGAGAACTCCTCCTGCAGGGTGAGTCGCACGCCATCTGTGCTGTTCGCGTCGAGGAAGGAGCTGTTGGAGACGAAGGCGATGACGCCGCGCTGCCCGATGCGGTCCGACGCCCAGCGCAGGGCCCGGAAGTAGGAGTCGTAGAGCTTGGTCATCAGGCCTGCTCCGGATCGGCGGACGTATGTTCCTTCGATTCTCTCGTCGAGACGGGGGTACTTGAGATTCTTGTTTCTGTCGTTCTCTTCCTTCTGGCCTGCCGAGTATGGCGGATTCATGACGATCACCGTGATCGCCGAGTCCTTCTCGGCCCTGGCTCGCTCGTTGTTGGCGGCCAGGCCCTCGAAGTCCTCGGTGATGGTGCCGTCGCCCTCGTGGAGCTGGAAGGTGTCCGTCAGCGTCATGCCAGGGAACTCGACGTAACCCTCGTCCACGCCCTGCTCGGCGCGCACCTGGTGGTACACCTGCTCGATGTTGATAGAGGCGATGTAGTAGGACAGCAGCACGAACTCGTTCGCGAAGATCTCGTTCTTGTACTTGTGTTCCAAGGCCTCGGCAGGGATCACGCCGAGCTGGAGCAGGCGCGCCACGAAGGTACCCGTCCCCGCGAAGGGCTCGATGATCGACACCCCGCGATCCCCCAGGCTCTGGCCGAAGGCGGTGCGCATCGCGTCGTTGGCGCTGCGGATGATGAAGTCCACGACCTCGACGGGCGTGAAGACGATGCCCAGGCGCTCGCTCATGCGCGGGAAGGCCTGGGAGAAGAAGCGATCGTAGAGCGTGCGCATGATCTCCTGCTTGCCCGACAGGGTATGCACCGCCTCGATGCGCTCGACCATCGCCCGGTAGAAGGCGTCCAGGTCCCTCCGCTCGTTCTCGAGCATCGAATGCGAGGCCAACATCTCCACGATCGTGTTCATCGCGCGGCTCACCGGGTTCTGCTGCGAGAACGAATGGTCCGGGAACATCGCATCAAACAGCGGGGCGGTCAGGATGTGCTGGGCCAGCATCTCCACCGCCGAGGCGTTATCCACCGACGGATTCAAGGTCTGGCGCAGCGCCTCCACGAACTCCTGGAACGCGTCCTGGCGCTCCGGATCCTCCAACAGCCGGTCGATCAAGTGAATGTAGCGGTCTGCGACCGTCGCGATGTCCTTCGACCAGTCGTCCCAGTAGAGGGACGAGCCCACCTTCTTCACGATCCGGCCGAACACCGATTCCTTCCAGTCCGAGGGAAGAAGCGTTAGCTGCCCCTGGATGCCGTCGACCACCCCGTCCGCGCCCGACCCCGAGGACCCGGCCCCGGCCTCGTCCCCATCGGGCGCAGCGCCGTCAAGCGGATCGTCACGCTTCTTGTCCTTGGTCAGGGACACCTGCTCGACGATGATGTTCTCCGGCCCCTGGCCGTTGAGCTCCATTGAGTTAATCGCCGCATCCAGGCGCTCGTCGTGCGCGCGCAGGGCCTTGAGGACCTGCCACACCACCTGGAAACGCTTGTTATCGTCCAGGGCGCGTTCCGGCGACATGCCCGACGGTACGGCCACCGGCAAGATGATGTATCCGAAGTCCTTGCCCTCCGCGCGGCGCATCACGCGGCCCACCGCCTGAATCACATCCACCTGAGATTTGCGCGGCGACAGGAAGAGCACCGCGTCCAGCGTGGGCACGTCCACGCCCTCGCTCAGGCAGCGCGCGTTCGTCAGGATGCGGCACACCGGAACCTCGTCCGTGCCCGCGCCCTCCGTCAGCCAGTCCATCTCGCGCGAACGCACCGCCGCATTCATCGTGCCGTCCACGTGGCGGCACTCGACCTGCAGGTTATCCGATGCGTCGTCGTTACTCAGGTCGCTCAGGCCGTGGGGCCCGTTCACCAGGTCCGGGAACTGCTCCGTCACCTGCTTCGAGGCCTTGATGTTCTTGCAGAAGGCGACGGCTCGGCGCATCGGTGCGCGGTCCTCGCCGTAGTTCACGTCCGAGCCAGTGTTCCTGCGTTTGGCCAGCGCGTTCCAGCAGCCCGTCAGCTTCGCCGCCGTGTCGAGGTTCAGCTCGCCGCCCATCTCTGCGATCGCCTGATACTGGCCCGACACCTCCTCCTCACTGACCGTCAGGATGATGACCTTGTAGTCCGTCAGCAAGTTCTCCTTCACCGCCTCGCCGAAGCCCAGGCGGAAGAACACCGGACCGTAGGTGTCCTTGTCGTCCATCGAGGTAAGGATCACGTCCTTCTCCGAGGCGGTATTCTTCGTCTTGTCCGCGAAGATACGCGGCGTCGCCGTCATGTAGAGGGTCTTCGCGCGGCGGATGAACTCGTTGCTGTGGATCTTCGTGAAGGCGCTCTCGTCCTCGCCCGTCAGCGTCGCGCCCGTCGTGCGGTGGGCCTCGTCGCAGATGATCAGGTCGAAATCGTGCCACTCGTCGCCCGCGATCTCCTGCGCGCGATGAATGACTTCGATCGACTGATACGTCGTGAAGACGACCTGCAGGCCCTCCGTCGCGTTATTCGCGCCCAGGGAATCCGCGAGGCGCTGACCATCCGTCGTCGCCGGAATCGGCAGGTCCACCGCCGACTCCTCTGCTGTGTCATTCCGCGCCGACGAGGATACCTTCGTATCCGAGCACACAGCCCACGCCGTGAACGCGCCGTCGGCCTCGGCCGCCCAATCGTCCAGCGTCTGCTTGAGGAGAGCGAGCGAGGGGACCGCGAAGAGGATCCGGGCGGTGCCGCCCTCCTTCTCCACGAACTCGCGCGCAATCGTGAGGGCCGTAAACGTCTTACCCGTGCCGCACGCCATGACCATCGTGCCGCGGTCGTGCTCCTCGAAGCCCGCCATCACCGCGCTGCGCGCGCGCACCTGGTGGTCGCGAGGCACCTTGCGCTCGCGGGTCTTCGGCGCCATGGTCGACCCCAGCGAATACGTGCGCCAGTCGATGTCCGAATCGCGCAGATCCGCCAGCGTGACGCGGGAAACCGGGATCTGCTGGCCCTCGATCGCGTCCTGCGCGTTCTTGCCCCACGGCGCGCCCGACGTGTCCACGACGATGCGGCGCGCGAAAGGCTCCTTGCCCGACGCGGACAGGAACGAGTCGATGTCCGCCTTCTGAATGCGGTGACCGGGCGCGTAGAACTTGCACTGAACCGCGACCGGGCCCTCTCCGTCGCGGGCGGGGATTGCCACCAGGTCAATGCCCGTGTCACCCGTGCGGCGGCCCGGCCACTCGCTCCATAGGTAGATTTCTTCGAACTGGTGGGCGAAACGCGCGTCGTGGGAGAGGAACTGGCGCGTCAGCTCCTCGAACAAAGTGCCCTTCTCGCGCTCGCTGCGTGCGCGCGCACGGTACTCGTCCAGCAGGGCATCCAGCGCAGACTTCGACGAGGCTAGGGCTGGCGAGGTGCTCATCGCTGTCAAACGATCATCCCCAGGGGCAGTGTCGGTGGAATCCGCCTCCATGCCGGGCAGGGCCATGAAATCGTCGTCGCGCGAAACACTCATGCGACCAAGAATAGCGGGTAATCTACGACACACAACCGAAGCGTGCTGAGTGGTGGACTACAAGGGGATTGCTGCGCTGGTGAGCAGCAGCTGCGGGGTAGCGGGTATATGTTTCCGCCGTTTCATTGAGCGTTCGGGCCAACTTTGGGTATATTTCTCAGTAAGTGTTCGGGCTGCTGCGTCGCATGCCCATGATTCAAGGAAGGAAGTAGAGCTGCGATGAGTAATCTCGGGGCATATCAGATAGTCGCTACGGGAATCAAGGCAGTGGGCGGGCCAGCTAAAGCTGGTGTTATTGCTGTTGGCTTTGTTGTAGCGCTCACGGGTTCTGTTTATCGCTTTGGTGTTAATCGTGGTGTCAATATGGTTGATCGTCAGACTGTCGAGGCGAAGGTCACTGAATGGGTGCGTTCAAGATTTGCCCAATTCAATGCTCATGAGCTTTCTGAGGTGTATACGGTCTCTGCTGACGTTGAGTGTGGCGGTGGTCTGATGTTGCGCGCAGGTGATAGATTCCGAGTGGGAAAGGTTATCGATGACATGGTCTATATCGAGGTTGAAGGCAGCGACGATAACCCATTTATTGTGTCGGCTGAACAACTGACGATGCACTCTGACTATTCCTTGCTCGTTAAGGAATCGGATGACCTAGCGGCTGGTCATTGAGTGCTACTGTAACAAGAGGGTGTGTGATGACGAGTCGGTATATATAGAGCAATATGCGCGTGGGCTGGCTCTTGCCCAAGCAATAGGTGCACCAATGGGAGCAGTGTCACCAATAACAACCAATAATCCTCAAGATGCTGGTCTGCAAAACCAGACCAGGCCAAAAGAAAGGCATAATGCAAATGGCTGTTTTCTATAGTTTTCACTATGAGCGAGATGTTCACCGTGTGCAGTTAATCCGTAACATGGGCAGTGTTGAAGGGCAGAAACTTCTCAACTCTCAAGAGTGGGAAGTGGTTCGCGCAAAAGGCGACAAGGCTATTCAGAATTGGATTGACGAACAGATGAAATCGAAAAGTGCTGTGGTTGTACTTATTGGCGCACAAACTGCTTCCCGCCCATGGGTGCAGTATGAGATCCAGCGAGCATGGGATCTGCGTAAACCCCTCCTCGGGATACGCATTCACGGACTTTCATCTATGGGATCTACAGACGCTGAAGGAGCGGACCCATTTTGTAGTATCGACGGATTCAAAGGATACAATCCAGGAATTAGAATCTTCGACCCCACACGGCGCGATTTTTGGGGAAAGATTGACTCTAAGGCTACATATGATGAGCTGTCGTCGAACTTGCAATCTTGGGTAGAGCAAGGACGTATTAGGAAATGAATGGCCTACAGTGCTGTCCCTTTTGTGCGATTGTTCGCGGAGAAGACGCAGTTGTGCGCGAAGTTGCTCGTAACGACAAGGTCGTGGTTATCTTCCCAACAGAGCCTGCCGTTCTTGGTCACTGTATGGTGATTCCTCGCCGCCATGTTGAAGAGTTCACTGAGTTGACCTCTGGCGAGGTTAGCGCGGTGATGACTTCAGCACAAGCCGTGGCCATGAGCCTGCGCGAAACCCACCATCCGGATGGAATCAACATCATCCAATCCAACGGTGAGGCAGCTACACAGAGCGTTCCTCATGTCCATGTCCATATTGTGCCCCGATGGGATGATGATGCCTTTGGGGACATTTGGCCATCCAAGACAGACTTCTCTGATGAGGAGAAGGGCCGGGCTCTAGCGAAGTTACGCGCAACAACTTTTCTTCCTCATAGCTCCGCTACGCCTGAGGATCGTCGGCAGCACCTGTCCTTTGCTCAGGATGTCATCAGTCGTATGGCGCAATCGTCTTCCAACACGAAGAGTTGGTTGCTTCCGGTAGTGACGGCAGCTTATGGGTATTCACTCACGAAGTGCTCTGTCGCACTTGCTATCCTAGGCATTGTTGCTACGGTTGTTTTCGCATTCCTCGATGTTGGATACCTGAGGACCGAACGCAAATATCGCGACCTCTACGAGCGTATAGCGGCTGATGACCCCGATATTCCCCCATACTCGCTGAATTACCGGTGCACTGGGGAAACGAGGAGAACACGATTCTTGGAACATTACTCGGTCATTAAAGGGTGGGCGATTTGGCCGTTCTACGGGACTCTACTCGTTAGTGGGTTGGCGACTCTAGTCATGGCGCTATTATCCTGATGTGGCAGCGTTTTCCACTGTTGGTGCCGATACTTCCGAAGTAGCGCAGCAGTTCTTCCATGCGGCCATCTCTGCCGGTGAGGAAGAGAGTGTGTCACAGGGTTACCATGCCAGAGGCTGCGTGGGAAAGTATATCCTCAGACCGTCACGTGAGTGCCTGTGGCTGGGTATTCAAAATCATGGCCACACGATCCAATACCTACAACTGGCAAGCATTGCCAGCCTGCGGCAATGCGTAACAGATTCTTGCGACCAGGTCAGTTCGGGAGCATCTGTGACGTAATAGGAGCTGGGTGAAACGCGAGCGTAGATACTCTTGGCGGGTCCAGCCTGTACTGTGCGTGCCGTGTTTCTTATAACTGGAGACATGATCCCAAACGGTCTCTGACCTTGTTCCGGGCAGGCCTAGTGGTGAAGAATGACGACGTGCAGATACTCATCAGTACTCGATCGATGGAACTGGTCAACTCCGATTTGGTGCGCTCAGCCAGGTTCTGGTGCTCTGCCTAGAGAATGTTGAGAGGGCAGAGAGTGGCTCTCTCAGTTAAGCGATCCACGAAATCGCGCTGTTATCAGTGCGGACCTCCCGAAGTGGAAGCGATCAATGCGGTTGTCGGATGTGCGCTTCCGTTTTGGCACCGGTCGCGCGATCGGCTCGCGTGACGGGTCATAAAGCCGCTCAGATGTGCACAGATGATGTGATTCACTGAACGGTTGTGCAGGGGGTTCACTGAGTGAGTAGTGGACCATGCTCAGCGGATTCAGTCCGTCTCAATTCGGTTAGTACTATGATGTCACTGGTCTGACAAATCAGCCCAAAACCAACCCACGCACACCCCGAAAACCCGCCCCGGCCTCGTCCATCACACACCCCAAAAGTGAACGCTACCACCCGCTTGTCCTAGGATTGGGGGCACGCCGACGCGCCCCCAAGGACGGGAATGCCCGGCACGCAGCAGCACTGCACAAGCGACACCGCGAGAGCGGCCCAGCAACGAAGCACGGCCACGCCACGCACCGCCGCACCCCAGCGGAGCCGCCGCACGCACAACCACAACCCAACACCGATGTTGACAATACCCAGAGGAGTCACGATGAAGTCCAGCCTCGCAGCAACAGCACTCGTCACCGTGTCGGCATGCGCACTCGCCCTCGGGGCGTGCACGCCGGGTGACGCCTCCCAATCCGGCGGCGCACGCAGCGGCGGGGGAGACGGCAACTACACGATCGCCGTCGTCCCCAAGGACGCCACCAACCCCTGGTTCGTCCGCATGGAAACCGGCGTCAACAAGTACGCGGCCGACACCGGCATGAACGTCTTCCAGAAGGGCCCGGCCGAAACCGACGCCACCATGCAGGCCCAGGTCATCCAAGACCTCATCGCCCAGGGCGTCGACGCCATCTGCGTCGTCCCCGTCGACCCGGGCGCCATCGAGCCCGTCCTCAAGCAGGCCATGGACGCCGGCATCGTCGTCGTCACCCACGAGGGTGCCTCCCAGCAGAACACCATGTACGACATCGAAGCCTTCAACAACAGCGAATACGGCGCGTTCATCATGGATAACCTCGCCCAAGCCATGGGTGAGGAAGGCGTCTACACGACGATGGTCGGCCACGTCACCAACGCCTCCCACAACGAGTGGGCGGACGGAGCGGTCGCCCACCAGAAGGAAAAGTACCCCAACATGACGCTCCTCGAGGCCGAGCCGCGCGTCGAATCCCAGGACAACGGTGAAACCGCCTACCAGACCGCCAAGGAAGTCCTCAAGAAGTACCCCGAAGTCAAGGGCATCCTCGGCACCTCCTCCTTCGACGCGCCCGGCACGGCACGCGCGATCGACGAGCTCGGCCTGAAGGGCAAGGTCTTCACCGCTGGCACCGGCATGCCCGCCGCGAACGCCCAGATCCTCAAGGACGGCTCCGTGTCGACCCTGACCCTCTGGGACCCCGCGGACGCCGGCTACGCGATGGCCTCCCTGGCCACCAAGATCCTCAACGGCGAAAAGATCGAGGACGGCGTCAACCTGGGCGTCGAGGGCTACGAGAACATGCACTTCTCGCCCGGCTCCACCAAGGTCCTCGAGGGCACCGGCTGGCTCAAGATCACGAAGGACAACGTCGACTCCCTGGGCTTCTGACCCGGGACTGAGCGGCGGCCACCCGGGCGCCACGGCCTCGTCCCCAATGACGAGGCCGTGGCCGGGCCACCCCCGCGCGTGCACTGACGCTCGCGCACCTCGCACCCCCTCAAGCAAGCGATACCCGCGCGAGGGGGTGGCCCCGGGACGGCGACACGCGTTCGAAAGGACACCACATGGACACCTCAGTGCTGGCGGTACGACACGTCAGCAAATCCTTCGCGGGCGTGCGAGCCCTGGTCGACATCGACCTGGAGATCGCGCCCGGCGAGATCCACTGCCTGGCCGGGGAAAATGGGTCCGGCAAGTCCACCCTCATCAAGGTCATCTCGGGGGTCCACGCCCCCGAACACGGGACGGTCTCGATCGGGGGCCGCGACTATGCGCGCCTGACGCCCGCCGCCGCCATCGACGCCGGCGTGCGCGTCATCTACCAGGACTTCTCGATCTTCCCGAACCTGTCGGTCATGGAGAACATCGCGCTGGGCAGCGAGGTCGCCGCCGGCCGCCGACTCGTCAACCGCTCCCGCATGCGCGAGGTCGCGCGCGAGGCCGTCGCAAAGATCGGCTTCGACGTTGACCTGGACGAGCTGGTCGGAAACCTCTCCGTCGCCGACAAGCAGCTCGTCGCCATCAGCCGCGCCCTCATGGGCGACGCGAAACTCATCATCATGGACGAGCCGACGACCGCCCTGACCAAGAAGGAGGTCAGCGCGCTCTTCGACATCGTGCGCGACCTGCAGTCCCGCGGAATCGCGATCCTCTTCGTCTCCCACAAGCTCGAGGAGGTATTCGAGATCGCGCAGCGCTTCACGATCCTGCGCAGCGGCCACAAGGTCATCACCTGCCCCAAGGAGGAGCTCGACCGCGCGAGCTTCGCCCGCCACATGACGGGACGCGACTTCGATGAGGAATGCTACCGGACCGGCCTCATCGACGAGGCACCGATCCTCCAGGTGGAGGGGGTGACCGTCGCGGGGTCCTTCGCCGACGCGAGCCTCTCGGTACGCCCCGGCGAGATCCTGGGCATCACGGGCCTTCTGGGTTCCGGACGCACCGAGCTGGCGCTGTCCCTCTTCGGGATGCTGCCCCTCGACTCCGGGCGCATCGTCGTCAAGGGCAAGGAAGTGAAGCTAGGCGGCGTGCGCGACGCCATCGCGGCCGGCATCGCCTACGTGCCCGAAGACCGCCTCACCGAGGGCCTCTTCCTGTCCCGCTCGATCGGCGAGAACATCACCGCGTCGGAGATGGAAGCCTTCACGCACTTCCTCGGCTTCGTCGACAAGGAAGCCATCCGAGCCGAGGAGAAGAGGTGGATCGACCGCCTCGAGGTCGTCACCCCCGATCCCGCAAACGCCGTCAACACGCTCTCGGGCGGCAACCAGCAGAAGGTCGTCCTAGCCAAGTGGCTCGCCACCAACCCGTCCGTCCTCATCCTCAACGGACCCACCGTCGGCGTCGACATCGGCTCCAAGTTCACGATCCACTCCATCCTGCGCGAACTCGCCTCCCAAGGCATGGCGATCGTCATCATCTCCGACGACATCGCCGAAGTACTCACCAACTGCTCGACCATCGCCATCATGCGTGCCGGACACCTGAGCGAACCCATCAGCCCCGACACGCTCACCGAGGCCGAGCTGACCCGGCTCCTGTCCGAGGAGCGCGCCCAAGCCTCGTCGACCCAAGGGGGAGATAACTAATGCCACGACTCCTCACGAAAGTTCTACGCGCCAACGAATTCTGGGTCTTCCTGGTCATCGTTGCGCTCACCCTCGTCATCCAGGTGCGCTCCGGACAGTTCTACACCGCGAACAACCTCGTCGACCTGGCCGGCGCCATGGTCGTCCCCGGGCTCTTCGCCGTCGCCGCACACCTCGTCCTGGTCTCCGGCGGCATCGACGTGTCCTTCCCGGCGCTGGCCTCCCTCGCGGTCTACGTGACCACGAAGATCCTCGTCGACAACGGGTGGGACGGCCCCGTCATCGTGCCCTTCCTGATCGCCGCCGCCCTCGGCGCGATCCTCGGTGCCTTCAACGGCATCTTCACCTCCGGGCTGACCGTCCCCACGCTGATCATCACCCTGGGCACGGCCAACGTCTTCAACGGCGTCATGCAGGGCGCGCTCGAATCCGTCCAGATCAACACGATCCCCGACTCCATGCGCTCCTTCGGGTCGGCGTCCCTGTTCGTCGCGCGTAACGAAAGCTCCGGGCTGCAATCCTCGATGCCCGTGTCCTTCCTGATCCTCGTCGCCGTCGTTGCCAGCGCCTTCGTCCTCACCCGATACACGATGTTCGGACGCTCGCTCTATGCCATCGGCGGCGACGAGAGCGCGGCCGCACGCGTCGGCTTCAAGGTGCGCGCCACGAAGTTCTGGCTCTACGTCATCGTCGGCGTCATCGCCGCCCTGGCCGGAATGGTCCGCACCTGCTCCATGGGACAGATGCACCCGACCAACCTGCTCGGCATGGAGATGATGGTCATCGCCGCCGTCGTCCTGGGCGGAACCGCGATCACCGGCGGCAAGGGCTCACTCACCGGCGTCATGCTCGGAACGCTGCTCATCGTCATCGTCCAAAACTCCATGATCCTCATGGGCATCCCGACGTTCTGGCAGGGTTTCGCCCTGGGCCTGCTCATCATCGTGGGAACCGGCGTCTCCGCGCTCCAGGTCATGCGCGCACGCCGCAACGCAGCATAGGAGGACCACATGTCAACGCTTCTCGCCTCCCCGCGCCTCGCTCTCCTCAAGAAGGACAGCTACATGACGCGCCTCGTCATCGTCTTCCTGCTCCTGCTCGTCTTCTTCGCCGCCGTGCGCCCCGGCCCCTTCTTCGCCGTGCGCACCTGGCAGTCGATGGCCGTCCAATTCCCCGAATTCGGCCTCATGAGCCTGGGCGTCATGTTCACCATGTTCACCGCCGGCATCGACCTGTCCGTCGTCGCAATCGCGAACGTCACCGGCATATGCACCGCCCTGACGTTGCGCTCCACGCTCGAGGGGGCCTCGGCCTCGTCCTCCCTGGGACTCGCCGTGCTCATCGCCCTGGGCGTCGCCCTCGCGGTCGGCGCCGTGTGCGGGCTCATTAACGGCGTCCTCGTCGCGATCCTCAAGATCCCGCCCATCCTCGCGACCCTCGGCACCCTCGAGCTCTTCGGCGGCGTCGCCCTGATCCTCACCGAGGGCAAACCCGTCTCCGGCGTACCCCCAGCGTTCGGGAGCGTGTTCACCGCGAAGGTGGCCGGCCTCGTGCCCATGCCCCTCGTCGTGTTCATCGTGAGCGCTCTGGTCGCCGGATTCATCGTCGCGTGCACGAGCTTCGGGAAGAACATCCTCATGCTCGGCACGAACGAGACGGCGGCGCGCTTCTCAGGCCTGAAAGTCAACAGCCTGCTCATCCGCACCTACGTGCTCTCCGGCGTCATGGCCGCCATGGCCGGGATCGTCATGCTCGCCAACTACAACTCAGCGAAGGCCGACTACGGCGCCTCCTACACGCTGCTCACCGTCCTCATCGTCGTCCTCGGCGGCGTCAACCCCAACGGCGGCTCCGGGCGCCTGTCCGGAGTCCTCCTGTCCATCCTCATGCTCCAGGTCCTCTCCTCGGGCCTGAATATGTTCCCCAACATCTCCAACTTCTACCGGCCCCTCATCTGGGGAGGCGTCCTCCTGCTCGTCATCTGCATGAACGAGGGCCTCCTGTCCTTCCCAACCCTGGGCAGACTCAAGAAAGGAAACACTCATGCTGACAGTTAGCGATAAGCACGTCGTCGTTGGCGCCGACTTCGCCGGGCACCCCCTCAAGGAAGCCGTCAAGGCCCACCTCGAGGAGCGCGGCTGGACCGTCACCGACCTGACGCCCGACGCCGAGACCGCGCCCATGTATCACCGCGTCGGCTTTCTGCTTGGCGCCCAGATCGCGGAAGGGAAGTTCGAGCGCGCCCTCGCGTTCTGCGGGACCGGCATGGGCATCCACATCGCCGCCTCCAAGGTCCCCCACGTGCACGCTGCCGTCTGCGAGTCCGTGCCCGCGGCGCGCCGCTGCGCCGCCGCCAACAACGCGAACCTGCTCGCCATGGGCGCCTTCTACGTCGCCCCGCGCACCGCGATGGCCATGGCCGACGCCTTCCTTGAGTCCTCCCTGGGCTCCGGGTACGAGGCGTGGGACGGCTTCTACGAGTACCACCGCATCGGATACGACGAGTGCGAGAACTTCGACTACGAGGCCTACAAGGCCAACGGCTTCGAGGTCGTCAACCCTGCCAGCGCGGTCCTCGCCGAGCAGCCCCGGGGGCTTGCGTACTGACGGACCGCGCGGGGGACCGGGCGGGTCCGGCACCTCGCGTCGTGGTGGGCGCCTCGCCGAGGCTGGGGCTACTCCCTGGGCCTCGCCGTGGACTCCCTGATGGTGAGCACCGGGTTGAAGGTCTGGTGTTGCGTGGGTGCATCGCAGCCCGACAGCAGCAGCTCGGCGGCCGCGGTCCCCAGCTCGTCCATCGGCTGGCGGATCGTCGTCAGCGGCACGGGCATCTGGGCCGCCAGGGGAATGTCGTCGAATCCGATGACCGACACGTCGTCGGGGATCGACACGCCGCCCACGCGCAGGGCCGACATGACGCCCACCGCCAGCAGGTCGTTCGCGCAGAAGACAGCGGTGGGTGTCGCTCCGTCGGAGGCTGCCTGGGCCTCGGCGATGGCGTCCTCGGTGGCCGCATACCCTGCCTGGGCGGTGTACGCCTGCGCGTTGCATACGGTCAATTGGACGCTGTCAGAACCCGTGAGGCGTTGCCAGTGCTCGATCGCGTCCCGTACGCCCGCGAGGCGCTGCACGGATTGGCGCATGGCGGCGGGGCCGTTGAGGAAACAGATGCGCTCGTGTCCGAGCGCGAGCAGATGCTCGATGGCGAGCGCCGCCCCGGCGCGGTCGTCGATGGATACGGATGGCAGGCCGTCCGGGGTATCCGCCGCGTCAAAGAGCACGACCGGGGTTCCCTCGGCAGCCAGGCGCGTCGCGGCCTCGTGGGATGAATCCGCGGGAGTCAACAGGACCCCGCGCACCGCCTGGCGGCCCAGGGCCTCCAGCAGGTCGCGCTCCTCCTGGACGGAGGCGTGCGTGGAGGACAGGGTCATGATGTAGCCCTCGCGCGAGAGGACGCGCTCCATCGCGGCGGCGGCCTCCATGAAGAAGGGGTTCGTCAGGTCGAAGACCGCGACACCTACAAGCGGTGACGTTCCCCGCCGTAGTGCTTGTGCGGTTGGATTGGGCTTGTACCCGAGCTGCGCGATCGCCGCCTCAACGCGCTCTCGTACGTCCGGGCGCACGCTGTCGCGTCGGTTGATGACGTTGGACACGGAGCCGACGCTCACGCCCGCAAGAGCGGCGACGTCTTTGACGCCGGGGGCTTTGCGGGGCGCTGAGTGGGACGAGGCGGTGGTTGTGTCCTGGGGACTCGTACCCTCTGAGGTTCGGCGAGGCGGCTTCATAGTAGCTCTTTCGGGAACTCGAGTGATGAAACGTTCATATTGTGGCATCTCTGAGTAGGTTTCCGCTTCAATTTTCCTGGCAAGTTCAGGGCTTGCGCGTAGAGTTGACATGCATATTGTCGTGTGGCACACTTTCTATCTATCTGAATCGTTTCATTCCTCGACGAAGAGGTGACCACATGACACGAGAAGCTGAAAGGCCAGTTGTCTCGCTCCAGCACGCGGTGAAGAAGTTCGGCTCATTCACCGCGATGTCTGATGGGTGCATCGAGCTGTATCCGCACCGCATTCACGCCCTGGCCGGCGAAAACGGCGCAGGCAAGTCGACGCTCGTGAAGGTGCTTGCCGGTATTCACCAGCCGAACTCCGGAGAGTTCTTGGTCGACGGCCAGCCGGTTCGCTTCAAGACCCCAGCAGAATCAAAGGCCGCGGGAATCTCCGTCATCTACCAGGAGCCGACGCTCTTCCCCGACCTGACCGTGGCCGAGAACATCTTCGTTGGGCGACAGCCGCGCGGACGGCTCGGCATGATCGACCACGCCGCCATGAAGCGCGACGCCCAGGAACTCTTCGACCGCCTCGAGGTGCCCATCGACCCCGGGCAGCTCGCTGACGGGCTCTCGATCGCGGACCAGCAGATCATCGAGATCGCCAAGGCCATCTCCCTGGACGCCACGGTCCTCATCATGGACGAGCCGACCGCCGCTTTGTCCGGACACGAGGTCGAACGCCTCTTCACGGTCGCCCGCTCCCTGCGCGACAACGGCGCCTCCCTCATGTTCATCTCGCACCGCATGGAGGAGATCTTCGAGCTGTGCGACGACGTGACTATCATGCGAGACGGCGCCTACGTATCCACCAGAGACCTGGCCACGACCTCCACAGCACAGCTCGTACGCGACATGGTCGGGCGCGACGTCGACCAGCTCTTCCCCAAGCTCGAGGCAACGATCGGCGACCCCGTCCTCACGGTCGAGGGGCTCACCCGCTACGGCGCCTTTGAGGACGTGAGCTTCGAGGTACGCAGCGGGGAGATCCTGGGCATCGCGGGCCTCGTCGGAGCGGGACGCTCCGAGGTCGTGCGCACCATCATGGGAATCGACAAGGCCGACCGGGGCAGCGTCACCGCCTTCGGCGTGCCCCTGAAGCTGGGAGACACGGTCGGTGCGATACGCGCCGGGCTGGCTTTCGTCCCCGAAGACAGGCGCAAACAGGGACTCGTCATGGACCTGTCCGTCGCGCGCAACACAGCCCTGACCCTACGCTCGAAGCTCGCGCGCTGGGGCCTCATCAACTCCCGAACCGAGCGACAACTCGCCCAGGAATGGTCCACCAACCTCGAGGTCAAGACCGCCAGCCAGGACACCCCCGTCTCGGCGCTCTCAGGCGGCAACCAGCAGAAGGTCGTCCTGGCGAAATGGCTGGCCACCAACCCCAGGATCCTCATCGTTGACGAGCCCACGCGAGGCATCGACGTGGGCACGAAGTCCGAGGTTCACCGCCTCATCTCCACCCTTGCCACCAAGGGCGTCGCCGTCATCATGATCTCGTCCGAGCTGCCCGAGGTCCTCGGCATGGCCGACCGCGTCCTCGTCATGTGCGAAGGGCGGATCACCGGTGAATTCACCCGACAAGATGCCACCGCGCAGGCCATCATGACGGCGGCAACCGACCACACGAAGGCCGCATCATGACCACCACCCTCAACCGCCCCGCCACCCCCGTGACGCCTCCCGCTCATCGCAGTGCCCCTGCCTCTCCGACGACCCGGGCGCGCTCGGCCTCGCCCCTGCGCTCCCTGCTGTCGATGCGCGAGCTACCCGTCATCGCCGCGCTCATCGCGCTCGTCCTGCTCACGTGGGCCATCAACCCGCGCTTCCTATCCGCCCAGGGAGTGCGCGACCTCTTCCTCAACGCCACCATCGCCATGCTGATGGCCGCCGGACAGTCCCTCATCATCCAATCCGAAGGCGTCGACCTCTCCGTCGGCTCCATCCTCGGATGCACGGCCTTCGCCACGGGCTGCCTGTTCGCGGCTCACCCCGGACTGCCCATCGTCGTCGTCTTCATCGCGGGCATCGTTGTGGGGGCACTGCTCGGAGCACTCAACGGACTGCTCGTCACGCAGGCGAAGGTCCCCGCGATGGTCATCACCCTGGGCACCCTCTACGTCTTCCGAGGAGGACTGAACTGGTGGGCGGGATCCACCCAGTACTTCGCCGGTGACCGCCCCCAGGCCTTCGGTGACCTGGGCGTCGCGACGATCGGTGGCTTCCCGTTGCTCACCCTCCTGGCGGTCATCGTTATCGTGATCGTCTCGCTCTACCAGCGCTACGCCCGATCCGGACGCGACCTCTACGCGATCGGCTCCGACCGCACAGCCGCAGCCGTCTACGGTATCCCCGTCGCCAAGCGCGTCTTCACAGCCTTCGTTACCAACGGAGCCCTCGTCGGACTCGGCGGTGTCCTCTACGCCTCCCGCTTTAACTCCGTCGGCGCGACGACGGGTGCAGGCATGGAACTCGACATCGTTGCCGCGTGCGTCGTCGGTGGCGTTGCGATGACGGGCGGCGTTGGAACTGCCTACGGAGCCGCCATCGGCGCGCTCCTCCTCACCACCATGACGTCCGCGCTCACAGCCGTCGGCGTCGATAAATTCTGGCAGAAGGCCGTCGTTGGAGCGCTCATCCTTATCGCGATCGTCGTCGACCGAGTCAGCTCAATGCGCCGCCACGAGGCGCTACGCAAGAAGGGAACGGATCGCTGATGAGCACCCCGACTCAGACCTCGTCACGTCACCCCATGGCCTCAATTCGACGCGTGTTCTCCTCGCGAGACTCGCACATGACCCTCATCCTCATCCTCGCCATCGCGGTTGCGACCATCCTCATTCCGAGGTTCAGCCAGCCCCGCACACTCACGTTCCTCACCCTGGACGTGACGGCGACGCTCCTCATGGCCCTGCCCATGACCCTCGTCATGATCAACGCCGACATCGACCTGTCCGTTGCCTCGACCGCCGGCCTTGTCAGCGCTTCCTTCGGAGTCCTCGTCCAGGCAGGCGTCGGATTCTGGGCGAGCATCGCGATCTGCCTCCTCATCGGACTCGTGTGCGGCCTCGTCAACGCCGTCATGACCGCCTACGTGGGGCTGCCGGCGCTCGCGGTCACGATCGGTACGCTCGCGCTGTACCGAGGCCTCGCCCTCGTCGTCATCGGCGACCAGTCGATCTCCGACTTCCCGAAGTGGGCAACCTCCGCGGTCACCGGATCGTTTGGGTCCACGGGCATCCCCTACATGGCGATCCCCGTCATCCTGCTCGTCGTTCTCTTCTGGCTCCTGCTGCACAAGACCCCGTACGGTCGAGGCCTGTTCGCGCTGGGCTACTCCAAGCAGGCCGCCGAGTTCGTCGGTATCGACACGAAGCGTTCTCGCGTCATCGCCCTGACGCTGTCGGGCCTCATGGCAGCGCTGGCTGGCATCTACTGGACGCTGCGCTATTCCGCTGCAAAGGCCGACAACGTCGAGGGCCTCGAGCTGGTCGTGATCGCCGCAGTCGTCTTCGGCGGAGTCAGCGTCTTCGGTGGCCGAGGCTCGATCTGGGGCAGCGTGTGCGGTGTCCTGACGATCGGTGTTCTCAACTACGCGCTGCGCCTCAACCGAATTCCTGAAGTCATCCTGGTTCTGGTCACGGGCTTGCTCCTGATCGGTTCCGTCGTCGCGCCATCGCTGGTGGATGCCATCCGCCAACGTCTGGCTCATCGAGCTGATGCGCGTACCCCTCGCGCCAGCGTCGCACCGGGCGCGGCGAGCGCCTAACAATTTCACAACGAGGGGCACCATGCCCCCGCAACAGGGCGCGTGCGCCCGAAAGGACAAGACAACGATGTCTCGCATGAAGAAAGGTGTTGCCACACTCGGCGCACTCTCGCTGGCCTTTGCCCTCCTGATGTCCGCCTGCGGCGGTGGATCATCGACTCAGGGCAGTGATTCCGGCTCCGGCGGCGGTGCCTCCGGCTCCTACGACGTCTCCTCCCAGTCGATCACGTTCATCCCCAAGCAGCTGAACAACCCCTTCTCCGACGTCATGCTCGGCGGTGGCAAGAACGCCGCGGGCGAGATCGGCTTCGCCGAGGTCAACGTCGTCGGCCCGCTCGAGGCTTCCTCGTCCTCGCAGGTATCCTTCATCAACTCCGAGGTGCAGGCGGGCACGAATGTCCTCGTGATTGCCGCGAACGACCCCGATGCCGTGTGCCCCGCGCTTCAGGATGCGCGCAAGGCCGGCACAAAGGTCGTCACCTTCGATTCCGATAGTGCGGCGGATTGCCGCGACCTGTTCATCAATCAGGTTGAGTCCAAGCAGGTTGCGATCACCATGCTCGACATGGTCTCCGACCAGATCGGCGGTTCCGGTAAGGTAGCCATCCTCTCTGCGACGGCAAACGCCGCCAACCAGAACGCGTGGATCAAGTTCATGGAGGATGAGATCGCTTCGAACGACAAGTACAAGGGCATTGAGATCGTCGCGAAGGTCTATGGCGACGACGATGACACGAAGTCGTTCCAGGAGGCACAGGGCCTGCTCCAGGCTCACCCCGACCTCAACGCGATCGTCTCGCCGACCACCGTCGGCATCGCCGCCACAGCTCGCTACCTGTCAACCTCCGACTACAAGGGCAAGGTCGTTCTGACCGGCCTGGGCCTGCCCAATGAAATGCGATCCTTCGTGAAGGACGGGACCGTCAAGGAGTTCGCCCTGTGGGATCCCGCCCAGCTCGGATACGTGGCCGCGTACGCGGGTGCAGCGCTCGATAGTGGTGCGATCAAGGGCGAGGTAGGGGAAAAGTTCACTGCCGGAAACCTCGGAGAGCGCACGATCGGCGAGAACAAGACCGTCGTCGTCGGTGACCCCGTGCGCTTCAACGCGGACAACATCGACAAGTACGACTTCTGACGTCGTCTCTGACGGGGTTGGTGGGCGCACTCGTCGTGCCCACCAACCCCGTTTTCGTGCCGTGAATCCGCGCGACATGCGGTGCGCTGCTTGCCGAATGAAACGATTCACGTTAGAGTTGACACAACCAACTCCCGTTCAACGATGAAGGGATTTCCCATGAGCGATACACCACCACTGGTCCACACGCTCTCCACGACGAGCCAAGCGAGCCCCCACCGAGCCTGCTTCCTCCTGCGTGTCCGCCCCGAGAAACTTGCCGAATACGCCGACGTGCACCAGCGTGTCTGGGACGAGATGCGCCAAGCCCTCAGCGATGCAGGGTGGCGACACTACTCCCTGTTCCTCGACCCGGACACCGGCCTCATCGTCGGCTACTACGAGGCAGACGATGCTCGAAAGGCCGCCGCATCCATGGAAGACCTCGAGGTCAACGCGCGCTGGCAATCCGAGATGGCCCAGTACTTCCAACCGGATGGGGGCGGCAGCGCCCACTTCCTCAGCCAGTACTTCTACCTTGCCTAATCGCCCACCGAGGCCGACTCGCAAGGGGTCACCCCGGCCTCGTCAACCCACATCACACATGTCGAAGGAGACGCCATGACCATCCACCTGTCCGACCTGCCTGAAAGTGCTCGCACCCTCCTGCGCGAACAGACGATCGAGCTCCCGAGCTGGGCCTTCGGTAACTCCGGAACCCGCTTCAAGGTATTCCCGAGCCCCGGCACCCCGCGCAACGCCTACGAAAAGATCGATGACGCGGCACAGGTCCAACGCTTCACGGGGATCACCCCGCGGGTGTCGCTACATATCCCGTGGGATGTGGTCGATGACTTCTCTGACCTCGCGGAGCATGCGCGCTCGCAGGGCATCACACTGGGAACCATCAACTCGAACGTCTTCCAGGATGACGACTACAAGTTCGGCTCGCTGACGAACTCCGACGAGGTAGTGCGGCGCAATGCCATCGACGCGCACCTGCGGTGCATCGACGTCATGAACGCCACCGGTTCCGACACGCTCAAGATCTGGTTGGGCGACGGAACGAACTACCCGGGTCAGGACTCGATCGCTGCGAGGCAGGAACGGCTCGCTGACTCACTGTCCGTCATCTACGAGAATCTGGCTCCGCATCAGCGCCTGCTTCTCGAGTACAAGTTCTTTGAACCCGCCTTCTACCACACCGACGTACCCGACTGGGGAACAGCTCTGGCACACGTGCAGGCCCTGGGCGACCGAGCCGTCGTCTGCCTGGACACCGGCCACCACGCGCCCGGTACCAACATCGAATTCATCGTGGTTCAACTGCTGCGCGCTGGCCGCCTCGGAGCTTTCGACTTCAACTCGCGGTTCTACGCCGACGACGACCTGATCGTGGGATCCGCAGATCCCTTCCAGCTCTTCCGCATCATGCACGAGATCGTCTCCTTCGGCGCCCTCGCGCCCACCTCCGGTGTGAACTTCATGCTCGACCAGTGCCACAACCTCGAAGAAAAGATCCCCGGAGAAATCCTGTCCGCGATGAATGTCCAGGAGGCAACAGCGAAGGCACTCCTTGTCGACCGTGCCGCTCTGGCGAAGGCGCAGGCCGAGCACGACGTGCTGACTGCCAACCAGGTACTCATGGACGCTTTCGCCTCGGATGTGCGCCCGCTCCTGGGCGAGCTGCGCGAAGAGCAGGGCCTCGACCCCAACCCGCTTGCGGCCTACGCCGCCTCGGGCTACTGTGAGCGCATCTGTGCGGAGCGAGTGGGCGGTCAGCAGGCCTCGTGGGGAGCATGATGACGACCGTCGTCGCTATCGACCTGGGGGCCTCCTCGGGGCGCGTCCTGCGGGGCGTGTTCGACGGCGAGCGCCTTGTCATTGAGGAGTGCTCCCGCTTCCCGAACGGGCCGGTCGCGCTCCCCGGCTCTCGTCGTTCTGGTGGTTCCCGCTCGGGGGGCGAGGCCCAGATGTCCTACGAGTGGGACATCCTCGCGCTGTGGCGCGGAATCCTCGAGGGCCTGCGTGAGGCCAGCCTGCGTGGCACCGTGGATGCGATCGGAATCGACACGTGGGCCGTGGACTACGGGCTGCTCGATGAGGACGGGCGACTGATCGGCAGCCCGGCATCCTACCGGTCCGCCCGCTGCGGCCTTGGCGCGTCGAAGGTGTTGGAGCGATGGGATTCCGCGTGGCTGTATCAGCGCAACGGCTTGCAATTCCAGCCTTTCAACACGCTGTTCCAGCGCGTGGCCGACCGGGGGGAGCGCCGCGCAGACTGCGCGCGCACGGCACTCCTGATCCCCGACCTGCTGGCGTACTGGCTGACGGGAGAAGCGCGAAGCGAACTGACGAACGCGTCGACGACCGGCCTCATCAATGCCGCGCGGCGCGACTGGGATCCCGAGATTCTGAATCGGCTGCGCGACGACTTCGGGGTGGAGCACCTCTTCCCGCCGATCATTGAACCGGGGGAGATCCTCGGCGAAGCGCGCGTTGAGGGTCTTGACCTGCGTACCTCGGCGGGCAAGACCACCCCGGTTGTCGCCGTCGGGTCGCACGACACCGCGTCGGCGGTCGCGGGTGTTCCCGCCCAGACCGGGTCGTTCGCGTACGTCTCGAGCGGCACCTGGTCGCTCGTCGGTACCGAGCTCAGTGCCCCCGTGCTCTCCGAGGAGGCTCGGGCGGCCAATTTTACGAACGAGTTGGGCGTGGACGGCACGGTCCGTTTCCTCGCCAACATCATGGGCATGTGGGTGCAGCAGGAATGCCTGCGCGAGTGGGCATCCCTCGGGGACGTGGCGTCGGGCGGCGGAGGCCGGGTCGACTGGCCGCTCCTCGACGCGCAGACCGAGGCGGCCCAGCCCGCGCGCTACCTCCTCGACATGTCCTCGCCCGAGCTGATGGCTCCGGGCGGCATGGTGGAACGCGTACGTTCGCTGTGGATCCCAGGCCCGGGCGCCTCCCCGTCCTCTTCGTCGTGGGACGAGGCCGGAGTGGGGGTTGGTGATCCGCGGGCAGGCTGCGTTGATCCTTGTGAGCGGGCAACCGTGCTGCGGGCGATCACCGACTCGCTGGCACTGGCCTACCGCCGCGCGATCCGACGGACATGCAAGCTCAGCGGTACCCGCCCTGAAGCGATTCATCTCGTTGGAGGTGGCTCACAGAATCGCCTGCTGGCACAGGAGACCGCCGACGCGACAGGCATCCCGGCCATTGCGGGACCCGTCGAGGCCACGGCTGTTGGAAACATGCTCATCTCCCTTCGGGCGATAGGTGCGGCCAGTGGGACGTTGACGGACCTCCGCGCCATTTCACGGGCGTCGTCCTCGCTCGTCACCTACGAGCCGCGCGCTTCTCATGCGCGCCTCTGGGACGAGGCTGATGCCCTCCTCGCTGCCCGGTCTTAGCTGACGTGCGCCGACGTGGGCCGCGACTCGACAGGTTCGAGCCGCGGCCCACGTGCATATGGAGGCTCTCCCTTACGCACATGAAAAGTGTTTGGGGCATGCAATGCAACATGCCCCAAACACTTTAATAACGAACGATATGTCCGGTTTTCTGAGATGGGTCAGGAACCGTGAGATGCAGCCACCTTCTGGCGATAGGACTCAGCTTCCCAGTTCTCGATGAAGCCGCGCTCTCGATCATCCATGACGCGCACGCGACCGAGCAGGTTCGCGTCCCGAGCGACGCGCATAGCGTCCAGGAACGTGTGCAGTGCATTGTCTGACGCCTCGTTGTTGCTGCCCACCGCCGCAACAGCTAGTCCGGGAATGACAGCGACGATCGGTGCGCGTCCGTGCTGGGCACGGTGCAGCGATACCTTCGCCGCGACAATGTCTTCCGTGTCGCCGGCCTCCAGAACGACGGGGAATGAACCTGCGTACACGATCTGATCAGGAATCAACGGACCACCAGGAGCCGAGGTAACCGCTGACAGTCCCCCCGTCGACAGCGCGACGCTCGGTGCGTCTACCGCGCGACGGAACGCCTCGGCCACCCGGGAAGGCGAACCCGAGAAGGCAGTCTCGGCCTCGTCGATCGCTGCACGGATAGAGGACGTCAGGAAGTCGATCCGCTCGATGATTGCATCCTTCGTCGGCCCTGAAACGATGATGCCGTGATTGCCGAGGAGTGTGATGGCGGGCGGGGGAGTGCTGTGTGTGTCTGCGAATTCGCGCCGCCGCGTGTCGATAAGCCGGGCAAGAGGAATACCCGGATCTGTGTAGTCGACCCACAGTGCATGATCACCGAGGATCTGCTCGCAGAGCTCCTCGCCGCGCGTGTTGCACGTGATCGCGTTGGCGGTGAGAGGGTGCAGGTGGATGACGAGCGGATCAGGAATGAGCGCGTGAAACAGGATTTCGACGCTGGGGCGGCGGCCGAATGCTCCTCGTTGAGCAAGCTTGGCCGCCGCACGAACCGGGTCTTCGTTGCGGGGCAGCTCTTCCGGATGCTCGAAGGCATGCAGAAGGGTTGGAATGTCGAGCGGGACCAAGTCTTCCTCACGCAGGGTTGCGAGCGGAACGCCGCTGGGCTTGATGAGGAGCGTGTCGCCGGTCTTCGCGGATGAGTTGCCGCCCCCAGAGCGCGTGTATTCGGTGTCTGAACCGATCCGGTTGGACAGCTCGATCAGTTGGGAGACGAGGTCTTGAGATGAGGTGGTCATGAGTCCTCCACAATGAGGATGAAACGTTTCATTCAAGGATAGGGGGGTCTCGAGATCCTGTCAATACGGCGGAGCTTGCAAGAGGAGGCAACTCGCCCGGACCGAGCGGGGGACCGGGCGGGTCCGGCACCTCGCGTCGTGGCGGGCGCCTCGCCGAGGCCGGGGCGACGACACGGGGGTGGGGGTC
>ERZ772874.229-NODE-229-length-30057-cov-4.379741_pt1 | contig 30057 bp, 40 predicted proteins | sample MGYA00580586_ERZ772874 | MGnify/ENA primary metagenome ERZ772874 (study PRJEB29015, sample SAMEA2737952) | human oral metagenome | biome: human oral; feature: human-associated habitat; material: dental | place: China | collected 2154 ... | reverse complement strand
AATACATAAGGCAAAAACACGCTATCCACGTCAATATTTGAAAATGACACATCTAGCGTATGATTATCTTTTATTCGAAACATAATCGGCGGTGAGTATTGGTAACGATCTAAAAATCCAGAATTAAAGCTTTCTTGGATATTCCGAGCCTTTGGTATTGGTGTGTGTATTTGAACCGGTATTGCGCATTTATTTAGATCTAACGCAATATTTTTTATTCTCAAAAACTTGTCGGGCTTATTAATCTGCTTATTAATTTTACGATAATAATCTTTATCAAAATTAAGCATTTCGGACGTGACAACATATTCAACGCGCGAATATCTTGTCTCATCTTGATATTTATACCCTTTAGCCTCCCATTGTAACCGTCCGCTTAACGACACGGCGCCAGCGATTCTCAAATTAAGCTCTTGCGAGTGGAAAGACTTTAATTTATTTTCCGCCACCTCCCTTTTAGTGACTAAATCGGATTTAATATCTACGTTTTTTACGCCCATGGCGTGCTTGTGATAATTAATATACGGTGTGGCATAGTCCTCGTTTGGTCTAAAAAAACTAATTGCGCCGTACTTATAAGCATTAAACAAAGGCATGTATGACATATCATGGCTTTCCGTGCTTGAGACGGATGTAGATGACGTGTCATAAACGTAGATTCGCGTTGTTTTTGATTTAGCTGTTTTGCTTGTATCGTCTTTTACCGGCTCAATGTGAGATGGGTAAAATGTGTGTACGATAGGTTTTGTTGCGACATCCCTGATGCCGGAATTGTTGGCTTGAGCAAATTCAATCCCGTGAAAACAATCGCCGGTTAACGGTCGGTAAAAATAAATAAATTGTTTTGGTAAACTTCCGCCAAAAGAAAATAATTCTTTTCCAGTATTTTCTTCATCAAAAGGGATATATTCTTTGTTTAAGTTTGTTCCTATGTTTTCATAAAAATATAATATTCTGATAAATAAGTTTAACCACTCCTCATTCAAGATATGAGTTGATGTAAATTCATTTTGGAAATTAAGTTTATTTAATTTAAACAATGGGAAATCTTTTAAATTTAACCAAGTAATAACCTCATCACCATCATTCCAATCATCTGTAACACTTCTTGGCAAATTTGGTAAAACAATATCGGTGTAAAAATTTACATAATTTTCAGCCGCTAAATATCCTTTGTTTACCAATTTTCTTAATGATTTCCAACGCTCATATATTTCTTGTTCATTATCAAGAGTGACCCGTATTGGGATATAAATATTGCCGTCAGTATCAACATCAATAACCGTGATAAATTTAAACAAATTATTTGCCGTTAATACGGTATTGTTTATTTTAATTCCGCTAGTAGTAGCCATAATAAACCCTTATTCCACGATTATTTTCGTTTCCAACTGCCCCGAGCGCGGCTCTCGAAAAGTGTCCCCACTGAAAACCGATAACTTTGTTGTCTTGGATAATTGCTAAAATCTCAGTGTCGGGGAGTGGCTCGGTTACTTGTAAGCAAGTCGGAAAATACCAAAATGACTTATCATCAGGTATAACGGCTCCAATGTCCGTAACTTTAAAAGATCCGCTCCCTCGGATGTCAACAAACCCAAGACATACGGTGTTTGAGTTGCCAGTGTGAAAATATGGCTCATTATCGACAAGCGTCATCAACCCATAACCGCCCATAATCACTCCTGCCAAACTTGGTTAATGTGATCTACATCATATTGGCATTTGACTTCCGCGCGATAAAACGGCGATCCCTCGACCGCCGTCAAACCTCGCAGCGCAAACAGGCTCGGATCAACACTAAATCTCGGGCAGTCATTTAGCGTCAAAAACGTGACTAAACTCGCCCCCCGAGATTTAAATGATTCTTCCGTTTCCCAACTCGCAAGCTCTACAACTGTCTCTTTGTTGATGTAATCAATAGTGATACGTGAGACAACGTGGAAACCACAGCTAACACTCTCTGTAAAGCTTTTAGATATCTGTACAACTGCATCTATGTAGTACATTATTTACTCCTATAATTTACCCACTCTCACGGCCTCTTTAGCGCCATCCCAAACGTGTAGCGCTCGACTTGCGCTGTTTAGCTCAATGCCACCGGTTGCATCTCGTGCAATCAGTCTAAATCCGCCAGTGCTTTGCACCTCAAACATCGTGCCAAAATTGCCGTTTAGCTTGCCAATTTTGAGCGAGCCGGCAGTAACACTACCAAGATCGGAGCTCACCGCAGAGAGAGAGTCAACATTAAGCAGATTGGCTGTTAATGACTTGGTGGCAATGTGGCTTGCGTCAAGTGATTGTGTTGCAACGTGTTTAGCTCCAACCGCACCGGTTGCGATTTCGTTTGCCGTTACCGCGCCTGTTGCAATTTTTGCGGTGGTGACAGAGTTTGCGGCAAGGTGTTGTGCCTGGATTGCGTTTGTTGCAATCTGCATTGCCGTGAGTTTTCCGACAATTTTTTCCGCCTCCACAGCAATCGGCTCATATTTCGCACCGTCCCAAACAAAAAATTGATTTTTGTCCGAGTGGTAGATGTATTTGCCAATATTGATGTAAGGGGAGTATGTCTTGTCTGTAACCTCGACAATCGCCTCAAAACTGCCTTGCAACGTCTTTTTAAGCTCGTCATTGAGTAGTTTTAACTCGGCATCAATATCAACCGAGCTTTCCGCGCGCAACCCTGTTTGCTGGTAAAACTGACCAACATTGACACCCTTGGTATGTCTCAACCAGTAGTAGCGCACCTGCTTTCCGCCAACCTCGTGCGTAAACGTTCTTGCGGTCACTTTTGCAATTCGAGTGGCTTTTGTGATGTCATCAACGTCTGCGACAAAGATTTCCGTTGCCGAGCCATCAACCCAATCCCACTCGATCGTAATTGTGCCTAAGCCTCCGCTAAATCTTACTCCGGTCGGCACCGGTGGCTTATCGATAGTAAAACTCTCGGTTTTTTCATCGAGCAGTCGTCCGTCCTGGTCTTTGGCTTGTATTACAATAGAGTAGTCACCATTGGATAGGTTGCCGGATGAGATATTGGGAGTGTCTTGGTTTAAGTATGAGTTATACAACGCCCCGTTTTTGTAAACGCGGATGTCATATTTAACAATACCTTGCCCACTGCTTACATCGGAGTTAACAGTCACGCCACCGTCAGATGTTGTAGTAACTCCAATATGCCCAATCTTTGGTTTTTGTATCGTTGAGTATGTGCGCTGATCAAAGCTCGCACTACCATCAACAATGCCCTCTTTTTGCGGCTCGTGCTGCAATGCGGTGATGGTATAACTGCCATCGTCATTTTCGGAGATACCAAGAGCGCGGTAGAGTTGCGTTGATACCGTAGGTGTTTTTAGCACCCAGTTATCATATTCATGTAGCCCATCCGGTGCGGTGTCTAGTGTTATAACCGCACCTTGCGCGCTAATGACTTTGATTTTGGTTAGTTGGTAATCGGCATTGAGATAGCTCAGGTGGCTGTTTTCGGTGATTTCGACTGCCCGATCTAACGTAACTTGTCTGCCATTGACAGCAATAACACGTCCACCAATCACTTGTCCGGCATAGCTATTGTCAGCAACCTCGATAATGTCGCCGGGTAAGTGCATTAATCCTTGGCGGCCAACAGTAAATGTAATCGTGCATTGCTCAAGACGGGATGTCTCTAACACCCATTTTCCGTATCTGTGCGCTTGCCCTCGGCTTGTACAGCCAAACGCCGTCATTTTTTTGACGTTGTAGCCGTAACGGGCAATCATGCTATCGTCAGCAACGTACTCAATCGCTTTTTGATACATGTTGCGCTCGTCCGCATACTCAACCTCGACAGCGGTAAAAATAGCCTTGCCTGCGGCGTATTGACGGGTAAATTTGCCGTCTTTTACGTTTGATTGAGAGTACAAGCAAACAGGGTCAGCAGGTCTGTCTTGGATTGCGGTAAATTGCGTGCCATCCCAAACGGCGATCCCGCGGAAAACGGATGCCATGTCAGACAGCACGTTGTATGCCTCACGTTGCTCGGTGATCCATAAGTTAGATACCATGCGAGGCTCTTTGCCGCCGTAACCGTCATCTACAAGCTCATCACAATATTTTGCGATCTCATAAAGTTGGAATTTATCAATCCCATAATCACCAATGCGTAGGCCCAAGCCGGCTAATTTATTGGTGATTAAGTCGTAAAAAATCCATGCCGGGTTATTCGTCCAACCTAACTTCCAGTCGCCTTTCCAAATGCCAGCGGCGTAAGTGCGGTTTTCCGGATCATACGTTGACGGGATTTTAATGATCCGCCCGTAAAGTAAAAAGTTTACGTTTGGAAAATTTGGTGTATAGCGAGAATCGGCTTTAATGCCAACCAACGCCATGTTTGGATAATTGAGCTTGGTGTCGATTATCTCTGTATAACTCACCCAATGAGTCGCATTTTGTAAGCGTTGGGATTTGCTGTCATCGGTGATACGTTCCACAGTTACCGTAAATGGTCTTGGTGGCAAATCGTCAATAATGTAATTACGGTAAAAACGAGATGATGATTTACCGTAAATCTCGTATGCGCCGCGCGCTTGTCCATTAATCAGCACGCGGAAATTTACTGCGGTCTCGTTTGTGTCGCCTTGGTCGTTTTGGCTAAGTAGCGCATTAACGCCAATGGTTAAGCGTAAACGAGTAACATCAGGATCGATAACTGAACGTGTGATAGGGTGTTGCTTTTTAACCTCGGTGCCGACAGATACCTCACGCTCCGAGCCCTCAAAGCCTTTTAATACCGGCTGATCTTGCGTGCCCAATGTGTATTGGATCTCAAGATTTTTAACGTTAAAGCTATCCTTGTCATTTTCATCAACGCCGCTTTCGTTTTGGATTGGCGTGTTATCAAGGTAAGTCGATTTCCACCAGTTCACGGAGCCTTTAATTGGGCCAAGTGAGATTAAGCCGATTACTCTCAATCTCTGTGATGACAAAAGCGAGTCTGCTGCCTCTCTTGGTGTATGTCCGCCACCGCTTGCTTTACCGCCCATAAATCAATCCTCTTAAAAACAAAAACCGCACTCTGTTTCTAAAGTGCGGTCAAATTTAACTGCGTTTTCCGTGTCGTTTTCTTTCTTCCGGTTTAACCGGTGGTGGCAAGTCATCAAATGTCTCAATACCTTGTGAGATCAGGACAAAACTTGTCAGCATCTTGCCGTACAATAACGGGATAGGTCGCCCTTGCGGCGTTAAGTTTCTGATGTTGCTAAACGAGGTACTTTGCTTTTTCTCGCCCTCGTCATATTTATTATTCATTTCGGGGGGCTTGGTTAACAATCCAACAACGCCGGATAGAGCAAGTGATGCCCCCATAGCCCCCATCATTGTAGCCGCCATCCCCCACGCTGGAGGTGCGTACCACGCAACAATCATTAATACAACCCCAGCAACGATTTGCAATACATTAGCCCCTTTACCGGCACCGGCAATAACCGGGGTAAAATGCACTGTGCAATCATCCTTTAAATCAATAATAGGGTTAGCTTTTAATTGCTCCTCGGATAGATACTTACTACCAACACGCACCTTGTAATAGCCGTGCCGTAAGTGTTGTCGCAATCCTTTAATCTGCGTTAGCAATCCACTCATAAGCTCTTTAAAATTGCCGACCTCTAACTCTAACGGCTCATCTGCAAATCGTTTAAGACTGCCGTAAAATTTAACTTGTACCAATCTTTAAATCTCCATACTGAGTGCGTATTGTTGAGCCAAAATCCGCCGTAACGCACGCGAGCCGATAAACGATCTTGGATGTGATGTAATATCGTTTGATTGCCGAGATAAATTCCGCCGTGATTTGCTACATTGGCGCCGACTTGTATCATCACTACATCGCCAAGCTGGATATCATCCTCTTGCATGAGCTTGTAAAAACCAAACCGCAGTAAGTTATCCTCATACAGATTTTTTTGCTCAAACCAGTTAAACGGATATTCAACGTCGTCCGGAAAATCAGCACCGGCAAGCATATAGCAGTCAAGTAAGATATTGCGGCAGTCTTGTTTGTTGTTTTCAAACTGTCTTCCGAGCAGTGGTGGGATGTTGCGAAATTGCTTAATCTCTCCACTAACAACTAACCAAAAATCCAAATCTAACCGCACTTGGCACTCACGGTCGGCTGTTGAGAGGTAGGGCAATCCCTTTTCCTCGGCACTATCAGGGTGAGAGTGGACGAGGGCGACAATATGCCCAATTTCTTCCGCCGCGATAAATTCTTCCGGTGCAATCTCAAAATAATTGATTGGATCGGGCGATACATTGACGCACGGGATATAGATATTTTGCCGACCGTCAAAAACAACAAAACCGCATGATTCCTGCGGCTTGCATTGCTCGGCATGTGCCAATATCTCTTGTTTTAACTTGTCATCAATCATGATTAGTTACCGTATTGTGTCGTGCTCGGGAATCCACCAAAAGGCAAAACTGCATCATCACCAAAGCGTAATTTGCAACCTTTTATACAGTGCGAGCATTTATCCTTTTTTTTGTCATACGTTGGATTATCAAACTCATCCGCCACCGGTCCACCGGTATAACCGCACTCGGGTGAGCGATACTGCCAAATACAAGTATCGGAGGTAATCATCAATAACGGGATTTTTGCATTATCTGTTTCAGCCGGTGATGCCAACTCAAAGACAGCACGCTCATCATCAAGTGATTTTAATTGCTCAATGATGTAGTAACTGACGCTTTCCTGTCTCGGATCTGCCGTTGGATTTACACCGCCCGGAAAGTTTTTGGCATCCAAATATTCCGCCGGCACAAGATGGCGTGTTACCTTGCCGCCAACACCTTGCCCAAAGTGCGCAACAATGCCGGTTACAATGCCGTAGAGATTTGAGACTGCAAGTGTTGGACGGTTGCTTGGCCCTTGTCCGCTAATCTCAAAACCATCCGCTTTTATCGGGTAAGCTTGGTACTCTTTACCTTGCCACCAAATATTCTCCCGTGTTTGGCTTACACCATTGTGAAAACGGTAGATCTCGCCTTTAACATCAGGGTCGGCATTGCTTGAGATATGACGCAAGTCAATTTCCCAAAGCTCTAACAATGCGCCTTGCTCAAGTTTAAATAGGTCTGAGCGCATTTCTGTTGGTAGTGGTTTAGGCATTATTCGCTCCAATAAAAAACCGCACCCTGTTTCCAAAGTGCGGTCGTTTTAAATGATGTTTCCTGCTAATTTTCAACTTTTTACAAAAAGAAATGTATAAGCAATAAAGAATAGGATAAATGCTACAACAAGGATTTTCCCTATCGGTGGCTCGTTACTTTTCTCTTTATCCTCAGATTGGTTTAGCTGCAAAAAATATTCGGCAACATCTTCAACCTCTTTTCCTGATTTAATGTCAAACACTCTTTGTATATCGTTCAGGTAAAAGACCGATTCTTGCTCGAGCTCTTCGCAATATCCCCAAATAGCATTTTTTTCCGGGTAATAATCAGTAATTGCAACATTTAATGTTACAACTTGCCCATCTACAACATAATCAATCAACACATCAAGATAGCAATAATCCTCCTCTTTGCTTGAGGAAAATTCCAATTTATCGCGCTTAGAGATACCCGTTCCCGGTATGCCTAAATTTCGATAAACCCCATTTTTACCTATATTAATAGATGCGCCTTTAATTCCAGTTGTAACGCTTACTCCGGACTTGCTTATGTTTAACTTTACGCCGGGTAGGATTTTTTTTGTCTTTCTAAATTTTATAGCCATAGGATCTCCTTAAGTAAAGATAAGCCATTTTTACAAAATAAGAGATCCTATTCAATGTTGGTCAATTAAACACCTGCTCAAACGGTAGCTCATAATCAACATAAACCCCGTTATCTGTGCTTGTCCACTTACGACAGACAACCAAGATCGGAGTTTTTTTACCAGGCTGTAGCCACTCAAACGACTTATAGCCTCCGTGCCGCAGTAAAAAGCTCTCAAGCTCATCAATAGCCGCTTTGTCTCGTTTATTTAGACGCACCGTAAGGGTAGCTTTAGAGGCAATGTGATTTAAGCCGTCTTGTACTCTCTGCGAGTAGCCATCACCAAATTTAATTTCTTTAATCCTTGGTTCTGTCTCTGTTGATAAACCCCAAAGGGCTTTCCACTTAAAACGCTCTTTTACCACTTATCGACCTCCCATCATTCCGCCTGGGCGTGATTCGTTTCGGAGTACCTTATAAACCTGCTGTTCGGTTGCGTCAGCAACCATGCGAGCTAACTCCGCATTGTCTGCGCCGTTACCATCAAAATTATTTGTTTGATTAATCACAACGCTGTTTCCGCCACCACCACTACCAAGGGCTTTATTTAGGTTTTCGTTACTCGTGATTTGACCACTTGAGCCCGGCACAAAAATTTCGGGACCTCGCTCACCAACAAGATAAGCTCGACCGCCACCAACCGGACCACCATTAGCCCGAGCGCCAGATATTGTAACGCTTTTTATTTGTTGCAATACTGCCGCGCCTTGTGCTGCCACTGCCGCCATGTTGGCAAATTTCTGCGCTGGCGTAACTGCGGTAGGGTCATTCATGGCTTTCATCACGGCCGCATGTAGATTGAGCATTGATTGCGCAATCTGAAATGATTTAGATATTGCAAATAGCGTACGGTAAGCACCGGATTGTTTGCCTCCGGCAACCTCAGCCAATCCAGCCAAGCCATCAAATAGAGATGACGCCATGCTCAACTGAGATGATACTGCCTGACGATCTAAATCCTCTTTGCGTTGTCTGTATGTATCCTCAATTAATGCCTTAGCCTCCTCAAATTGCTGTACGCTCAATAATTGCTGATCGTAAAGCTCTTGTGCTTTGGTTAATTGATTCTCGCGAGTAATGTCGTTTTGTACATACGGATCACTTCCTGACCCTCTGACATCATTAAAAAAAGACCGCACTTTTTCAGTTTTGTCGTACTCATCACGGCGCATTTTATCTTTTTGCTTATTGATTGCGTCCTCATAGGCTTGATTTTCGAGCTCAAGATAATGTTTACGCAATTCCAATGCCGAGGCAAATCCACGCTCTTTTGCATCTTTTTCGGAGATTGCCATTTTTCCGATAAGCGCTATGCGCTCTTGGTGGGCTAATGTGATTTTTTGCAATTCATCAGCATACGCCATATCCAAGCGCGCTAAATCATTCGTTTTAGCGGATGATTTAACCGCACTTTTTTTATCCTCGCTTTTTTGGAGCTCCGCCAACTCTTTGTTATAGCTTTGAGTTAATTTATCTAAGGAGGATTGGCGCAGTGCGTCAATATTATCAAAGCCTCTGTGGCGGATTTCTTCTTCACTCAACACAAGATTTTCAAGGGCTTTTTTGTCCTTTTCGTATTGAGCTGTTAATTTTTCGGATCTGCTTTTTAGCTTATCTTCGATCTTTCCGAGTGTTGACGCTCCAGCGGTTTCTCTTTCGGATCTTTCGTGCTTTTCTCGCGCCTCGTTTGCCTCTTGTTGGCGCTTTCTTGCCTCCGCCTCTTGTGCATCTAGCTCTTTTCTTGATTTGGCTAGATTTTCACGGGCTTTTTCCAACTCTTTCGTGGTGTGTGCTAACGCATCATTTATGCCATCACCATAAATACCGGACTTAGCCTTTTCTTCGAGGCTTTTTTTGGATTTTTCCAGCACATCAATTTGCTTTTCGAGGGTATCTACATGCGTTTTTGTATCAACCCCTCTCATGACTTTTGTCAGCCATAAAAACGCCTCAGCCAATTTATTTATTGAGGCTTTGTATAAGTCAGTGATACCAGTAGAGGTTGCAAACGCCTCTTTTAGCTCATCGGTTGCCTGTCCCAAGGTATCTAACGCACCAGCAACAGTATCGCTTGCAGCGGCCTCACCGGCTCCACCAACACGCTTTTGTAGCTCATGCAAAATAATCTCTTGTGCTTTTGCTTTTTCGCCGCTCTCTACAAAGGATTGGATCAGGTCTTTTTGTGTCTCTGTAAGCTCAATGCCTTTACGTTTTAATAGAGATACTGCCTCAGCAGGAGACTCTAAAGCTCGCCCAAGATTGCGTGCCTCGCTTGATACATCAGTTTTATAAACTTCCGCCAAGTCTTGCGCTAATTTAATGGCTGTTTTAAATGTCTCACCAGTCACACTACGATAAGTCATCATGACTGACATAGCACTTCTTACGCCATCTACACTTGCGAGAGTGTTCATAGCAAGCGAGCCGGCAAAATCATTAAGCTCGTCAGATGTAAATCCAACAGCCGCACCGGTCGCTTTTAATTGCGCCTCTGTACGGGCCAAGTAGCGCTCTGTTTCGGCATATAACTCAATCCCAGCCATTGCAGAGCTATACATTGCAGCAAGCGCACCAGCGGCGCTTAATGCGGCGGCAGCTAAACCGCCAATCGCCAATTTGGTTAAGTTAATTCCGCCCGTAGTTTTACCCAAACCATTGAGAGAGTTACGGGCTTTGTTAATTTCCTCAGTAAATTTTGCCGTCTCTGCCTCGAGTTTGATTTTTAAATTGCTAATCTGGTCCAATTCTCAACACTCCATCATTTGCAATAGACGCATCCATCATTTCTTCTGTTGTCATTTCTGCGTTTGGTTTAGCTGTATGTAAAACGCTAAAATCCTGCGCTGTGACAACCTGTTTTAATGCCGCAACGTTGTAAACCGCACTTGCTACCGTGCCGTAGCCGTAATCTAATAACTCAAGCGTAAACGGACGTTTGCCAAAGTATTTACACCAGCAAAAATACTCCGCGACAGACATTTCGCGGAGCATTTGCCGGTAATCAGCACGCTTAAACTCGTGCGCCAACTTTAGAGCAAAGTCAAGTTCGGTCTCTAGGCGTTTTTTTCGCCACCATCGCCCGGATCATCTTCCGTCGGTTCAGCTTTCGGAAATTCGCAAACATCCTGCACCGCCTCGAGCACGCGGAAAATATCCGCTTGCGTCCAAGTGGTTAATAGTTCTTTTTGTAAGTCATCAACAGACTTATCGCTGTCGTACGATAGCGAGATCGCAATCAAGCGAGTGTGTGCCATTAGATTGTTGCGAGTGATTTTGTTGAGTTTGCTATTTAATTCCTGCTCGGTGTCATTTTCAGACACCGGTTCGGGTTTATCTAGACTGTTTAGGTAATCAACATAATCAAGGTAATCAAGCGCGGAGATTGCAGATACCACAAGCACTTGCCCACGTAACTCAAACTTAACTTTTTTTAACATAGTAACTAGTCTCCAGCCTCGTTATACTCAGCCAATAACGGCTTGCCGACATTGGTTAGCTTAACTGTACGGGTCATCACTTCGTTTTGTGGCACGGTTTTGCCTAAAGATGACACCCAAGCGTAATACACGTCACGCACACCGTTAGGATAGACAACAAGGTAATATTTCTTTTTGCCGGTGTTAAAGTCGCTGACCAATGCTTGTTGTGCGGTATCACCAGGTAACCAAGCAAGCGTTAATGTAGTTTCACCGGCTGATTTTGCGCCTTGACTTGTTGATTTCCATTCGGCGTTTGCATCGTCCAAATAGTTATCTTCGTAGCTATCCGCAGTAACTTCACCGGGGGAGAGTTCTTTAATTTTTGCAATGCGATCCCAGTTTTCAGGTTTTTTAATTTCAGCCGCAGTGATCGTATCGTTTCGGATTACGGTAGCCTCTTTGTCGTCTTTAAGACGATAAAACATTGTGCCGGCACCTTTCATTGGGATTGTGTCTTTTTTAGCCATTATCTACCTCGTATGTAATAGCGTATTGCAAATCGGCCGCTATCCAAGTCGCCATTTGGTCGTCCTGCTCATAGTCAAATGCCGTAAATGCAATGTTTTCTGTTAGCGTGGTTAAAGAGGATTCAACAATTCCCGATTCGTAGATTTCTTGGGTTAATTTATCCAAGTCATCTTCGCGGGCGGCAGACTTCATAAAGCAGGCGACATGGAGCGTTGCCTGCATTGTGCCGTCAAGATAACCGGTAGGGGAGACTCCACTAATAAACACTGCAACAGTGGGGCTTTGCGTCTCAATATCGGTAAATGATGGCTTGCCATTGCTAAACTCTTTAACTTTTGGGAGGTGCGGTCGTAATGCGTCAATGACCGCCTGTCTTATCTTGGAGTGGATTTTCATTTTTTAACCACTATTTGGATTTGTCGGATTAGTTGAGTGCGTAATTCATGCGGCATATCCTTTTCGTAAGCCCGTTTCACCTCGGCGTTAAATGATTCGGTGAGTGGGGTTTTGAGTGGGATTTTGACTACATCGATTGGGTAGCGATCTTTACCTTGCCGTTGTAACACTTGCACTCGTCCGTTTTTAAGTTTTTGGATAAATGCTCGAGGGTAAAGACGATTCCCGATCTTTAACTGCCCCTTATTTTCGCCACGGCGCACAAATCGCCCTCCGCCTGTTACTAAACGGATAACCGGGAGATTGCCGCGATTCACACGGATAAATGCACTAAGTCGTCTTGGCTTAGCTCTCTCAAGTTTCGCACGACCTTTAATAAGGCGCTTTGGCACATCAACCTTTTTTGATGTCTCAATCACAGATCTAACCATCACTTTAGCAGCAATGTTATTAATCGTGCGTGCCATGGCTTGAGGTACTGCTTTTTTATCAATGTCAGATAAGGCTTTCTTGGCTTTTTCAATGTCGTCATTAATTGCCATCAGTAACTTGCATCCTCCTCTAACTGGAGCATGATAGTGCCACTGTTAAACGTAAACCCAGTAACAACATAATCAACGCCATTAATGGTTGTTTTATCCCCTTTTTTAGGTTTGTAACCGGAGGATTTAAACATTGTCAACGTACGGTAAACACCATTCATCGGCTCCATTTCTTTCGGCGTCTCATCAAGCACCGCTTTGTATTTTTTGCCGTTGATAACATAGACGGACATCATCACATCTGTAATGACTTTGTCCGCCTGTGCTAATGCGTTATCAAACGGACTAAGCGTTGATCTTGACATCGACAGTTTCCACGGTTGCACCGCTTGCGTGCCATGCAATACCTAAGCGTTTGTTAGTGCCTGCGGTGGTGGTTGCACCATCAGTCGCAGACCAGTACACGATCGCACCTTGTTTAATGTCGTCAGCCGCTTTTGCCTTAACGGTAAATACACCGGTAGTCAAACCAACACCAACAGCGGATTTTTCCACGTCGGCAACAGCAATCGCCGCAAGGTTTTCTAACATCACTACATCACCGCTTTTCACGGCGGCAGCAGCGGTAAAACGCACGGTGTTTCCGTCTTGCATATAGTTTTTAGCCATATTTAATGATCCTTTAATTTGGGTAATAAAAAACCGCACTTCGATTAAAAGTGCGGTCGTTATTTATGGTGGATTAAGTTACTTATTGGTAACTTTTACAATGCCGCGGTAGTCAATCACGTTAACACCGGCATCAATGCGTACTTTGGTAGATACACCATCAACGGTAAAGCCGTTTTGTTGCTCAATGTATGGGGTGTCGATACCGTCAAGATAGGAGACCTCAATAGCCTCTTTGTTGATTAAGTACCAAGATTTCGGATCGGCGACTTGTAAACGTGCGGATTTAAGCGCCGGCACAATATCGCGGATTGGGTTAATGATGCCGGAGTTAGCATCTGCGCCCTCAACACTTGCCGAGCCTAAAACTTGTTTAGCACGGGTATAAAGCGATGTTGGCAACAACATAAATTCCGGCTCAATCGCCAACGGCTCACCACGAGCGTTAACAAAGCCATTCATGATTTGGATCGCTTTATCAATGCTGGTTACGTCTAATGCGGCACCGGTTAAAGTGTTTTTGTGTGATGCGTCAAATAATGCTTTGCCGTCTTGTGCAATCGCGTTACCGGTTAATAACGCAAACACTAATTTAGCGATTGTCGCACGTGCAGCTTGTCCCATTTTTTCAGGGATTTTTGTAAGTAAGTTCATATCGTCATTGATGATTGCTTGACGGGTAATGTTAAATAATTGACCGTAAGTCGCTAATGCAACGCTAGCGCCCTCATCGCCGATTGTGCCGTAGGTGTACTCCTCACCCTCACCAACTTGAGGCAAGTAGCCAAAATCACCCAAGCCAACACGTTTTGCCGGGCGGAAGTCGGTTAATGTGCCGCGAGAGGTAAACTGATCAAAGTTTTCCGCTGCGGTTTCCCAACCCTTGAGCAAGGATTTGTGTGCCACATCAATTAAGATTTGACCAAAATCGGAGCTTGAGTGGGTAAATGCCAAGCCAACCATGCTCATTGCATTTTGACCCGATACGCTAATGCCACGATCGACCAATGACGCACGGGCAAGCTCACGCAATGTCATTGCGTTGTATGCGTTGTCTTTTGCATCAGCTTTGTCGGTATCAATGCCGGCACGCGCTAACAAAGATTGTTTCACACTGTCGCCAACGATGTTGCCGTTACCTGCGTAAGGCGTTGCGGTTGCGCTTGGCGTTGTACCCGCACCAAGTTTTGCTAACAATTTATCTTTGGCTTGCTCTGCGGTAATTGATAAATCACCCAAACACTCCACCAACAAATCATTGTGAGTTGTGCCAAACGGCGCAAATACGGCTTTAATGTCGTCGTTACGTTTGTTTAATTCGGCTTGCACTTGCGCAATGTTATCTACCGGAGCGCTAGGTGCTTGATTCACTGGCGCGGCAGGCGTTGGTTGAGCAGGTTGTGCAGGAGTTGGTGTTGCTTGTGGTGCGGATGCGCCAGCGTTGCCTTGTGGCTTAAACAACATGTCTTTCATTGCTTTTGGCATATTTTCAAAGTCCTCTAATTTTCGTGATTTAATAGACGCCATCGCCACAAGTGGTTCGGCTAGTTTGTCTGCAAATCCTTGTTCAACGCATTCTTTGCCGTTGAGCCAAGTTTCTGCCGATAGCATTTCTGCTAATTCTTCCGGGGTTTTCCCTGTCTTATTGGCGTAAGCAGGGATTAGCGTATTTTCGACCTTGTCTAATAGGTCGGCATATTTGCGCATATCCTCCGCATCGCCGCCTTGGATGCCCCAAGGTTTGTGGATCATCATCATTGCATTTTCCGGCATGATTACCTCATTGCCCGCCATTGCAATAACGCTCGCCATACTTGCCGCCAAGCCGTCAATGTAAACCGTCACATTTGCCGGGTGATTTTTTAGCAAGTTGTAGATAGCGATCCCGTCAAATACATCACCACCGGGTGAGTGGATGTGTAGGTTAATCTGCTTGAGGTTGTTTCCGCAGGATTTTAAGTCCTGCGCAAAACTCGCCGCAGATACTCCCCAAAATCCGATCTCATCGTAAATCGAGATCTCTGCTGTATCGTTGGCTTTGGCTTTGATTGAATACCAAGACTGGTTATTCGTCTTTGTCCCGCTCGTTGCCATCGCCACCGGCGACAGAATCATTTTTTGCTTTTTCATTTGTCGTACCTGTGTTAGTTAAATCTGTGTCAAACTTCAGACCTAATTCTCGGTTTTCGTCCACCTCAACTTTACGTCTGCGTTTAACTTCTGCCGGGTTGCTACCGCTTGCGCGTACTGCTTGGCTTTCCGTTGCCAATCCACCTTTGATGCGCTCTTTCCACGCTTGCGCCTCTTTTGTCGGGTCGATCCACGGCATCACAGGGCCGCTATAAACGGCGTTATAAAGTGATGCAGGATCAATATCGACTGGCACCTCAATTTCACCACTAACAATCGCCATTTTTAGCCATTCTCTGTATATCGGGCGTGAGATGTGAGCGACAAAGGTATCTTGTAAAACGGAGTAACCCTCAAAGCTCTCCACCAACTCTTGGCGCTGGCTTGAGTAAGTGCCGTTATAGTCACGGGCAATGCTTGAGTAACTGGAGCGAGTTCCCGCCGCCGTTGCCCTTAACTGTCCGTTTCTAAAGGTTTCAAGGTTAACGTTTGGGCGGTTTGAGTTGATTAACCCGATGTCCTCACCGGGTTTTAAATCATCAATAATTGCACCGGGAGCAATCTCAAAATCTCGCTCCGGACTGTCTGCGCTGTAATCCTCATTATCTCCGTAGAGTGCGGCATCACCTTTTTTGATGTACATCGTAAAGGCGGCGGCAATTCGTGCCGCAACACGCTCGCTCTCCTCGTAGTCTTTAAGGTCAGCAAGTCGGATGATTACACCGTGCAACATCGATACGCCACGCAACTGGTGCAGGCGTTTTTTAAACGCAAGGTGCAACATATTTTCTGCCGGCACTGATTTAACTCGCCCGTAAGTTCGGTTGTTTTCCTGAGGGTTGTCCATGTAAACACGGTAAGACACAGGACGGCGCCAAGCGTTAATCTCTATACCTTGAATAAGATTTGCCGTATCAAGGGTATTCATCGGCACAAAATCAGGCTCTAGTGCCTCAAGGCTAAATGCAATGTCGGTGCTATGATTTAGTCCTGCCACCGTGCCGCGTACAAGCTGGATAAATACTTCACCATCGCGCAACCAAGTGCGCAAAAGCATTCGCTCAAGTTCCGGGCGGGTAAATTGTCCGGTGACTTCCGGGCGCACAGACCATTCCGCCCATTTCTTACGGATTTGCTCTGCTAACTCCTCATCAACATCACCGCTTAAATTTAGCGGCTGTGGCTCAATGTGGATGCCTCTGGAGCCAATGACGCGCTCTTCCATTTTGTCCAAAATGCCGATCACAATGTCGTGATTTTGGTCTAATGCCCGAGCTTGCTCTCGCAAACTAACCGCACTTTGTTTGGTCGATACGTTAGCGCCTTGGCTTTCGCGTTTTGCTTTGTGTGTACGATTTGGCATAGCCGCCTCATACGCATTCATCACATAGCGGTTTTTCGCTCGCTGTGCGCCCCATTTAGGCGAGATTGCGGCAATCGCTTTGTCTACTATTCCCATCGTTTAAAATCTCGCATATTTGATTCTGTGGCGTTTAACGCGCTGTCTTGTTTCCGCTAACAACTCATTAAGCATTTGTTGATAGCGGTCACGTTGTTTTGTCCATTCGGACACTTGGTAAGATACCGATCGCCCGTTAAAGCTCACTTGGCTTTGGGCGTTTTCGATCTTTTCATCAAGCGTTCGGATTTTTTCTTCAAGCTCGTCTTTGTCGTAAATCACAGCCACCCACCTTTTTTCTTACTTCCACCACCATTTAACCAATTACTTTTTGCTCTGGTTTTAGGTTGCGGTTTAACTTGTTCAATTTCTACCGCACTTTCCGTTTCTTCTTCCGGTGCGGTTGTCTCTTTTCGGATCACCTCGGGGTTTAAGTGGGGAAGTTTTGCCCAGTAAGGGACATTATCCTCATCACCCCACTTAATGCGCTCATAACCGCGCAAAATAGCGATCGCATGGGCATAGCAAAATAAGTCAAACGCCTCATTGTTGCCTTTACCCGGTTTGCGCCACTTGCCGTCTTGTCCGCGCTCCTCGTAAGTCAGCTCATCAAAAAACCACTCCCCAAGCCATGCCGGAAAATGGATATAGTTAGCGCCGACAGTCTCTCGACTTAATGCGTTACTAATTCGATCTTTGAGTTGATCTGTTTGGAGTAGATACAGCGGCACATCACCGCGCGCTTTTGCGTGCCGGTCTGATCGAGAGGTGTTATCAGGATAAGTGCGCGTAATAAGTTTTTGACGCTTGGTGCTATCGCCTTTAACGAGATAGACGCGCTTAGATAATCCATCGCGTTTGCATCTACGCCAAAACTTATAAGCGTTATCTGTTACACCATCCTCACCACCGCTATCCACAGCCATTGCAAGGATTGGCATAAATCCACCGTCTAACCCATCAATGCGATATTGCTTATTGAGTACATCGCTAATAAGCAAATCCCAGTCCTCAGGGTAGGCGGACGGGTCGATCGGTTGGCATTCGCCGTCCGAATTTGCCCGCATTGATGATTTGATGTTGTATCGATCAATAAGCCATCGTTCGCTGTTTTCGCCGTAGCCCACAATTTGGACGACAAAGCGGCGATTCCGCCCACCCTGTACGTCAACCGCGGCCAATAAAAAACGGCACCCATAAGGTACCGTTCTTTTTTCAGTTTCTTCGCGCCGCTCCATTAGCTCATCACTTCGGCGTTGCTCAAGTGCGGAGCGTGGTAAATAAGGCAATCCCCAGTCAGTGTTGGTTACCGCTTTTAAGGTTTCCTCGCTGCCGGTCATCTCAAATTCGTGCTCTGCGTTGAGTAGTTTATAAGTCAACTGCGCCCACGTTTGATAAGCGGCGGCAGGACCCTCTAGCCAAAATGATGCGATACGGGAATTTCTGCCCTCGCCATGTATCACGCCGTTTTTGTCTATCGTTTGACCCTCTTTTAACCACTTGCCTCCAATGTTTAATGCACGCTTTCTGTCAGGCTCGATCAGAGTTTGACAGTGTGGGCATTGCAGCCGAGCTTTTTCCGATGCTTTGACATAATCGGCATCATCACGATAACCGATCATGTTAGCCATTGATGGCTCAAACCACTCAGAGCAAGTAGGGCATTGCCAATAAAATCTACGTCTGTCGCCACGATTATATAGAGACAAAATGCCGGTTGTCGGAGGTGCCTCATGTGTTGTCTTTGGATGATGTTTTATATCAACAATATCTTTGCCTGGTGAGCTCTCTACAAGCGTCATGCCGGCGCTCATAAATGTCGTTGTCCGCTTGGACGCTAAACTAAATCCATCACCCTCGCCGTCCACATCATCGGGCCATCGGTCGTAATCGGTTAACGCAACGTATTTGTAATCAGATGATGACAAGACGTTGATAGATGGCCAGCCTATTTTTAACAGGTTGCCGGCGCGAAAATATTTGTCGTGGACGTTATTGTCGTTACTGCGTGGACTTAATCTTTTGGCAATTTCGGGAGAGCATCTAAAAGTGCGGTCTAAGCGCTTGCGGCTGTGTTCACTTGCTTTTTCTTGTGTCAACTGCACAAGTAAAAAATCAGATGGATCACAAATAATTGAGTACGTGATCCACCCATCAATCAAACCAACCGTTTTGCCTGTTCGAGCAGGCCCAACAAAAATAACGGCGTCATACTCACGAGAGTTTAAGCAGTCCATAGGCTCAAGGATATAAGGCGCTGTGTTTTTATCCCATTTTATGGAGTTACCACCGCCAACCGGCACACGCATATATTCTGCGACCGCCTCAGATACTTTCATTCGGCGTGGAGCTTTAACCAAATTAGCAACATCACGGCGGATGTCTTTAGCTGATGCAAACATGGTTAATCGTCCTCATCGATATTATGGCTTTCGTCATCGTCATTGTTTTGTTGTATTTGCTGGGCCATCTGGTCTCGCAAATCATCAATAACTTGTTGCACTCGCATTAATGCCGCCGGTGGCAATCCACAATCGCGCTCTAAAATATCCGGCAAAGTATCAAGTGATTGCACTACAGCCTTAGCCAAAAAACTCATCTCTTGAGCGACCTCAAACGCCGGCACTAATTCGCCAGTATCTCGCTCATATTTAAGCCGCTCATTTTCCGCTTGCCAAAATGCCTTGCGATCTTGCGGACCTAAACTATCAACATCACTCGACATCTTTTCGGATAGTCCTATTCGGATTAAATCAGATAGTGCATATAGCTTTAATTTTGAGTTACTGCCAACCGCAGGGGTAAGTCCTGCAACCCGTTGTGATACGGTTTGACGGTGCATTCCGACTAGTTCGGCGATCTGATTTATATTGAGTTTTAAGTCAAATAAATTATCCATGCCAAACCTGCCAAAAATCCAAAAACCTTAAAAAGATGATGATGCCTAAGATGTCAAAAAACTGTCGAAAACCGCGCGCCCGAAACCCCGTGGAAAGGGGAGTCCCCTCAGGAGTACCTTTTGCCGAAAAATATTTGCAAAATATTTTGTGATTTTGTGATTAATCTCTTGCTTTTGTGTGTATGCGTGTGTATAATAGCCTCAGATTAAGACGAAAGGAGATAGCATGCACTCAAGAGACTTAATCAAGGAGCTTAAAGCAAACGGTTGTGAGTTTGTAAGGCATGGTAAAGGAGACCACCAAATATGGCACTCTCCAAAAACTGGGAAGAATTTCACAGTGCCACACCCGAAACAAGATTTACCAATCGGAACTTTAAAATCCATTAAAAAATCGGCAGGGCTTTAATAGCTCTGCCGAGCTTTAACGGAGGTAATATGTTATTTACAGTCGGCGTAGAGACGCCAAAAAAAGACAATGAAGCGTTTGGGATGGTTGTACCAGCCTTATTTACAGAGAGTTACAGTTGCTTTAGCGCAGCCGATAGAATCGAAGATATTGTGCCAATGGTAACAGACGCAATACATAGCATGCTTGAGGCAATGCTAGACGATGGCTTTGATATATCAACAATCAAAGATAAGGGCTTTACGCACTACAAAACAGATCCGGAATTTGATTTTTGCGATACTTGGTTGTTGGTGGACGTTGATATAACGGCTTATTTTGGTAAGCGTCAGCGGATAAATATCACACTCCCTCAGCATTTACTTGACCGTATAGATCAGCGCGTATCAACTAACCCAAATTATAAAGACCGTAGCCACTTTTTAGCGGTTGCATCACAAAAAGAATTATCATCATCTTTTTGATTTTGTAACATTTACATCACATAACTTAGGTATAACCCCGATATTTTTAATACTTTAAGCAGGGGTATAGCTGAGATATGTAGCATATATAAAACAAAGGCGACTGTTGTTAGCCGCCTTTATTGGAGAATTAAATATTAAATACCGTCTTACCTTGCTCATTGGTAACGTAGATATGGTCTTTGGCACCGATTAGACTGTATGCAGCCTCTTTCTCAACGCCAAACTCTCCGTACTCATCATCAAGCTCAACATCAATCATCAAACCTATGATTTTATCTGTTGGATTGTTTCGAGCTGAGCAGTAGAGTGACTCCTCACGGATAACCTCTTTACACTCTTGGTCTCCATAAATTGGTTGAGCGTAGTAGATTCCGTTAAGTGCGGTAGGCGTCTCTTTTAGTTTGTCCGCCAGTCTGAGCATCTCTTTGTACTCACGAGAGGTCTCATCGTAAAATGCAAAGCTATTGCTTTCGGTGATTGACGTTACACCGTCTTGGATGATTTTAATTGTTAGCATAATTGCTCCTGTTGTTTTTTTTGTTGATAAAAAAAGACCGCACTTTAATTGGCGGTCTTGGTTTGGTTAATCCACTTATTGAGATTATCTACTTGGCTTGCGCACTTGTCTCGCTCTGCGGTTACCTTGACTAATTGCAACACTACATCGCCGTAAGTCTCCCCGGTAAATGCTGTCTTAGCACACGGCACCGTGTAAGCTTGAGGAGGGTAGATATAGCTCGTCTTGGTTGTGTTACTTCCGCAGGCGCTCAAGAGCAGACTGAGGGAGGCGAGTGTTAGCACAAGGTTGTGTCTTAATAATCGTTTTAATTGATTCCACATTTTCTGTTGCCATCCGTTCGATTTCATCGTTTCGTTGTTGCTGCTCAATTACCGCCGCACGCTCTTGTTGTAGCGCAACATTTAAGACCTTGTTGACCTCTTGTTGCGCTTTGATGGTTTGGGCTTGAGCTTGGTTTTCGGCACGGATGTCAGAGATAGTGTCGCTTTGATACCAAATCCAACCGCACAAGCCCAAAATTGCGGCCGCTAATATTTGATTTAATCTAATCATAATTACGCCATTAATTTGCGATAAAGTGCCACTCGGTCAGCAAGTCCGTTTGTTCCGCCATTGATTCGGACAGTAACCTTTTCAATACTTGCTAGACTTGCCAGTTCGTTTGCTTGCCAGTACCACACCGCCGCTGACACAGCCAAATCCAAGTCTTCCGCCAATTCGTGCAATGCAAAATCACGCCCTAACCAGTTGCGAAATGCGATATAGTTTTTCTTGCCGGTGATTTGGATAATTCCACGACCACGATAGCGCCAGCCGTCGCCGCTTGCCTCATCACCGTTACCCATTCTGTTGGCATACACCCGGTTAGCGATCTGTTCCGGCTTGCGAGCGTATTTTTTAGCGGTTAGTGCGTCAAAATACTTGCGAAAATATTGAGTTAGCGCATAGTCGGAGTAGTTTAGATTTTCGGTAAAAACTGAAAACCCTGCGCTCTCATGTCCGCATTGCGCTAAAAACATCGCTTGTTGGATTTTAGTTACACAGCCGGCTTTTTCGATTTGCTTTTCAAGCGCCGCATAAATGCCTTTTTTCGCATGCGGGAAAACCTGATTAAATTTACTCTCTGAAATTATCATCATCGTATTTACTTCCGTTACTGCGTCTATAACTAATATCCCCGTCATTTACACGGTGGTTAATAAATTTAAATAAAAATTCGCGGATCTTCTCGGTGCCGATAAAGCCAATCATCGTACCGACAAAGCCGGAAAATTCCGCATGGCCAACAAGGTGTGTACATATCGGCACGGTAACCCCAGCGATAGACGCGCAAATCATTGCATCAATAAATACGTAGCGAAATGCAGGTTTCTTACGCATAAATCCCATTCTTAAAATCGACATAAAAATTGCGGCACCGGCACTGTGAATTGTCCCGTTACCAAAATTTAATTGTACCCAGGCAATAATCATTGCCCACACATCAGGCTCTTTCATCGGCATTGTTTTCTCCGCCGTGTTTCAGGCAATAAAAAAGCCCACGCGTTAACGTGAGCTTGAAATTAGGTAATAAAAAACCCCGACCGTTTCCGATCAGGGTGTTGCAATAAGTATTAAGGATGTTTGATGAACCAATCTTAAAACCATATATAGTGTTTTAAATAAAATAAATCCACTATATATAGTATATAGTAGGTCAAAGGCGGCACTTTTGCAAGTATTTTTAAAATATTTTCAAAAAACTCAAAGTAGCATAAATTTTTGGATCGTGAATAATCATGCCGAACATTATATAAATTGCTGCATCAAGCTTATCTCTAACTGTTCGGCGGCTTACATCAAGTGCTGTTGCTAACTCATCTTGCGTCTTGTTATATACAAAGTGCGCCACCAATAATTGATGATACTCTTGATTAATATGCCATAATCTCGTAACCATCTCATCAAGCAACATCCCTTGTGCGTCGGTACAACGACCACCAGTATAACAAGTTTGCTCAAGATTGAGCATACTCAGCGCAAAGCGCGGATATTCCGTTCCATACCGACAATTCCCCCAATGCCCGTAGCCTTTTAAAATATTAACAACGTCTTTGCGCTCCATCCTCAACCTCATCAATGCTTACTAATACTTTACCATCTTTGATAACTCCGCTCCGTATAATGCGGAGATCATCTATAACACTATCATCCACCAACACACCGGCTTTAACTAACGAATCTAGCAGTGCTTTAAAAAGATTATCCAAATCACGGTTGCGTTTATCCGGCATATACGCCTCAACTACTACCGCCGCACGTTTACCTGCCGGGAATCTCGCGGAATGTCTTGTAATCCATGCCACTTGCTCAGCGTAAGCCCGCCCTTTTTGGCTAATTAATGTTTTACTACCAACACGGCGCCAATAAGTATTAACTGTTGGCGGGAATGGGAGATCAAGAAATATCCGCATCGGGTAAATCCTCCTTTTTAAGCGATCTCAATCGCACCGACTTTGATCGAGTAAGTAAAAAACTCATACCATAACTGCGCTTGAGTCCCATATTTTTGCTCAAACTCCGCTGTGTTTTGGTGTAGCTCATTGTGGTGATATCGGCAAAGCGGAATTGTTGACGTGTCGTTATCTTTACCGCCCATCATGCCTTGCCCTTGTCCGATTAAGTGATGTGGGTCATCGGCTTGTTTACCGCAGCACACACAGGGTTGTGATTTAACCCATCTAAGCCACTTTTCGGATCGGATAAATTGAGCCTTGGGGCGCGCCATGTACTGTAACGGCGGATCTTCATCAACTTTTAGTTTCAACACAGCATTTTTCAGGTTGTCGTAATACGGCTTGGTAGGGACTTCAGTCCCAAGCGAAAATTCTTTGTTGTCGGTGCGTGGTGGAGGTAGCTTGAAAAAACGGCGTAGCGCTTTGTCTGATAGCGGTAATCCATGTTTTGCCGCAAATAAAACCACGTCCGCCAGCGTTAAAGTGCGGTTATGCCCCAAATCACGCTGTATGCGTGAGATGATGTACTGCTGGATATTGCTTTCCACCACCGCGCGGACTTTTTGCTCGTCGATTTTTCCGGCGCGCACTTGATTGTCATGATGCCAGCAAGTGCGGATAAATCCGCCAGCGAATTCGGTAACGGTTAATTCGTGGTGGCAGTATTCGCCATCGCGTAACTGGCATTGTTTAATGCCGCCAACAAATTCTTTTAGCAATGCGGGCTTAACTAATTTTGACCGCACTTCGGGGCTTGCAATAAATCCGGCAATGTGGTGGCTGATTTGCTGATTGTCGTCTTGTCCATGATAGTCCACCAACCCTGATTTCTCCCGCGCAAATTCGGCGGGAGCGGGAATCAAAAGAAAGCGATTATCAAGCAAAGTGCGGTCGATTTTGGGCAGGCGAAACATCAGCAAACCCAAATCGTTTTGTATATACGGGGTTAATAACAAAGCACGCATTATTTACCTCTCGCGGGCTTGTACTCTTTGCCGACAAAGCGGTAAATGTCCTTAATGTCGATGTAACGCGTTACTTGCGGGCTATTTTTATGTGCTGGATCGAATATCGCGACCAGATTCCCACGCATGATTTTTTCGCCCTTGCCCGTCACAGGATTAACAAACGGAATCCGTCCTCCGACGATGTAATTAATCTCCGTAGCGTTGTTTAAAACTAACCCAAACCACTCGGTTGAAAAATCAATCGGCAAAAGTGCAATGATTTTACAACGCGTCGCATTAAACAATTCCACTAGCGACTTAATGTATTTTTTAGGGTTGCTGTATGGAGGATTGGCCCAACAAACATAATCCGTTAAATCAGCGGGCGATGCGTCAAAAAAGCTGTTTTCTAGGGTGTAAAACTCTGCCGCTAATGCGTTATCTTTGCTCGCGAAAAGATCCATTGTGATTTGGTGCTGATAGTCGTAATAATCAAAAAATTCTATGGGTGTTTGGTAGCTGTCTTTTTGCTGTTTTGTTTTGGCTGTCATCTATGCCGCCTTAGGTTTAAACATTGCTTTGATTGAGTTAATGTATTCTTGTGCTTTTTCTGGTGTTGTCGGCACGCTTGTTTGCGCCGGAAGTTGCTTACGCGGCTCCGGTATCTCCTCTCCGATCTCAATGCGTTTTACCATTGCTTTGAGTGCGATCTCGCCCTCTTTGCGTAACTCCGCAGCTGACCAACCATCACGGCGACCACGTCCGCACAAATCCGTTAAAAGCCAGTACTCTGCGTTGGATTTAAAGTTAAATTGCAACTCGTCATCCTGCCCGTAAAAAACCTGAAATTTAGCTACTCTTGCTGGCAACTCGTCCGCTGTCGGTAATCCAAGCTCCACATAATCAACGGTATTACACCAGTTAATAAACTGTCCTACGCTTGGGAAAAATGCGCTTTTTCCGTTTGCCGCAATGTCTAGACCGCGTTTTAATTTTTGCGGTGTTACCACGCCAGCTTTTGTCAACTCCTCAAGCCATACCTGCTTTGCGTAGTTGTAATCGTCAGCGGTGGCGAAAGCTTGACGCCATGCGGGATGGAGGGCTTTCAAGCGCTGAAACATACGATCCACCAGCTTGACAGCGTTATCCGTTACGCGTGTTTGGGTTGTTAAATTACTCATCGCGTAGCGCCTCCGGAAGTATATCGACAGGTATGTTAAGCGTACGTCCTTTAGCCCATGTCCCGTTATCGGCAAACTCATCATGTTGGGCGTTGGTTACTTGTTGTTTTTTGGATTTAAGCTCAAAAAGCCCCGTCCAAGTGTTGGCGATGGATTGATCTAAAATCTCGCTCGCCGTTGCAGCATTGCCACCGCTAAGTTTTAAGAGATTTTTTAAGATGCTCTCCAAAGTCCCTTGAGTTTTAATCTCGGCGCTTTTGCCTTTTGCTTTGCGCATTTTGCAGTAAGCGGACCATTTAGCACGGTCGATATAATCAACACCAAAGTCTTGTAGAGTTTGATCCTCAAAAACTAAACCATCTAAATTTTCAGGGTCGATTTTTTCGGTTTTATTTGCGCGCGTATTACTAACCGCTAGGTTAGTATGGTTAATTGATTGGTTAATATTGATAGATTCAGGGTCAAAATTTTTGACTACCCCTGGTCTAATATTTTGACTACCTTGGTCAAAATTTTTGACTACCCCTGGTCTAATATTTTGACTACCTTCAAGGTGTAAAATATACAAATTTGAGGTGTTACCCTCAGTGGTTTTGCGCTCTTGTTTTGACACAAGACCCATCTCAATTAATGCGTTAATGTGATTGATTGCGGTTTGGCGCGAAATCTCGCAATGAGCCGCAATATTTTGATAACTCGGAAAACAAACGCCGTCATCGTTGGCGTTGTCAGCAAGTTTGACTAATACAAGTTTTCGGGTTGGATTGCCGACTTTAATTTTTAAGGCTTGTGCCGCTAAGATCATACTCATGACATCAACTCCGAAGCGTAGCGATTAGCGATCCATTGGATGCCTTTAGCGGTTACGCGTGTTTGTGTGTAATTGTGACCGTTGTCTGTTACGCCTGTTTTGACTGTAAAAAGATCCTGTGAGTGGCGGGATTGGTACGGCAGTAGATTACCGTTGCCCGATGTTCGGTATAAGCACTTGTCGGAGATTAATTTCATAATTAGATCACGCTCCGGCATTTTTAAGATTTTTGCGGTTTCGCGCAGGGATTTACTTCCACCAGCGGATACGTAATTATCCACAAAGTCCGCTTTAGGTTTCATTAATGCTGCCTGCTGTTCAGCAATCTGCCGTTTTTCGTATTCCTCCGCCCACGCCCGCGCGGATTCTGCCGGGTTGGTAAAATCCGGTAAAAGTGCGTGCGGTTTTCGTTGTTCTTCTAGCTCTTGCCAGCGATCAACAACCGCTGCTGTAAATTCCGGGCAATTTTGAGCAACAACAATTAGGCTATCCCGTTTATTTAATTGGTATTCGCGGTAAGTCTGCCCGTTTTGTGGGTGGGTGTAAGCCGTTGGCTGATACCCCCATATAACACCTTTTGCAATAAGTCTTTCGATTGAGCGACATAGATCACTGTGATTTTTATTTATTAACCCAGCAATCTCTCGACTACTCATCGTCAAAGTGCTTGCGTTTTGTGTTGAGATGTTTAATAATTGATCCATCTTTTGAAAACTCCTTGTGAGTGTAATTAGCCACGGTTGCAGCCGTGGTTTTTTATTGCCGTTTATTTAGCGAGATCACGCACTCGATTGAGTGTTGTGTTGCCGCTAAATGCTTGTTTAATAATTTGCGGATTAAATCTTCTTCCGCGCTTGTGATTTCACCGTCCGCCAGCGCTTTTTCTAACGCCTCAAACAACAATCCACGCGCGGATAGTTCACGCAGTTGTAAAGTTGAAATTTCCACCGCATCTAATTCGCTTGCGACTGGTACCGGTACAAAACACCCACCAGCACTTCGGCAAAGCTCATCGATAAAATCAGTGCATCCATACTCAAGTTGCAGTGCAATCAATTCTTCGTTTTTAAAATGTTGCCCTTTCGTCTGATATAAGCGGTTATTCATCTCCGCCTCTGAAAATCCGAGAAACCCTGCAACCGCACTTTTGCCGCCTGGTATGTTCTCGATCATTTTCATAATGACTTTCTTCATTCCCATAATTTTTGCCTTGTTTTTATGGTTTTCTTTTCTGTTGGTCTTGTTAAATTAACTTTGCAAATTGTGGGAATAGATCTTTAACAGGTAGTCCTGTTACTTTTACCCACTGTTCCGGTGTAACTTTATCTGTTGTCAATTCGCCGCCTCGTCTTTTGATTTGGTTGATGAATTGAGGGCTTACACCTAACGCATCTGCTAATTTTTTTTGAGACCCAATGGCGCTAATTGCCTTATCAATAGGTGTCACTAGTACTCTCCATTAAAAATTAGTTGTGTTGATAAAATCAACCTTATGTTAACCACAAAGTAAACATAAATCAACATAAAGATGATTTGATTTAATAAACAATGTGTTTATATTTATTAAAAACAGGAGGCGTTATGAACGATAAACTTAATACCCCAGTAAAAAAGGCTATCTCAAAAAGGATTATTGATATCGTTAATGATGAGAGAGTTGGATCAAATAAGGCTTTAGCTGAGTTGATAGGGGTTGAGCCGCAATCCGTAACAAATTGGGTTAAGCGCGGGCAAATAAAAAGCGAAAACGCAAGAAAAATACAGGAAGTCCTAGGTTATGACATGGGGTGGGTTTTAGCCAATGATGTTGCTTTGACCGATATTGGAGATAAACAAACAATAAGTGGGTCAAATGTTTACATTACCAACGCAAACAAAATCAGCACCAATACAGGGTTAATGGCAAAACCAGAACAAGACGGAAATCACAAGCACCGGATAGATTATTTAGATGTGCGTGCGGCGGCAGGATTGACCGGGTTTGAAAACTCAGATTATCCCGAAATTGTATCAAGTCTGTTTTTATCGGATGAGGGGTTATTACAGATCATTGGTCGCAAGTCGGCAGCAGGAATTAAGATTGTGAACGTGCCAACAGACAGTATGGAGCCGACAATTCGTAAGGGAGATTGGGTGTTTTTGGATACTAATATTGATTATTACAACGGAGACGGAGTTTATGCTTTTGCAATAGACGGCGCGTTGTTTATCAAGCGTATCCAAAAACTTGTTGGTGGTGGGTATAGATTGCACTCAGATAATAAGGACTACGATCCACAAGATATAACAGACGAGATCTACCAAACTGCAAAATTTGTTGGTCGATTTATCAAAACAATCCATATTGATGTTGCAACGTTATAAAGGTCAAAGGGGCAATCATGCGCGCGGTGGCACAAAGAATAAAACAAGAAAGAGAAAAACAAGGAAAGTCAACTATTGAGATGGCGCACATTTTAAGCGTGCCGGAACAGGAGATAATCCGCATTGAAAACGGCGAATTACAGCTCACAATGCGAGATATAGACGATTTTGCACTCGCCCTTGATGTTGACAAGGACTATCTAAAATTTGGTGATAGATGGAGTCCTAATGCGTCTATTAACCAATCCAACATAGACAATCCAACCTTTGACAGCTCCAATATTGCCACCAACACCGCAGCTAACATCACAAACAATTATTACTCAGATAACTCTATACAGTCACAAATCGACCGCATAGAAAAAGCCGCTCATGCTGGGCGACTTGGCGCACCCATAACCTCTCAACAAAATGAGAGGTTATTTTATTGAAGATAATGTGCAACTTGAACATTTGGGCTTATACGACATAAGGCTTTTACAACAAAACTCTCTCCAAAAACGCAAATCGGCCACGCCATTGGAAACCCAATGCGTGGCCGATTGTTTTGGTCGGGATGAGGCGACTCGAACGCCCGACCCCTACGTCCCGAACGTAGTGCGCTACCAACTGCGCTACATCCCGATGCCATCTAAAAAGCAATCACTCAAAACCATCAAAAATGCGAAACGCATCTTCTTGCCTTGCGATATTGCGGTGCAAAGATACGCCAAAAATCTGCTTGTGCAGCGCCATCTGTCAGTCGGTTATACGCCGCAAAAGTACGCGGATCGGCATATTTCTCAATATAGTCGCTACGGGCTTCAGTGCTGACATAGCGGTAATTGTAACTTAGCGAAAATAATCGATTAATCAAATAGTTACAGTAAATTGGTAAAGTCACTTTATTGCTGTAGTTGGTTTGCCAAATCACGCGATTAATATGGCTTGATTTGCTAGATTGACGTTTGGCTTGGCTGAATTCAGGAATCGTAAAGCGTTTTTTGGGGAAAAATAGATGGAAAGGGTAACTGACCGTTTTGATGAGGTTCCCGATGAAACGTAATAAGCCGTTTGAAATAAAAAGTGCGGTCTGATTTTTTATTGTTTTTTGCATTAAATGAATCCGTTTATTCTGTTGAAAAACTGGCTGTACTTTATCACTTTACGC
>ERZ772874.224-NODE-224-length-30478-cov-5.763961_pt1 | contig 30478 bp, 28 predicted proteins | sample MGYA00580586_ERZ772874 | MGnify/ENA primary metagenome ERZ772874 (study PRJEB29015, sample SAMEA2737952) | human oral metagenome | biome: human oral; feature: human-associated habitat; material: dental | place: China | collected 2154 ... | reverse complement strand
ACTGGATGAGGCCGTCGGCGTCGTAGAGGTTGAGCTTGGCGTTCAGGGCGTGGTAATCGAGGCTCGGGTCCTCGTAGCTCTCCTCGCCCGTGTCCGTCAACGTGCCTGCTGCCAAAACTTCTCCAAACCTTCGCGAACCCGGGCCACGTCCAAGGGGGTCCCGAGCAATTCGAATCTGTACATGTGCGGCACGTGGCATTTGGCGGCGATGATGTCGCCGGCCAAGCCGTAGGCCGCGCCGAAATTCATGTTTCCCCCCGAGATCACGCCGCGGATGAGGGAGCGGTTGTGTTCGTCGTTGAGGAACTTGATGACCTGCTTGGGGACGGCGCCTTTGGCGTTGCCCCCTCCGTATGTGGGAACGACGAGGACGTATTCCTCGTCCACGCGGAGCGGGCCTTCCTTCGGCCGCAGCGGAATGCGGCACGCGGGCATGCCTAGCTTCTTGACGAATCTTTCGGTGTTGTTCGTCGCCGATGAGAAGTAGACGAGCTTTGCCATCCGAGGCCTGCCGATCTGTGAAGGGCTCCGGGCGGGGCCGGGCGACGCCGCAGACGCCGCCCGGCCCCGTTCGCCGTCACGCTGTGACAGCCGCCGAATCTCGAGCGGCCGCCGTCAGCGCCTTGATCTTGTCAGGGCGGAAGCCCGACCAGTGCTCGCCTCCGGCGAAAACCACGGGCGCGGCTTGGTAGCCCATCGCCTTGACCGTTTCAAGCGCCTCGGCATCCTGAGTCAGGTCCACCTCGCGGTAGGCGAGCCCGGCCTTCGCCAATGCCCGCTTCGTCGCGTTGCACTGAACGCACGAAGGCTTGGTGTAAACAGTGACGCTCATAAGAGCCGCTCCTTCCGATCCCTTGGGCGGGTCGCCTCCGACCAACCCGGGGTACGCATCAAATCCACGTCGCGCCGCCTGAGCGGCACACGCGAAGACACTACACCTTGTGGTCGGCTTTCGGTTAGACCACAAGGGCTTGTGTCCGGGTGATAAGTGACACCCTTGTTATTCGCCCTGTGGACTGCCTTCCTTTTCCGGTGGAGAAGCTGTGCATACAGATACGCCGCGTGGCCGACTTATCCCCTTCCCTTCCACACCAACCGGGTGCTTCGGGCCGCCCGACGGGCGGCTGAAACGATTCTCCCCCGCGCCTCCGACACAAATTCGGCCCCGCAAGAGCCCCTTGGAGCCGCCTTGCGAAGGCCGACGCAAGCGCCGCCGTTGCGGACCTGAGACCGCCGTCGCCGACGCAAGCGCCTCCGTTGCGAACTCGATGCCGTCAAGGCGCGCGGCGCCCACGAAAGCCTTTTCGCCTTCGCCAAAGAAGACAGTCCGCCAAGACAAAACGGTCCGTCACGGCAAACGGCCCGCCCAGATGAAGCCGGGCGGCGGCTTTTCGCGGCGCTGGAAGGGCGCGAGTTTTCCACATATGTGGACTCATTTCATCCACAGATGTGGAAAACTCAGGAGCATTATCCACAAGCTGTGGAAAAGGCTCTTCCGGCTCCTCGATGGGCAGCTTCTCCCGGGTCGGCGTGTCTCGCTCTGGCGTGTCGCGCCTAAAGCCCGATCGCCCGGCGTCCCTGGGCGCGTCATCCACGGTAAGGGCCTCCGCCCGAAGGCGGATCCGATCGCCCGGCGTCCCTGGGCGCGTCCGCCTCCCGTCGCCTGCCGTCATTGGCCTTCTCCCGTTGTCTGCCGCCACCCGTCGCGACGTCGGCGCTCTCGCGTCGGCCGCCTCAGTCACCTCCCGCCTCCCGGCATGCTCATGCGATTTTCGTCGTAGTCTCCGGCCGTCGCGGTCACGACTTGCTCGCCGTCGACCTTGATCGTGTACTTCTTTCCCTTGACGATGTCCGGCGAGGAGAACACGAAGGAGCCCGCGTTCTTCGCGAGCGTGTAGGAGGCGATCTGCTTGCCGTTCGAATCGAACACAGCGAAGGTCGAGCCTTTGCTCGCCTGACCGGCGACCTTGATCGAGGCCTGCGCGGAGGACGTCGCGGGCGCCTGGTCCATGCCTTGGGATCCCGCGGCGAAAAGCGTGCCCCCGGCCATCGTCAGGCCGCTCTCTGCGTCGACGGCGCCGTTTCCGCCGTTCGTCGGCCCCCAGACCGTCATCTTTCCGCCGCTCATGTAGCCTGCGCCGTTCGAGTCGAATCCGTCGCCTTGGGCGTTGACCGTCCAGTCGCCGCCGGTCACGGACAGCCACGGCGAGTCGCCGCCGGTGGCGTTCAGCCCGTCGTCGCTGGAAGTTATGGCCGCCGAGCCTCCGGCCAAGAGGATTGCAGCGCCCTCAACGCCCTCCTGCGATTTCGCCACCTTCGTCGAGCCTCCGGCGAGAATCACGTCCGACGTCGCGTCGATCGCGTCGGAGCCCGCCGAGGCCGTGACGTTTCCGCCCGTCATGAGCACGTATCCGCGGCCCGAGGCGGTCTCGTTGTCGGCCTTGACCGCGTCTCCCTTGGCCTGAAGGGAGAGGGTCCCCCCGGCTATGACCACGTAGTCTTGGCCGCGCACGGCGTCGTCGGCGGCCTTGACGTTGATCTTGCCGCCCAGAATGACGAGCCCGTCCGAGCTGGAGACGCCGTCGTTGCCGTTGCCGGTCACGTTGAGCGTCCCGGCGCCGCCGAGCGTCAGGTCCGCCGAAGAGGCGATGGCAGCCGTGGGGCCGCTGGAATCGGCGTACTTCGAGGTGTCGGACACCGAGTTGACAGTGCCCTCGGCGGCGACGACCACCGCTTCGTCGGCGCTCTTCACGCGAATCGCGGCGTCGGTCGAAGACGAGATCTCGGCGCCGTCGAGCACGATCTTCACCTTGTCGGAGTCCGCGGCCGCCACGAGGATCTGGCCGGTGAATTTGCCGGAAAGCACGTAGGTTCCAGCCGAGGAGACCGTCACTTTGCCCTCGCTCGCCGCGGCGCCGGAGCCCTCGACCGAAGCGGACGCGCCGTTCAGCGAGACCTTGGTCGCCGAGGCGGCGTCGTACTGCGCGTCGTTCGAATCGGCGTGCGGCTTCTGGTTCTCAGCCATGACGCTCTCAACGGTCGCTTTGGCGGCCGTCACCGTCGTCGAATACACGTCGCCGGAGGGAACGGACTTCTCGGACGCGTTGCGCAGAGAGTCGAGCGTCTTCAAGCCGTCGCCGCCCGTTGCGGCGCCGTTTGCGGAGCCCGCCGACGAGTTCGAGGCCGTGGAGTTCGAGGCCGCGCCGACCTCGGAAGCCTCCGAGGCGCCGACTTTGCAGCCGCCCAGAGCCGCTCCCGCGACGAGGGCGACGGCCGCAAATTTCTTTTTCAAGTTCTTCTTCATGTTCTTTCGTCTCCTAGTCTTTTCATCGCCGCGTTCCAGCGGTTGGAGGGCAATTCGGGATGCATCGACGCGACGCCGAGCGCGTACTTCGAGATCCTCAGCGGGCGGCGTCCGTTGCGCCAGAGCCACCTGTCGGCGGCCGAGGCGCGGCCGGCGGACTTCGTTTCGACGACGACGCCCGGAACCTCGACGCGCGCGCCGCCCGAGGGCGCGCAGAGGACGAGGCCGCGATCGGCCGTCAGCCGAGAGCCTTCGGGAAGGCAAAGGGTCGAACGCGTGTACACCGATCGGACCGCCGGAGTCAGGCTGGCCGCGACCCTCAGCGCCTCGCGTCGGGTTTCGGCGATCCCCCTGTCCGTCAGGCGTTCGGCCAGCCATTCGCGCACCTCGGACCGAACGAGCAGATCGGGGCGTTTCACGCTGCGCCCATGGCGCACGGCCGCGCAGGCGATTGCCGGGACGTCCTCCAAACGCAGCCTGTCCTTGACGTTGTGCCCGCGCCCCGAGCGAGTCTTCAATTCGAGGAAGTGCATCCCCGAATCGAGGTAGACCCGGGAGCGGAGCTTGAAACGCCGGCGGCGCTTCGTGGCGGCCGCGCGATAGAGGGAGAAATCGGGCGTGTCGTCGTAGTCGGACAGGTAGCCGAAAGCCGACTGCCCGTCGATGGCCAACGCGCGCGCCCCGCTCGCCGCCAGCGAGGCGACGAGGTCCGCCGCGACGCCGGCTTCCAGAAGGTACTTGCGATCGATCCTCGTGAGAAGCGAGGCGCTGTCGGAGAGCTCATCGAGGGAGATCTCCGGCAGCCGCGCGAAGGATTCGCCGACGACGTCGGCCGTTCGCGTGTCCGGAACCGCCATCAGGCGGCCCTCAGGGTTCGGGGCCGAGAGCCCTCGACGGCCGCCGCCCCGCCGCATCGCACGTCCACCGTCGTGGAATCGTTGACGTAATCGATCCTGACGACGCTCACCTCGCGCACGGCCATGCCCGTGCGCGCCTCGATGAACCGGGCGAGCTCGTCGGCGTCGCCGATCGCGCGGTCGACCACCATCGCCATGTGCCGGGAGCCAGACATGACGCGCCTGGAATCGACGACGGCGAGCGCGAGAACAATGCCGCCGATGAGGGCGGCAGCCGCCGCGAGCGGCATTCCCGGCCCGAGGCCGCCGATGAGCCCGATGGCGAGCGCGGCGAAGTAGTAGGCCACCTCGACCTGGCTCAGCTCGGTCGAGCGCAGACGGATGATCGAGAGCACGCCGAACAGGCCGAGCCCCAGCCCGGCGCCCACAGTCGCCGTGGCCAGAGCCGTGGTCACAGCCAGCACCCCGACGTTGACGCCCACGAGGGCGACCGCGAGGTCCTTGCGCCGATGGCGCGGATAGTACAGGGCGAACGCGAGCGCGCATATCGCCGCTATGTCAAGGGCAAAGAGCCGGACGTCCATGCTGCCTCCTTCTTGCGAGCCCCGCGCACTCGGACGTTCCGAGACGCGGACGTGCTTCGCCGACCCGTCAAGAATGCGAAAGACAGCTTGGTTTTTCCAATGTTTTATCCGAAACTTTTCTGAAAATCGACTTGAACTTTGTTTTACGTTGAGCAATGCGGCTCGGACGCGATCAACCCGGCCACGCCAGACGCGCTTGAAACCGGCGTATCTAAGGGGGCAAATCCCGCTTTAGGCAGGCGAATCCCGCGGAACGCCTGGAAATGTTCCGCGGGATTCGCGTCTGGGAGGCGGGCGGCGGGCAGGGCCCGCGCAGACTCGCCCTACTTGAACTCCCCGGCTTTGGCCTTGGCGATCTCGTGGCCGTCGACGACGATCTTGTATTCCTTGCCCTTCGCTATGTCGGCGGAGGAGAAGAAGATCGAGCTGACGTCCTTCGTCGGCGTGTGCTTGGCCAGTTCCTTGCCCCCCGATTCGACGACGGTCACGGTGGTCTGCGCCTTGACCGCGGCATCGACCTTGATCGCCGTCTGGGAGGAGCCCGACGACGGCGTTTCGTCCATGCCCGCGGGGCCCGCGGCAAACAGGGTGCCGCCGTCGATTTCGAGGCCGGTCTCGGCGTCGAGCGAGGCCGCACGCGCGTCGGTGGGGCCGTAGATCGTCATCTTTCCGCCGCCGATGTAGGCGGCGCCATTGGAGTCGAAGCCGTCGCCTCCGGTGTCCAGACGCCACTCGCCCCCGGAGACGGCGAGCCACGGCCTGACGCCGGTCGCGTTGACGCCGTCGTCGGTCGTTTTGACGTCGGCCTTGCCCCCTGCAAGGAGGACGTGCGCCGCCTCGATGCCCTCCTTGGAACCCGCGATCTTGATATTGCCGCCGGCGACGACGACCTCGGTTTTCGCGTTCACAGCATTGGACGAACCGCCGTTGACGGTCAGGTCGCCGCCCGTGACGAGCACGTATCCGCGGCCCGACTTGGTCTCGTTTTCGGACTTGATGCCGTTGCGCTTGCCGTTGACGTTGAGCGTGCCGCCGGCTATCACCACGTAGTCCTGGCCGCGCACGGCGTCGTCGGGGGCGCTGACGCTGATCTTCCCGCCGGTCACGACGAGGCCGTCGGAGCTGGAGATGCCGTCGTTGGCGTTTCCGGTGACCTTGAGCTCGCCCTTGCCGCCTACGGTGAGGTCCGCGGCCGACGCGAGGGCGGCTGACGGGCCGCTGGCCTTGCCGGCGTAGCTCGACGTGTCGGACAGGCTGTTGGAGGTGCCCTCCGCGGCGATGACGACGGCCTCGTCGGCCGTCTTGATCCGAATGGCCGAGTCCTTGGACGAGGAGATGTTGGCGTTTTTGAGCACAATCTTCACCTTCGCCGTGGTCGGCGCCTCGACCGTGACCGTCCCGTTGAAGGATCCTGAGAGCACGTAGGTGCCGTCCTGCTTGATGGTCACAGCGTCCTGCGTGGCGCTCGCGCCCTTGCCCGAAACCTTCGGCGTGCCGTCGAGCTGGATCGTCGTCGCGGACGCCTCCTTGTAATCGGTGTCGTTGGAATCGGCGTGCGGCTTTTGGTTCTCCGCCATGATCGCCTCGGGGGTGGCGCCGTTCGGCTTGACGGACGAAGCGTAAATGTCGCCTCCCGTGGGGACTTTCTTTCCGGAGACGTTGCGCAACGAATCGAGGATCTTCAACCCGTCGGTCTCACCGGAGCCAACAATCGACGATCCCTTGGACGTCGATTTCGATCCGCTCGGGTCCGACTTTCCGTCGCCGCAACCGGCCAAGGCGAGGCCCGCGACGGCGAGGGCCGCCGCCGCGTTTCTTTGGATTTTCCCGGTCATCGGATAGCTATCTCCTTACTCCTAGTTTGGTCATTGTCGAATGCCAGCGGTTGGCCGGCAGTTCGGGATGGACGATTGCCGTGCCAATGGCGTATTTGGACACTCGGGACGGCCGTATGCCGCGGGACCACAGCCACCGGTCGGCATCGGACGTGCGTCCGCTCGATTTGGTTTCGACGACCACTTCGGGGAACTCGAATCCGGAGGCCTCTCCGGGGCCCGCAAGCACGAGGCCCTGGTCGATCGTCAACCTGGAGTCGTCGGGAAGGCAGAGCGTCGAGCGCCGGTAGTACGAGCGGCTCGACGGCACAAGGCTCGCCAGGGTTCTGAACCCCTCCCTGTGAGTCGCCGTGACGCCGCGGCGAACGAGCAGCTTCGCCGCCCAGGGGAGCACCTCCGAACGCGTGAGCGGTTCGGCGGGGTCGCCGCGGTAGGAATGTCCCTTCGAGCGGACGTCCTCCAGCCGCAGGCGGTCTTTGACGTTTTGGCCGCGCCCGGACCGCGTCTTGAGCTCCATGAAGTGCAGTCCCGAATCGAGGTAGACACGGGAGCGGAGCTTGAAACGCCGACGGCGCTTAGTGGCGGCCGCGCGGTAAAGGGCGAAGTCCGATGTGTCGTAGTAATCCGAGAGGTAACTGAAAGTCTGAAGCCCGTCGATCGTCAAGGCGCAGGCCCCGATGTCGCAGAGAAAGCCGACCATCTCGGCGACCGTCCTGTCTGGAACGAGGTACTTGCGGTCGGTCCGTTTGAGCAGCTCAGCCCGTGCGGACAGCTCGCGGAGGGAGATCTCCGGCAAGCCGAGCAGCTCGAATCCGCCTTTCCTCGAACTCGATTTCACTTCGGCTTCGCCTGCGATGGACATAACGGCCATCAGGCGGCCCTCAACGACTTCGTCTCCCGGATCTGGGCCCGCCCCTTCGAGCAGCGGACGTCGACCATGGTGGAATCGTTGACGTAATCGAGCCTGACGATGCTCACCTCCCGCACTTTCATGTCGGTGCGGCGCTCGATGTATCGCGCAAGCTCTTCTGGATCGGAAAGAGCCTTGTCCGCAACAAGCGTCATGTGGCTCGAACCCGCCATCACCAGCTTCGAATCGGCCACCGCGAGGGTCAGGATGATCGCGGCGATGAGCAGCGCCGCAATGCGCAGGGACATGCCCTCGCCCATTCCGCCGATGAGCCCGATGGCGAGCGCGGCGAAGTAGTAGGCCACCTCGACCTGGCTCAGCTCGGTCGAGCGCAGACGGATGATCGAGAGCACGCCGAACAGGCCGAGCCCCAGCCCGGCGCCCACAGTCGCCGTGGCCAGAGCCGTGGTCACGGCGAAAACTCCGATGTTGACGCCCAGGAGGGCGACGGCGAGGTCTTTGCGCCGGTGTCGCGGATAGTACAGCGCGAACGCCAGTGCCCCAATCGCTGTGAGGTCGACGGCGAAAAGGGGATAGTTCATGGATATCTCCTGTCGTGGTCTTTCATCGCCGCCCCGCGCGAGGCGGAGGCCGGCCCCAGAAGGTTGCATGGTTTTCTTCTGCGGTTTGCCGCGACGCCCGACGCCGTCGTCGAACGGCTCAGGCCCTCGTTGCCTGACCCTTTCCGAACTCTGGACGGGTGCGCGCAGAGACGGTTGACGGCGGGGCGACCGCTGAAGGTGGGGACGGAAGCCGCACGCCTCGGATCCGGCATGGTCGTTGTGCGATGAAGTTATTTAAGTTGTGGAAGTGTGGACCGCTTCAATCCAGCTAAGGACAGCGTGCCAGAGATCGACTTCATTTTCTAGTGTCTGCGACACACTGAGTTTGCACCGGCGAATCGGCGATTCTTCCCCGATGACAAGTATTCATTGATATTTCGACAATTTAGAGATTGATTTCGACATGAGCGAAAATCGAATGTCGCCAATTTGCGACACAGCTGTCGCCGGCGGTTTGGCGCGCTGGACCGATCTGAGCTTCGGGCAGACCAGGGGAAGCGGGGCCGCTGAAGCCGGCGGACGCACGAGCGTTGCACATGCGCACGCGCCCGGGCGGAGTCGAAGCGTTGCATACGCGCACGGACGCAGGTGGAGCTGAATGGTATCTCAGCTTTGCCCTTGCGGGACTTCACGCTACTATAAGTCTGCACTTCGAAGTCGTTCACGCCGAGGGGCATCGGGTGCAATCCGGATCGCCACGAGACCGGAAATATCGAGAGAAAGGAGAGCGATGTCGCTGCCAAACGAAGACCCGCAGCAAAGATCGTCGCCAAACGAGAACCCACAGGGCGTCCCACAGGCAGGCAGCCAAGGCCTTCCACAGCCGCAGACGCCCATTTTCCCCCAGAACCAGGGCTCCTTCCCCCAAGGACAGGCGCCGCCCCCCGCGGGCTACAGAGGCCCCCAGCCGGTCGCCAGCGGAATGAACCCCCTGGCAATTGCGTCGTTGGCGTGCAGCATTCTGGGCATCGTGAGCGGCCTGTTCGGGATCCCAGCCTTGGCCCTCCTCTTGCCCATTGTGGGCGTCATCCTCGGACACGTCGCTCTCAACGACATCCGAAAGACGGGCAAGGGAGGCAAGCCCGAAGCCATCGCAGGCACGGTGATCGGCTACATCGCGACCCTTTTTGCGGTGCTCGTGCTCACGATTTTGAAAGGAATCGCGGACATCTTCGGATAAGGCCCGTGCGACGCCGGACGTGCGACCCGCCTGGCGCACTCAGGGCAGTCCAGGGCGGCGCACTTCAGACTGCAAGCGCCCGGGCAATCTATATTCAGAATCTGGATTCACATTCGGTGCGGGGCTCAGAACGCCATTCTGGGCCCCGCTCCGCGTTCCCCGCGGCCGCCCCAACCGCCATACGCCCGAACCCGTCACAGGCCGACCCGTTGTACGCCCGAGCCCGACCCGTTGTGTACGCCCGAACCCGCCCCGTCGTACGCCCGAACCCGCCCCGTCGTACGCCCGAACCCGCCCCATGCCCCAACCAATGCGTTCCTGTCTCTCGCGGGTATCGACACAGGCACGCCGCGAATGCCGTCAACGCCCTTGTGGCCAGAGACATACACGCATATCCTCGTTCTAATTACATCTCCGCGGGGCGAGGGCAGAACGCCTGCCCTCAAGAGGAATCAAACGGCGCAGCGACGTCGGACGAAATTCCTGTTTTCGCCCGCAAGTTAGCCGAAGACAGCGAGCAAGGCTGAAACGGGCGGTCGACTGAGCGAAGACAACGTCACAACGACCGCTCGCGGCACCGCCGCATAGATAACGAAACTCAAAAAGCACAAATACATGCAAAACTAAAATTAAGAAATCGAAAATAAGGATTTCACCATGCAAGTCCCAAACGAATGGATTTCGAAGGAAAATGCAAACGGCGGCCACTGTCCTTCGAACGAAGATCAGGACAACGGCCTCGGTTGGGAGTTTTATGATCAAAACTGGCCTAACCAGGCCCAAGGCTCCTATATGCAGGATTCCCAGATGCAAAATCCTCAAACGCCTATACCAAGTTCCTATGGACAGGTTTCGTCCCCTTATGGGCTCGCCTCCGCCGACTATGGATCCGCACTCGACAACTATGGATCCGTCCCCGACAGTTATGGGCTCGCCCCCGGCAGCTACTGGCAAACTCAGGGGCCGCCCGCCGGGCGCCGGCCGAATTCTCCCTACGGCATAGCGCCGCAGCCTTATCAACAATGGGGATTCGTCCCGCCGCACTCCCGGAAAACGAGCTCGCTCGCCATCTGCTCACTCGCCTTCAGCCTTTGCGGATGGATTCTGAGCCTTTGCGGATGGATACCGGCCTGGCTCGTCCTCCTGCCGGCAGGAATCATCTGCGGACACTGCGCGTTGTATTCCATCCAAAGAACCGGCAAGCCGGGAGCGGTCCTGGCCTGCGCGGGATCGATATTCGGGTACCTGGGGCTCATCTTCGTGCCGCCCATTATTCTCGCATTGGCACACCGCTGATAGGGGCTACGCCAATGAAACGGCCGCCGCATACCGGGCTGCCGCCGCGGCGTCGGGACCGCGTCCGATACGACGGACAGAGTCACTGCACCTTGTATTCACCGCATTGGAGAACAGCATGTCCGAACCGGACAGCGGCGCCTCGCCCGGTCGAACGGACCCCGAATCGAACCACGCCGCCTCGCCCGCGCGTGCGAGCGCCGCGGATGTCGGCAGCGGCCCCGCCCCATACGGCAGGATGGGCATTCTCGCTCTGTGCTCGCTTGCCCGTCCCGCCGGCACTCGTTATGCTCAGGGCATACTGAACCCCGCCAAAGGGCATCGAGGGAATGCCTAGACACTTTTCCCTCAAGCGTGCGCACGGCACTCTGTTTCAGGTTTTGAAGGGCGATCACACTAGCATCCCTTCCCGGCCGCAGTTCGGCCACCAGACGATCAAGACGTCTGGGAGAAGGGCATCGATGTCAGCGACGCACGACGGCCTCCAGGCGGCAAACCCCGCGCAATCATCCCAGGCTGCCGATTCCGCCGGAGAACAGGGTGATTCCGCTGCCGAGCAGGTTGCCTCCATTGCCGAGCAGAGCGGGCTTCCTCAAGGTCAAGCCCCTCGGACGCCGGTTCGCGAAGGCTCCCAGCCGACCGCCCCGGGGAGTCCCTTTGCAGCGGCGTCGCCGGCATTCAGCTTTCTGAGCCTCGGAGCGGTTGCGTGCATGCTTTCGGCTGCAATATCGCCTTGCCTCCTCCTCATTTTCCCCCGTTTGCCTCCATACCGGGGATCGTTACCGGCCACGTCGCACTGGGCGGCGGCCGAAAGGCGGGCAACACACGCAAGGCCTTGGCGTGCATGGCCCTCGCCTACGTCGCGGCCGCCCTCACGATATCCCTGTCCTCCTTCTTGGCGTACGCACTCTCCGACGGCCTTCGGTGAGACCGACGCCGACGGCGCCAACCGGCTTGCTCCCTTTTGACAGCCGAGCTTTGACAGCCCGAGTTCTTGGCAATCTGGGTTCTTGGTAATCTAGGTTCGCGGTCAATGGGCGGCTGTCGAAGCCGACCGGAACGCCGTTCCGGACCGCGCATTGCGTTTGCCGCAGGCGCCTGAAACCGCACCGATGCTTCAACGACCGGAAGAAAGGCGTGCAGGTGGCCAGAGAGTTCGACTTCGATTCGTTCATTGACCGCGAGAACACGGAGTCGTTGAAATGGGACGCCCGTGAGCGCCGCGGGTACCCCGAGACGGTTCTGCCCATGTGGGTTGCGGACATGGACCATCGGACGGCCCCCGCCGTCGTCCAGGCGCTTCACGAGCGCGTCGCCCACGGAATCTTCGGGTACACGAGTCCGGACGCGTCCTATTTCGAGACGGTCGCCGCCTGGCAGTCCCGCCGCTTCGGGTGGGAGGTCGACCCGATGTCAATCGTCGCCGCCGGAGGCGTGATCCCGGCTCTGGCATACGCCGTCAGGGCCTTCACGGAGCCCGGCGACGGCGTCGTCATCGAGGAGCCCGTCTACTACCCTTTCCGTTCGATCCTCGAAAACAACGGCCGCACCGCGGTCAACGCGCCTCTCGTGCGCAATAGGAAGGGGCGATACGTTCGCGATCTCGCCGTCCTCGAGGCCACGTTCGTCGCCTCCGGCGCGCGGACGATGATCCTGTGCAACCCCCACAATCCGGTCGGCCGGGTGTGGACCCGCGAGGAGCTGCTCGGGCTGGCCGACCTCGCCGCAAAACTCGACGCCCTGATTCTCTCGGACGAGATCCACGCCGATCTGACCTATCCGGGCATCCGCACAACGCCGTTCTCCTCGCTGCCGGAAATGTCCAATCGAACGGTGACCTTCACGTCGCCGTCGAAGTCCTTCAACCTCGCCGGGCTCCAGCTCGCCAACATCGTCATCCCCGACCGGAAACGGCGGCAGGACTTCATCCGCGAGTCAAACGCCGCGGGCTACAGCCAACCGAACGCCCTCGGCCTGGCCGCCTGCCGCGCCGCCTACGAAGAGGGCGAGGAATGGCTCGACGCCTTCCGAGAGCACATGGCGGAAAACCTGGAATTTCTGGCGACGGCGCTCGAGGGAATCGACGGGATCAAGCTCATCAAGCCCGAGGGCACGTACCTTCCCTGGCTCGACTGCCGCGAGCTGATCCACAATCTGGGGATCGAGGCAGGCGAGCTTGACGAGTTCATGGTCAACGAAGCGGACCTTTGGCTCGACGACGGCGCCATTTTTGGAGACGAAGGCCTCGGGTACACCCGCATCAACATCGCCTGCCCGCGCAGCACACTGAAAGAGGCGGTCGATCGGCTCAGGCGGGCCGTCGAGGCGCAATCGGTGTCCGACGACGAGTCCGCCCCTTCCCCCGCAGAGGCCACATTCGAAACTGCGCCGATCGACGCCGAGGCCCCCGCTGACTCTGGGACCTCATCCGACTCGGCTGCGTCCGCCGATTCCGCGGTTTCAGCCGATTCCGCCGCGCCAAAGGACTCTCAGGCGCCAACCGACCCAGCGACGCCGACGGATCCTGAAGCCCCCGCGGATTCTCAGGGCGCCTCGCGGGCGCAGAAGGACGAGGCCGCCGAGCGGACGGAGGGGGATTCGTGAGCGCTCACGACGAAGCCTCCCGCGGCGAAAAGGCCGAAAAGGCCTCGCGCCGCGCCGAGACGGTTCTTGCGCATATCGGCACGTCGAGCGACCCGGGCACCGGCGCGCTGACCACGCCCATCTACCTTTCCACGGCCTACGCCCACCCGGGGCTGGGCGCCTCAACGGGATACGACTACACCCGCACGGCCAACCCGACCCGCGACGTCCTGCAAAGCGCGCTCGCGCAGATCGAAGGCGGCACGGCGGGATTCGCGACGTCGTCGGGAATGGCGGCGGCCGAGCTCGTCGTCTCCCTGGCGGCCCCCGGCTCGCGGATCGTCGCCGCCGAAGACATCTACAGCGGGACGTATCGCTACTTCGACGAGCTCGCCAAGACCGGCGTCTACAACGTGGATTTCGCCACGGGCGAACAAGGCCTGTGCGCCGCCCTGTCCAGGCCGGCAGGCCTCGTCTTCATCGAAACGCCCACCAACCCGATGATGGTCGAGCTCGACGTCGAGCGAATCGTCGATCTGGGCCATCGGGCGGGCGCGATCGTGGCCGTCGACAACACCTTCTACACGCCGATCTTCCAGAGGCCTTTGGAATCGGGGGCCGACGTCGTCCTTCACTCCGCCACGAAGTACCTGGGCGGGCACAACGACGTCTTGGCGGGCGCCGTGATCGTCTCCCGCGAGGACCTCGCCGAGAAGCTGGCCGTTCGCCTCAATATGACGGGCGCGACCCTCAGCCCCTTCGACAGCTGGCTGCTCATGCGCGGCATGAAGACGCTTGCCCTGCGCATGGAGCGCCACCAGGACAACGCGCGAAAGGTCGCGGCCGCCCTCGAAAAGAGCCCCCTCATCGACCGCGTGCACTACACCGGCAGGGGCGGAATGCTGAGCTTCGTCCCGAACGAGTCCGTGAACATGCCGAAGGCCCTCGAATCGGTGCGCATCTTCACATTCGCCGAATCCCTCGGCGGCGTCGAATCGCTCATCACATGCCCGGCCGTCCAGACGCACGCAGACGTCCCGCGGGAGAGGCGAATGGGCTACGGGCTGACGGACGACCTGCTCCGCCTGAGCGTCGGCCTGGAGCATTGGCGGGACCTCGTCGACGACCTGCTCAGAGCGCTCGAGGTCAGCATTCGACGACGTTGACGGCCAAGCCTCCGCGACTGGTCTCCTTGTACTTGGAGAGCATGTCCTCCCCCGTTTGGCGCATGGTCTCGATGACGGCGTCGAAGGAGACCGCGTGCCGCCCGTCGCCCCACAGCGCCATCCGCGCGGCGTTGATCGCCTTGACCGCGGCGATGGCGTTTCGCTCGATGCAGGGGATTTGGACGAGCCCGCCCACCGGGTCGCACGTCAGCCCCAGGCAGTGCTCCATGGCAATCTCCGCGGCGTTCTCCACCTGCCGCGGCTCGCCGCCCAGAGCCTCTGCGAGGCCGGCCGCCGCCATCGCGCAGGCCGACCCGATTTCGCCCTGGCATCCGACCTCGGCGCCGGCGATCGAAGCGTTCGCCTTGATGAGGCCGCCGACGGCCGACGCGGTCAGCAAGAACCGGCGCACGCATTCGGCAGAGCCGCCGCGTCGTATGTAGTACGCCAACACCGCCGGAATCACGCCGGCCGCCCCGTTGGTCGGCGCGGTCACCACGCGGTGGCCCGCGGCGTTCTCCTCGTTGACCGCGAGCGCGTAGAGGTTGATCCAGTCCATTCCGGCCAGCTCGTCGCCGTCGTCCGAGGCCTGACGGGCACGCAGGTCGGCCAGAAGCCGAGGGGCGCGCCTGCGCACTTTGAGGAATCCAGGCAGCAGCCCCGTCGTCGTGCAGCCGGCCTCGATGCTCTCGCACATCGCGACGACGATCCCGTCAAGGGCCGCCCGGAGCTCGTCTTCGCCCATGAGAGCGAGCTCGTTGGCTTTGACGACGTCGGAGACCCTCATGCCCTCGCGTTCGCAATGGCAGAGCAATTGGGCCGCGCTCGTGTACGGGTACGGGGGCGGAGAGGCCGCCGGGCAGTCCCAAGCTGGGGCGAGCGGGCGCGTCTCAGGGGCCCTTTCGGCGTCGCCGCACTCCTCCATGACGAATCCGCCGCCCACCGAATAGTATGTGCGCTCGCCGAGGATCGCCCCGTCTTCGGCGAGGGCGCGGACAGTGAGAGAGTTGACGTGGAAGGGAAGGATCTTTCCCGGGAGGAAGAGAATGTCGCGTTCGGCTGCGAATCCGACCTCCCCCGCTCCGGCCACGCTCAGGACGCCGGTGCGTTCGACGTCGCCCATAATGGCGTCGACGACGTCAATCGGCACGCTCTCGGGGGAATGGCCGGCGAGGCCGAGCATGACGGCCCTGTCCGTCGAATGGCCTTTTCCCGTGGCGCCCAGGGAGCCCATGAGCTCGACGACGACGCGCCCGAGCCTCGCCTGCGCCGGGACTCTCAGATGTTCGGCGAAGTGCAGGCCCGCCCTCATGGGGCCGACCGTGTGAGAGGAGGAAGGGCCGATTCCCACGCGAAACATGTCCCGGACGGACAGGGGGCGCGAAGCCTTTTCGGCGGAGATCTGGCCTGAGACGACCGCGGCGGGGCCGTCGGGCAGACCGTGAAGCGGAGCCATTGCATTCCTTCCAATCGACGCGCGACACGCCGCTGCGGTGCGGACGTGCCAAGCCCGCGGGCCGACCGACGGAACCGGCGCCGGCAAGTACCCAAGGGCTGACGCAAGCAACTACAATGCTACCGGGGCGGGCCTTCGCATCCCCACCGGAACTCCGCGTCCCCACTGGGAGCTTCCGCTTCACTGCACAGTGCAAACAATCGAGAGAGAGCCGCAGGAGCGATGAGAGACTATTCGAGCGCGCTGCGCGATGCGGGGCTGCGCGTCACGGAACCGCGCCTGGCCCTTCTGCGCACGGCGCAAGAGGGCGGGCATTCCAGCGTCGAGGCTTTGCGACAGGGAGTCGTCGACCGGATCGGCTCGGTTTCCGTCCAGGCCGTCTACGACATCGTCCACGCTCTGACGACGGCGGGCTTGCTGCGCGAGGTTCGTTCGGCGGGAACCGTCACCTATTACGAGATCAACCGGAACGACAATCACCATCACGCCATCTGCCGGTCATGCGGGAGGATTGAAGACGTTCCCTGCGCAAAAGGCGAGAAGCCCTGCCTTCACGCTTCGCACACTCACGGATACACGATCAACGAGGCGGAGGTCATTTACCACGGCTACTGCCCGGATTGCCAGGCAAAGCAAAGGAAATAGCAAATTCGCAGACCCGTTTTCGCACAGAGCAAGCGGGCGGCGATCCACGCATCGCCGCCCGCCAATGCTTCGGCCTGAAGGGATTCTCGCCATGCCGAGAAAACCGAAGCTATTCTCTTGTACGAGGCGCATGTCCTTCGCCTCGGCGGCGGGCCCGGGTCCACGATATCCCGGGCGTCCGCCTATGTTTCAATCCTGCCCAGCGTTTCTGAGCCAACCATGAGGCGACCCTGAGAAAATCCGGGGTACAATTGCTTTTAAAGTTGACGACCACGCCCTGCGAGAGGGAGCCACATCCGAAAGAATCCGACACATCCCTCACCAATTCAACTTTCGCACCAACACACCGTCTCACAGAATGAGAAACACCGAGCAGTTTTTCCAATGCCTTCCACCATATACGACGTCGTATGTAACATAATGGTAGACGCTGGCTGCAAGAAGCGTCGGCATTTTCAACGCTTGCCTGACCAGAGGAGTATCCGATGTCCGATCAACGAGAACGAATGAATGTGGAGTCCTTCAATCTAGACCATCGCGCGGTTCACGCCCCGTTTGTCAGAGTCGCTGACGTCAAACGACTGCCGCATGGCGATGTGCTCACCAAGTATGACGTGCGCTTTTGCCAACCCAATGTGGAGCATCTGGAGATGCCGGCGGTGCACTCGATTGAGCACTCCTTCGCAGAGTATGCGCGTAATCACAGTGACGTCGTGGTGGACTTCTCTCCGATGGGATGCCAGACTGGCTTCTATCTCATTCTCGCTTCCGAGCCTGACATTGACGGGGCAATTTCACTCATTTCCACCACTTTTCAAGATATACTGCGAACAACGGAAGTCCCAGCCGCGAACGAGGTTCAATGCGGATGGGGCGTACATCACTCACTTGAGGCGGCGCAACATGCCGTCCGCTCTATGTTGAAGCAGCGCGAGGTATGGAAGGATATTGAGGCGTGACCACCGTAAACGCCATTGTGCTGGCTGCACAGGATGTCGAGGTACAGCCCTTCCTCGACATCCTCACTAAGGCGCCCTCTCGCGCACGCGAGCTCGCTGAAAAGCGCCCGGGCATCGGCCGCTCCCTGCTCGGCGCCGCATCTAGAATCACTCAGATCCCCATTCCGACAGGGCAAGCGTGGTATGCGCAGACGTCCAGCGGGCGAATCGTCGTCATGCGCACGGGCGTGGGAACGGTCGCCACCGCGAGCGCCTTGGGCTGGATCCTCTCGGAGTACAGTCCCAGATGCGTCGTGTCCATCGGCTCCGCCGGCGGGTTGGCGAAAGACGTCAACGTGCTTGACCTCGTCGTCGGATCGACCTACGCCTACGGCTCGGCCGACGCGACCGCCTTCGGCTACAAGCTGGGGCAGATCCCCGGCCAGCCGGACATGTTCGCGGGCGACGAAGAACTGCTCTTCCACTCCGGTTCGGCCTCTCGTTCGGGCCAGGTGCTCACGAGCGACTCCTTTGTCACATCCAGCAAGGTGGAGGCCGTGCGCGCGGCGTTCCCCAACGCCATCTCAACCGACATGGAGTCGACGGCGGCGGCGCAGGTCTGCACGACGTGGGGAATTCCGTTCGTGTCGCTTCGCTGCGTCTCCGACCTGTGCGGGCCGGCGGCCGATCAGGATTATCACGTGGCGATCGAGGAGGCCGCGGCGGTCAGCGCCGTGGCCACAGCGGTCATGCTCTCCGGTTACTTCAACCAGCACACGAAGGGCCGTTCGCCGCTGTTCAGCAAGGCTGCGATCGACGGCGCCCTGCTGCTCATCCTCGCCAGGACGTTGAAGCTCGAACCGGCCGAGGACATTTCGATCATCCCCGACGACATCGCGACCGCCGTGCGCTCCCAGCTCTCGGGCAACGCCGTGGCCGTCGCCGAGGCGTTGGGGCAGGTTTCCGCCGCGCTCACGGCGATTCGCACGGATCCGAGCATCACCCTGACGGCGAAGAAGTACGACGCCGAACGCAGCAACTACGTCACAACCCTCGGCCTGACGTCCGACCGCGGGCAGATCGCGTGGCCTCCGACGTCGCAGACGGTTTCGAAGCGGTCGAACGGCTACTGGAACGACGCGTTGGCCGGCCTCGGCATCCAGGTTAAGTCTGGCCGCCAGCGCGGAACCGTGAAGTTCACCGAGCAGGAGTACCTGCAGGCGCTGCGCGACTTCCTGTTGTGGGCCGAGACCAACGGGCTGAGCCCGTCCGTCGCCGCGTACGGCGTGTGGTCTTCCGACGGCGGCAAGGGCCAGGTTCCCGGCCGCCCGTCCTCTGCCGCGATCCGTCAGCGTTTCAACACGTGGCGGGCCGCGATCATGACGGCCAGGGATTGATTGCGGGCGGCGACAACGCCGCATAACGGCGCCGGCGACGTTGCTGTGATTGACGGCGGCGCTGCGACCGACGGCGGCCCAGACCGCCAAGCGCGGCCGATCCGTGCGATCGTGCATCGGACAGGCCGATCGCGGCAGTCTCACGGCGATCCGCATCCGGGCGGCGCACGGGCGAGGTGAAAGCGGACTGCCGACGCCGCGAGAGAGGGACCGCGGAGCGGCCCTCGGGCAGCGGCAAAAGCCCTGGCCCCGGCGAGGTCTCACCCTGCGTCGATGCGAGATAGCCGCAAAGTTACGCTGCGTCGATCTGATCGAGCATCCAGGCGATTTCGAAGGCGCGTTCACGCCAGGCGTCGTAACGCCCGGATTTGCCTCCATGGCCGGCAACCATCTCGACCTTCTCGAGAATCGGGCGCGCCATCGGGTCGTTCGTGGCCCGCTCGCGCAGAATTTGGATCCACTTCGTCGGCTCGACGTAGAAGACCCGAACGTCGTTGAGCGAGGTGGTCGCAAGAATGGCCGGATACTCGCGCCTGCCGACGTTCTCGGTGGGCGAATACGACTGCATGTACCTGTAGACTTCCTGCGATTCGATCGGGTTGCCCCATTCCTCCCATTCGCCCACCGTCAGCGGCAGCTCCGGCTTGAGGATGGTGGTGAGGGCATCGACGAAAGGAACTCCGGCGTGGATAGCCCTGAACTCGCTCGGCGCCAGATTGGCGACGGCTCCCATGAGCAGTCCGCCGGCGGACCGCCCTTCGGCGGCCAAGCGCCCCTCGGCCACCCAGCCGGACGTGCGAAGCCAGCGGGCGCAGGCGATGAAGTCGGTGAAAGTGTTGCGCTTCTTGAGCAGGCGCCCGTTCTCGTACCACGCCCGCCCCATCTCGCCGCCTCCGCGCGGGTGGGCAAAGGCAACCACCGCTCCGCGCTGCAGAATTGAGATGTACGAGGCTCTGAACACCGGGTCCAGCGAGACCTCATACGAGCCGTAGCCGTAGATATATCCAGGATTCTTGCAATTCGGCGCGACGTCGACTCGGTGGACCACCGTCATCGGCACGAGTGCGCCGTCGTCGGTCTCGACCCACACCCCTTCCTGGGCGTAGACCGAACGGTCGTAGTTCGGAACCTCAAGCTCTTTGAGCAGCTTCGTCTCGCCCGTCGCCGGAGCATAGGCGAATTGGGTCGGCGGCGTCAGGACGGATTGGAGGGAGTACACCACGTCGCTCGCCTCCCACACGTAGTTCTCGTCCACCTCGATGGAGGCGAGATCCTCCGAAGGGACGACGGCCGGGGCCGCCCACGGCGAGGGCTCCGCCCCTCGCCGCGCTTGCCCGTGCGATCCCGCGTCTCCCTCTGCCGTCCGGGCCAATTCGAGCCCCTCCCGGCCGTCAAGCGCATCCGGCGACTGACCGCCCGAGTCAGCTGGCTCAGGCGTCTCAGCTGACTCGGTCAATTGATCGGCCGACTCGGGCGGCTCACTGGCTGCGCCGGACGATTCGTGCACCCTCGCCCGCAGCATGGAACGCAGCTGGGGCTGACCCCCTGAACGCATGGAAATCACCGCGAAGTCGCGAAAAGCATCGACTCCGAGAACCCGTTCGCCGGCCTCGGGCGCGAAAACTGGAGTCCATTCCTCCGGCCCCGACTGACCGATCGGGGCGTACGCGACCTCGAAGTCGGCGACATTGGCATTGTGGACGATCAGGAGCAGGTCTCCGGCAGGCTCCACGGAATAGTCGAGCCCCTGACGCCGCGGGCACACGACGATCGGCGAAGCGTCGATGTCGGCGACGTCGTAGAGAAGCGCCTCCGCGGTCGAAGACGACGACGAGTGGACGACGATCCAGCGCCCGTCGCGGGAAGCCCAGTGGCCGACGGTGAAACGCCCGTCGTTTTCCTGGAAGAGCAGCCGGTCCTCCCACGTCGGGGAGCCGACCCTGTGGAGCCAGATCTGCCATTGGCGCCACGAGTCGTCGACGCGCGAGTAGACGATCGCCTTTGAGTCGGCCGTCCACGCCAGGCCGTACCCGAGGCCGTCGACGGCGTCGTCGACCACCGCGCCCGTCTCGACGTCGAAGACGCGCAGCCGAAAGTGCTCGTCTCCGGTGAAATCGACGCCCAAAGCGCCCAAACGCCCGTCGGGCGACGGGGCGAAACCCGACACGCCGAAGAACTCCTCCCCTTCGGCCAGGCTGTTGCCGTCCCAGACGAGGCGCTCCCTCCCGTCGACGGCCGGGCGGCGAGCCGGATCCTCGGGGTCGACGGGGATCCTGTAGGTGGCGGGGTACTGCTTGCCCTCCCATGTGCGCGTGACGTACCACCACCGGCCTCGCCTCACGGGAACCGAGGTGTCGTCCTCTTTCGTTCGGGAAGCGATCTCGCGGACGATCTCCTCCTGCAACGGCTCAAGGTGGGCGGTGCGTTCGGCCGTCCACTCGTTCTCCGCCTCCAGGAGGCCGAGCACGTCGTAGCTCTTCTTGTCGCGCAACCATTCGTAGTTGTCGACGTAGGAGTCCCCGTGGAACGTCCGCGACGTCGGAATCTTCTTGGCGATCGGTGCTGGCATGGGCTCTAGCCTACCCGAGCGAGCCCGGACGGGGGCGACCGTCCACACTCGACGCAGCCGTTCGAGGCGGCCGTCCACATGTGGACCGCAAGGCGATTCGTCCCCACGACGTCCGCGCCGTCTATCGGCGGCCGCCCGCATGCGGGCCGCGAACCGAAAGGGAGGGCAGCTCGGGGAGGCCGATCCTACTCTGCATTGCAAACTAGTCGGTTATGCCTATATACTGGCAATGCCCGCAAAGGAGGAACGGAACGATGGCCGACGAGGCGACTCAGCTGCGCAAAGGCGTCCTTGAACTGGCGGCTCTCGCAATGCTTGGGCCCGCGCCCATGTACGGCGCCCAAATCATTTCGGCGCTTGCCGAGATCGAGGGGTTGGCAGCGAATCCGGGAACCGTCTACCCCATGCTCACGCGGCTGGCACGGGCAGGGAGGATCGCGGCGACGTGGGAGCCCTCCGTGCGCGGCGGCCCTCCGCGCAAGTACTACAACATCACGGCGAAGGGGCGGAAAGCCCTCGTCGCGCAAACCGCAGCGTGGCGAACTCTGGCCATGGCCATGAACTCGATACTAGGAGACGCTGATGACCCGCAGTGACACACCGCTCGAAGACGAATTCCTCGAAGAGCTGGCGCATGAACTCGCCGAAGCGAACATTCCCGTCAAACGCCGGGAGACGGTGCTCACCGAGGTCGACGAATTGATGTCGGAGGGAATTCCGCCCGAATCCTTCGGCTCGCCAGCCGCCTTCGCGCAAGAGATCTCCGACGCCCTCACGGGATCGGAGGACGGGCAGCGAGCGACGATATGGAGCCCCGACAATCCGAAGCTCTTCGCGGACAGGCAAAGGTCCTCGTCCCGTTCGATCTTGCAGCTGAGCTCCACGGATCTCAATCTGGGGGCGATCGCCGTCAAACTGGGATTGCTTCGCGAGGACGACGTCGATCCCGCGGTGCTCGACGCAATTCCGCAACGCGTCATCGGAGCTCTGCGCTGGGGGCCCTTCGCGCTGACGGCGGCGACCGCCGCCGTCAGCATGCTCGTCCACCGACGGCGATTGCGCATACCCACAAGGATCGGCTTCAGCGGAAAGGTGAAGAAAACCTGGCCGTCGAAAGCGGGAGGCCTCGCGATAACCGGCTTCAGCTCCTTGGCGAGCCTTCTTTCTTTGGCCGCCCCCACATCGAGTCGCGCGGACCTGCTCGTGCAGAGCTCCCAGGCTTTGGCCGCGAACACCGCCTTTCTTCTCACCGCCGGGTCTTCGTTCGTCCAGAAGAAAGGGCGCGTCCATCCCGGCTATCTTCCGTTGAGCATCGGCCTCATCCTCGCAGTCGAAGGCGGAACCCTGCTCCTCGCCACCCGGGCAGGCCTGGCCCGGGTTCGCGGGCGGGTCCGCGGCCAGTTCGAGGAGAAGCAGGATGGGTAAAATCGCAGCAATCGGAGTCTCGTCCGTCTCCTGGAGCGAATTGTCCCCGGGAGTGCAAAAACTGCTCATCGCGGTCATAATCCTCAATTTCCTTCTCATGGCGACGGCTTTGGCAGTCTGGAGCCGCACAGACGCAGAATCGATGCCGCAACCGGGAAAGATCGCCTGGCTTCTCATTTGCCTCTTGGTCTCGACTGCCGGGCCAATCGCCTTTTTCATCGCCCGCCGGCAAAGCGCGGCCTTGCAGAAACGCGAACGGGCGTGGGCCTCTCAAGCCGAGCACGCCGACGAGCAGCGAATCGTGGGCGACGGAAACGTCAAAGACCGCGAAAACATCGATGGAGCCGGAGCCTTTCCGGCGAGCGGCGACAGCGGCCCTTCCACGCATACATTCAAGCCGGCGAGCGTGAAAACCGGGGCGCCGGCCGGCAACGCCGTCGAGTTCCGCAACGTCACAAGGGCTTTCGGGGACAAACTGGCTTTGGACGACGTGAGCTTTCGCATCCCCGCCGGTTCGGTTTGCGCGCTCTTAGGCCCCAACGGAGCCGGGAAGACGACAGCCATCCGCATCCTTCTGGGCCTTGCTCGCGCGGATGCAGGCGACGTCCGCATTCTCGGCGATCCGGCGGGGAGCCTGGCCGTGCGGCGCCGACTCGGATACCTTCCCGACGTTCCCGCCTTTCCCGCATGGATGAGCGCTCGCGAATACCTGGAGGCCAGCGCAGACTTGGCCGGGGTTCCAGCGGTCGAACGGCGCAGTCGGATCGCGTCCTTGCTCAATCTGGCCGAGCTGGCGGGGGTGAGCCAGCGCATCGGAGGCTATTCGCGCGGCATGCGGCAGCGTCTCGGCCTCGCCCAGGCGCTGGTCGGCAATCCCGACCTCATCGTCCTCGACGAGCCGACGTCGGCCCTGGACCCCGCGGGCCGACGGGCAGTCCTCCGGCTCATCGCCCGGCTGGCTGAGCATGCGACGATCATTTTGTCGTCGCACAATCTGGAAGAGGTGCAGCGGGTGTGCACTCACGCCGTCGTCCTGCGCGAAGGAAAGGCAGTCGCCGCATCCACAATTTCGCATCTGCGCGAGCGCGCGGGCGACCATTCCCTGCTCCTCGTCTCCGGGGGAGGCGAGCCGCTGGCCCAGGCCCTCAAAGCAGAACCCTGGTGCGCCGGAGTTCGCCGAGAGGGCGCCGACTTCATCGTGGTCGTTTCCGACGCTTCAGCGGCCGCCCGCTCCCTGCCTGCGCTGATGGCCCGCGGAGGGTGGGACCTTTCTGCGCTCACACCGCTGGAACCGAGCCTCGAAGACGTATTCACAGCTTTGACGGAGGGAAAATGACCGGCTTCTCGACTCTGTGCAAACATGAGCTCTACGCGGTTTGGAGAACGTGGCACCGCTACGTCCTGCCGACTGTTCTTTGCCTCTTTGGCGTGATGTCCGTAGTCCTTTCGAGATTCGCTCCGGACATCGTCGGATCGATGATGGGCGAAGCCGTTCGCAAAGCCATGCCCGAGCCGAATTGGCACGAAGCTTACAATCAGTGGACTAAAAATCTGGCGCAAACGGTCATGTTCGTCGTCATCTTCACCGGGGCGGGGGCCACATCCTCCCTCGTCTCCAGCGGCCGCGCCCAATTGTTGGCCGTGCGTCCGGTTTCGCGCGCTTCACAGCCCCTTGCAGCCCTCGTGGCCAGAATCGCCGTGCTCGCATCCGCGTCTCTCGCGGGAATGGCGGTTGTGTGGGCGGCGACGTTCGGCTTCTACAGAGAAGCCCCCGTCGGCCCCCTCGTGGCGGCGACCGCCGCCTGGTTCGCGTGCGCATGCTTCTTTCTCGCCATAACAGTCGCCATGTCGTCTCTGACAGGCTCGACCCTCGCAGCCGCCGGAATCGGAGTCGGCTCCCTGCTGCTCACAATGATCGGTTCCGCAGTTGAGCCCATCGCGGAGAACTCGCCTGCCGGTCTCCTGACCCTGCCTTCGGCATTCGCCGAAGAGCGGACTATAGGGGCCGCGGCGGTCGTCGTTCCCTTCGCCACAAGCCTCATACTCATGATCCTCGTCGTTGTTTTAGGAGCGAAATCCTTCGCAAGACGGGAGCTCTGACCTGGCTAGAACTTAGAACACTGGCGGCCCCCGATCGATTGCGCGTCTGCTGACCTATCTGCGCCGGCACGGCTTCGCAAGCGCAGGCCGCGACGGAGCTCGGAGCTCTGCCTTGTCTTTGCAAGGCGCCCCGCCCGCAACGGCGCGGGACGCTCAGCGCCGCTGCCTCGCCGCCTGCTCGGCAGCCATGGAATCGACGAGCTCGTTCGCGGCGTCGCCCGCATGCCCTTTCACCCATTCGACCTCGGTCCTGCCCCGCCTGCCCTCGTAGAGCTCCAAAAGCCGCTCCACAAGCTCCCGATTGGCGACGGGCGCGCCGTCGGACTTGCGCCAGCCCTTCCGCCTCCACGTCTTCGCCCACACAGTCATGGCATTGATGGCGTATTGCGAGTCGATGCGCATGAGCAAATCCGGTTCAGGCCCCACATGCTCGAGCGCGCGCACGAGCGCCGTCAGTTCCATTGCGTTATTGGTCGTGTGCGCAGCCCCTCCGCAGTCACGCTCGCCGGTCACCTGCTCGACCCACGCCCATCCGCCCGGCCCGGGATTGCCGGAGCAGGCGCCGTCTGTGGCGACGATCGCATCGAAGCCCTCGGCGATTCTTCCGATCGGCCCAGCGCCCGTGCTCCCCTCAACATCTCCCCCTCCGGCGGTTTCGATTTCTTCTTCGACGTCGAAGAGATCGCCCTGAACGTATTCGGGCTCGGCGCCCTCGGAGGCGAACGGGCCGCACGGCTCCGACGCGTCGCCGGACTGGCCCCCGGAAAGGACAGCTGTGGCCAAAGTGACCGCGTCTGCGTGCCAAAGCGAGATCGCGCGGCCGCCGTCGTCGACCTCGGGCGTGGCGAGCGAATGCCTAACCGCAAGCGGAGTGGGCTCGCCGACGTCGAAAAGCCCAAGCAGCTCCAACGCTTCGCGCAGAGCGTAGACGTCCACGCGGCATTCCTCGGCAAGCTCGCCGATCGTCATCCATTCGGCCATGCCAATAGGGTACCCGGGCTTTGGCGGGCGCGAACGCGCGGCCCGCGGCGAGGCACAAAGGCGCACCCGCCCTGCGCCCTCGTGCTTTTCCCAGCTCTGAACGGTAGATTGATTGCGTTGGCGATCAGCGAAGGAGAAACATGCTGCCCCTGTCCGCATATCGCGAGGCGATTCGGTTAGACGAACCTTTTCCCACACCTGTGGACGACCCCCGCTCCAATCTGGACCTTCTGCGAGTGGCTTTGGGAGGGCTGAAGAACCGCCGTTATCCGGGCATCGACCCCGACCTTTCGATTTTCCCCCAGAAAGAGCTGGCCTTCGCTTTGCGCCACGAGCTGGTCCTTCGAGGCCCGGAGCCGATCGACGAGGAGGTCACCGACGCGATCAACCTCCTCCTTTACCGCCATTCGGCGCACATGGGCCGCACGACGGCGGAAAACCTCATGCGGATCTCCGACATGATGCCCGCGTCCGACTACGGCTCGGCTCGCAACGTGGCAATGTGGCGGGGAGACGTCCGCGAGCTGGCCGCCGACGCCGTCGTCAACGCCGCCATGCCGAATCTCTTGGGGTGCAAGGACCCCCTGCACCCGTGCATCGACAACTACATCCAAGGGCAGGGCGGCCCCTGGATTCGCAACGACTGCTCGGTCATCCGCGAGATCCAGGGGAAGGATCAGGAGGTCGGCGACGCCGTCCTCACCCGCGGCTATCGCCTTCCCGCCCGATACGTCCTCCACACGCTCGGCCCCCACCTCAACGGAGGCGAGATCACGGACGAAGACCGCGAAAAGCTCGCCGCCTGCTACACCTCGTGCCTCGACCTCGCCCTGGAGAAGGGCGACATCCACAACGTCAGCTTCTGCGCGCTCTCGACGGGCCGCAACAACTTCCCCTTCGAGGAGGCGACCCACATCGCCCTCGACACCGTCAACCAGTGGCTCCAGTACCACGGCACGGACGTGATCGAGCTCGTCGTCTTCAACATATTCGAGGACGCCGACGCCGAAGGGTACATGCAGGCCCTCGAAGGCTGGGTGGAGGACTGACGATGAACCGACCCGACACGCCCCAGAACAACGCAGCGGACAATTCGCGTCCCTCCGGCTCGTCCGGTCCGCTCAATTCCCCGGGCCCAAGCGGCTTCCAAAACCCCGGCGGCTTCGGCTCGCCGCCGAACCGCGAGATTCCAGGCGTCGATCTGAACGCCCTGAACTCGGCGAATTCCCTTTCCGCAGTCAAAACGAGCAGAGGGGCGCCGGGATGGGCGATCGCCGTCGTCGCTTTGCTGGCGGTCGCCATCGTGGCTTCGTTCGCGATATTCAGGACGAAGGGCGACGCGACGGCGAACGCCAAAGACTCGCAGGCCGGCGCCAAGGAGTCGTCGAGCCAGCCTTTGCCCGACAGCTTCCAACAGAAAGAAAGGGCCGCCGCGAAGGCCAAAGGGCTGACGACCGACGACTACATCCCCTCGGTCTCCGAGGAGAGCCGCAAGCTCATATCCAAGATCCCGACCTACGCGGACACGGGCCGCACACTCGGCCCCGCCGACGCGAAAGTCAAGATCCACCTTTTCACGGACTTCTCGTGTCCGATGTGCGCGAAGTTTCACTCCCAATCCATGGCGAAGCTCGAAGAACTGGCCAAATCTGGGAAAGTCCAGCTGGTGTGGCACAACTTTGTGATTTTCGAGCAGTACGGTTCCGACAAGCCGGCTCGCGCCGCGCTGGCCGCGGCGAAACAGGGAAAGCTGTTCGAGTTCGCCGACGCCGCCTACAAGGACCTGGCCTCCCCTCGAGACCACGCCCGGTACACCGACGCATCGGTCCGGACCGTGGCGCAGAAGGTCGGGCTGGACATGGCCAAGTTCAACGCCGACTACGCTTCGCCCGAAGTCGCACGGGAAGCCTCTGCCGAACAGCAGCTCGCCCAGAATCTGGGGCTCAGCGGCACTCCCGCGATCATAGTCGGCGACGCCTATCTTCCCGGAGTCGCCCCCACGCGGGTCATCGAGAACACGATCGAGCTGCAGGCAAGAGAGCAGTGACGGCAAGCGTTGCCGAGAAGGCGCCTGTAGGAAAACAATAGGCCAAGGGCAGCATGAAGGGGCCCTCTGTCGAGGGCCCCTTCATGCTGCCGACCAGGTTTTCGGTTGCTTTGCCGGGCCGTTGCCGGGCCTTTAGCTTTCCCAGTTCAGCCGCCCTGGCGTTCCGTCCGCTCCCGCCGGGCTTTGCTCGGCCAGGCCTCAGTCGCTTTGCCAGGCGTTCCACAGCGCGGCGTACTCGCCGCCGCGAGCCGTCAGCTCGTCGTGGCTGCCGTATTCGGCGACGCGGCCGTCGATCATGACGGCGACCCTGTCGGCGTCGTGCGCCGTGTACAGCCTGTGCGCGATCGAAACGACGGTGCGCCCCTCGAGGACCCTGCCGAGCGCGCGCTCAAGCGAGCGAGCTTCCGTCGGATTGAGCTGGGAGGTCGCCTCGTCGAGCACCAGCACCGCCGGATCGAGCAGAACGATGCGGGCGAGGGCCAATTGCTGGGCCTGCGGCGGCGTCAGGGCGAGCCCTCCCGACCCGATCTTCGTCTCGAGGCCGTCTTCCAGATCGTCGACCCACGTCGCCTCAACCGCCTCCAGCGCGTTCCGAATCTCTTCGTCCGTCGCATCGCGCTTGGCCAAGCGCATGTTGTGGGCGAGGCTGCCGAGGAACACGTGGTGCTCCTGGGTGACCATGGCCACGGCGGCGTGGAGGGCGGATTCCGGCATTGAGGACACTTCGGCCCGTCCGATGCGCACTGACCCCGCCGCGGGTGCGTTGATTCCGGCGATCAGGCGCCCGAGCGTCGATTTTCCGGCGCCGGAGGGCCCGACGATCGCGACGGTCTCCCGGCCGTCGACGTCCAACGTCACGCCGTGCAACACGTCCTGGCCCTCGCGGTAGGCAAAATGCACGTCTTTGATGTGCAAGGCGGCGTCGAACCCGCCGAAGGAACGCGAATCGGCCGCCTTCGCCCCTTTGACAGGACCGGAGTCGCGGGCGGCGTTCGGCTTCTCGCGAGCTTTGTGGCCGCCGCCCCCGTTTCTGCGCGTGTCGTCCGCGCCGCTTACGCCGCCGCTCTCGCCAGACTCACCGGCGTCCGTTTCGCTCGCCCTTTCGGCGGCCCCTTCACCTTCGCCTACGCCGCTTTCGCCGGCCTCTTCGACGCCGAAGATCCTCGCAAGGGCGGCCATCGCGAACTGGAACTCATCGGCCCACCAGCTGAACGTCCACAGAGGATAGCGCAGCTGGGACGCGTACAGGACGATCGCTGTGACTGTCCCGTACGTCGTTTGGCCGATTCCGATCATGTACCCGCCGAGTGCAAGGCCGGTGACCACGGGAAGATAGGTGACAAGCTGATTCATGACGATGAACAGCATCCGAACCCAGCCGGTGTAGACCTCGTTGCGCCAGTACTCGTAAATGAGCGTGTCCATCCGTTCGGCGCGCACCCGCCCCAGCCGCATGGCGTCGGCGGTGGTCGACTGCTCCACGGTCTCCGACGCTACGCCGGACATTCCCGCGCTGATCGCCGACGCCGCAAGATACGCCGGCACGCCGCGCCGGACGTAGAAGCGAACCGTGAAAAAGATCGGCGCAGCGGTCAACACCACGACCCCGCCGAGCAAAGGATTCGTCACAAAGATCGCAACGAGGGTCGCGGCAATCGTCAGGACCGTCATGAACAGCCGACTCACGGCGCCCTCGACGAAGAAGCTGACCCTGTCGACGTCGTGCGTGGTGCGGCCGATCATGTCGCCCGACCCGGCGGCCTCGACGGTCCCGAGGGGAAGGGAGGTCACGGCCCTCACGACCCGCTCACGCAGCACGGCCAGAATCTTCTGTGAGAAGACGTAGGCGCGCAGGCTTGCCGCGTACCCCAAAATGGCCTGTATCACCACGACGACGGCGATGAACGCGATCGCGTTGCGGATGTAGGAGGACGTCGTTCCCGCGGCGACGGCGTCGACCGCGCGGCCGACGACCGTCGGCGTCACAACGCCGACGACGGCGAGCGCCGTCTGGAGCGTGAAAACGACCGCGAATTCGGCCTTGCGATCAGCGATGAGGCCGAGGAGTTTGCGCGTGGCGGTGCGCGTGTCGGCCACCGGGAGCCTCATTTCGCACCTCCGTTCTCACGGTCGACGTCGGCTTTGCCGAGGCCGACGCCGCCTTTCCCGTCAACGCCGACCTTCTCGTCGCCGACGTCCCTTGCGCCTTCGCCTCTTACCTCCGGCGCAGTCGGCGCTTTGCCGCCTTCATCGCTTTCGCCGCGGTGGACCACGGCCCGGTACTCCGGGTGGGACGAAAGCTCGTGGTGGGTCCCGCGCAGGGCCTCTTTCCCGTCGATGAGGAAGACGACCTCGTCGCATCGGCCGAGCACAAGGGGCGAAACGGTGGCGACGATTGTCGTCTTTCCAGCGCGGCAGTCGGCCAGCCGCTCGGCGATCCGGGATTCCGTGTGCGAGTCGACGGCGCTCGTCGGCTCGACGAGGATCGTGACGGGCGCGTCCAACGCGAGTGCGCGGGCGAGCGCCGCTCGCTGGCGCTGGCCTCCGGACATCGATCTGCCGCGTTCGGCGACCTGGCCGTCAAGCCCACCCTCCGTTGAGGAGAGGACGTCGGCGCCGTCGGCTGCGTGGACGGCGCGCAG
>ERZ772874.219-NODE-219-length-30909-cov-16.441401_pt1 | contig 30909 bp, 26 predicted proteins | sample MGYA00580586_ERZ772874 | MGnify/ENA primary metagenome ERZ772874 (study PRJEB29015, sample SAMEA2737952) | human oral metagenome | biome: human oral; feature: human-associated habitat; material: dental | place: China | collected 2154 ... | reverse complement strand
TCCCGACCTGGACGGGCGCGCGAGATTGAGGATAACGCAAGATTGGGGCTAATCGTTTCCCGAGTGGGGGTTGCAGAACCTCGACTCGAAGCGGTAGTGCGCCTTCAGCTGCGAGAACAGCCGCGACTCGGTCACCTTCCCGAAGAGCATCCGACCGGCCTCGGTCGCGTTGTCGAGCACCATCACGCGCGGCACCCTGCCGACGAGCTCGAAGACCTCTACGAGACCCTCGCAGAAGCACTCCGCCTTCTCGCACCTCATCGCCACGCAGTACCGCGACCTCGATTGCGGGAGCGTGACCGCGAGCATCTTGAGCTCGAGGCTCCTGCCCGCGACTGTGGCGACGAAGTTGCCGTAGTCGACCTGCATGGTCCCCGGCGCCCAGTCGAGCTCGAGGTAGCCATCGCCGGGCGACTGCCGCTGCGCCAGCCTCCACTCCCGCACGAACCTGCAGACCGTCGCGTAGGACCCGGCGTAGCCCTCTTCCTCGACGAGCCTGTCGTAGATCCGCCTCGCCGTATGGCGCTGCTTTCGCGGAGCCGGGGGGCCGTCGGAGAGCACCTTGGAGACCCATCCTGCGAACGGGTCGATCGCGGGCTTCGCCCTCTCGGGTGCCAGCGGCGGCGCGGGCGACAGGTCCTCCATGCTCGCGTACTTCGCAACGGTATTGCGGCTGATACCGAGCGCGCGGGCGATCTCGGTCGGCCCGGCTCCGTCGGCGTCCATTCGTCTGATACATTGTCTTACGTCAAGGGGCATGGTCATTCTTCCTTTCCTCCTCCTGGCGGGTGGTCGTGGATGTCTGTCCCGCCAGGGGAATTGTGAGTCATGGCCGTGCCCCTTGTGCCGGGGCCCGGCCTAGGCGATGCGAATGCTGCGCAGAAATCGATGAGTACGTTGCCCGAAAATCAATGCGATTTCTGCGCAGTTCTTATTGAACCAAAACAGGAGACGGCCGCCGCGCGCAGGTGGCGGCCCATGGGCCCCCGCAGCCGGGCGCAGGCCCTCGGGCAGGCGACGGATCGGGCCTGTGTCCAGCGGGCTAAGGAAGCGCCGGGATGTCAGGTTGAGGGACAGCGGGCCCTCACTGGAATCGGGAGACGTACGTAGCCAGCGAGAAGGTATTCGCTCTGTATCCAGGCAGATCCACGCATGCCCTAGCACTAATAACGCTTGACGTTAATAACGCAATACGATATCATATGTTCATGATAGTTTCGTTCAAAGATTCGGATACGGAGCGGCTCGCCTCCAACAAGCGCGTAAAGCGCTTCGAGGCGTTCGAGCGCATCGCCCTGAGGAGGCTCCGCCAACTTCAGGCCGCCGGAACTATCAACGATCTGAGAGTTCCTCCGGGGAACCGACTCGAGGCTCTGAGAGGCGACAGGAAAGGGCAGCACAGCATCCGGATAAACGACCAATACCGCATCTGCTTCGTGTGGAGCGATGCGGGTCCGAAAGACGTAGAGATCGTGGATTACCACTAAACGGGAGGTGAGGGAGAATGGACGAGGCGATCGATCCCGTAGCACCCGGTGAACTGCTCGAGGAGGAGTTCCTTGAGCCGATGGGCATAACGAAGTACCGTCTGGCGAAGGAAATCGGCGTACCGGCGACGCGCATCGGCGAGATTGTGTCGGGTAAGCGCTCCGTGACTGCTGACACGGACCTCAGGCTCTGCAGGTTCTTCGGGCTCAGCGATGGCTATTGGCTACGTGTCCAGGCTGCGTATGACACCGACCTCGCGCGTATGAGGATGAGCGACGAGCTCGACAAGATAAGGCCCTGGAGCCAGCTGGCAACCGCATAGGGCGAGCGTCATAGGTAGAGAGGCACCTGCCGGTCGATTGACGCACCCCGATGTTATGGCCCATGGCGATGTGCGAGGCAACAACATGTGAGGCTTCCGACCCCAGACGCGACGGATCATCGCAAGATGCTGTGCCAGAGGCTGGGCTATATCACAGGAAGGCGAAAACCCAGGACGGAGGGTGAGGTTCCGAGGTGCTCGACGGTAAGGTGCCAATACGACTGGCGAACCGAGTCCGTGGTATCTACTCGCCCAGCTCAACGCGCTGCATACCGTCTAGCACATTGAGCTGATCCCTCGCGTGAGCCCTGTCCTTGCGTTGGCGTCGGTATGCACCTTGTGGCCGGGGTGTCAGACAGTGTCCCTCCTCGCCTGATGAGCCTTTGGGTTGTACGAGCGGCTGCGGCTCTTCGTGAGGCGTTGCGACCTGACGAGAGTGGGTGGCACTGGCGGCTGGACCGCTGTACATCAACATACACGGGCACACTCGGTGGGGATGGGAGTAGACCTCGCTCTTCGTCGCGACCGCTCGGGCTCGTTGCGCTGCGCCTCGGCGCTACGTCCTGTGACAGTAGGGCATAACGAGGCCTCGCTATGAACGCTGGCGACGTTCATAGCCCCAGCAGCTCGCTGTGGCTTCCCGTGCGTGTGGCAATAAGGATGAGCCCCTCCTCGTCGATACGATAAATGAGGAGCCAATCGGGTTCGATATGGCATTCGCGATGCCCTCGATACGCTCCGCCCAGGGAATGGTCGCGCGCCGCCTCGGGAAGGCCTTCCCTTCGCTGGAGCGCCTCGAGGATCATCTCGAGTTTTGCGAGATTTTTACCTTGACTTTTGACTCGCCTGTAGTCTCTCTTGAACGTAGCGGTGAATCTTAGATTCAGCATGACCTACTCCTTGTCAAGGGCGGCCATGGCCTCCTTGACCGTGTTGTAGGGGCCAGAGAGGTTTCTGCCTGTCGCTGCGTCATCCATCGCGGCAAGCGTCTCGGCGCTGAACCCGTATGGGTTCGATGGGTCAAACGGGAAACCGCCGCGACGGTTGAACGCGGACACGAACATACGGATGGCGTTGCTCGGGGATGTCCCGATCTCGTCGCAGATGGCGGAGAAGCGATCCTTCTCATCCTTGCGGAGCTTCGCGGAGATCGACTCGGTTGCAGCGGTGATGGCCATCATGACTCCTGATTACTTTGTCTGATACTGTGATACATTGTACTCCACCTAGAGTCTAAGCGAGTCGTACGAGACTTCCCGACGTTCTTATCATGGAATGACGCCTTCTCATATGCTTCAACGTCGTAGGTGACGTGCATTCCTCCATGTCTGCCACAGCGCCGAGAGGGATAGGTGACGGGGCAGGGGAGCACGGTGGGCAGCGTGAGGTGCAGGTGGGCGAGAAGCAGATGGAAAGGACGGTTGTCCCCGCACCCTCCGGCCAGGCATCCGGGCGATGGAGCCGAGAGGGACGGCCGGACATGGCAGTCTGTCCCGTCAGGGTCGGGGCCATAGTGACGCGAGTTGAGTGCGGAAATTGATGCATGAGATGCTCAAAAGCTGATGCGATTTGGGTCACCGCTGACACTCGTTCGACCAGGGACGTCCCCGAGGCGGAAAGAGGGCCGGTGTCTCGCGGCTATGGGGCATGCTGAAGGTGCGTAGGGAGAGCCGTTGCAAAGCCCATCCGCCGAGCCCCATGGCCTGAAGCACCCTATAAAGCAATCTTACGCTTCACTCACAGCATCGTGATATTGGGGTGCCTCACGCGCCGTTACGCCGCCATCGTCACTATGAGATGTCGGGTCAGCTGAGGGGTGCGGAGCTACGGCGAGCTGACAGGTCGCTACGACAGCCAGGCCACGATGGGTGTCTACACCTACATCAACAAGGACGCCAAACGCGGGGCCGCGGGCGCCGTGCCCGAGATGTTCTGGGCGCACGGGCGGCGTCCCCTCGACAGCGCCGCCCGTCTGTGGTATACAGGAATCGGCGATCCGAAGAGGATGGCCTCCAAGTGCCGGGGCCTTTTTCCCCGGCTCTTTTCATATCTACAGGGGGTTTCGCTGAGAGGGCCGAGCCGTCCTGTCGACGAGTCGGGATCCGACAACCTGTGCGACGAGCACTACCTTTTGGTTTTCGTGCTGCATGAGCAGTCGGACCCTATCACCCATGAGATCGAAAGATACGAGCAGTCCCTGCGCGACAAGTGCCTGCCCGATATCCCGCTTCATTTGGGCCCCCTGCTCACGGGCCACGAGGGTTACGAGGACATGCCGCTGGTGGACCGCAAGCGCCTGCCCTCGTCCTTCCGTATCCTCTTCCGAAACCTGCCCGTGCGCCACGCCTGCATTGCGCTCAGGTACCGCGACGGCGAGCCCTCCGCCACCGACGAGAAGTTCTTCGGCTCATGGTCCCAGTTCAAGAAGGGTATCCTAAGGGAAATGCGCGCGAAGAGGGTCTGAGCCATTGCGCTCACGCGATGGGCCTGCGCGTCGGAGAGTCGCAAAAGCCCCTTGGACGCCCGGCGCGATTCTCCCAGCGCAAGGGGTACGGAAATGATAGACAGCAGGTCTGATTGTGACAGATGACCGTGCTGTGGGGGCCAGGGAGGTTTCTGCCTGTTATCGCGTCATCCATCGCAGCAAGCGTCTCGGCATTGAGCCCGTATGGGCTCGACGGGTCGAACGGGAAACTGCCGCGACGGTTGGACGCGAACACGAACATGCGGATGGCGTTGCCCGGGGACGTCTCGATGGACGTAGTACCTCTCATTGGGCAATTCCGTCAGCTGCCTGGCGCACTCTACCAGTATCACCGTTGTCGTCCCCATCCCTACCGCTCACGGAAACTTTTAAGCTCGATTTGCGTTAAGGTACAAAGAGGTAAAGCATAAGCAAATAATAAGGTAATGACCAACCATTACAGATTACAGAAAATTGAGCCTACTCAGATTAAAATGGCCTGGCATGGCGTTGGCATTTTGCGCATTTGCCAGGCCTTGAGCGGATGGTGATGTGCATGCAGCATCTGACCACGATCAGCATCGTGTCAGACATACCTGAGGGGAAGGGGGTTGCCCCCGCCCAAATGAGTACTATCGGCCCCTACCTCCAGGGCGTGCTCATGGAGCGGCTTGACACGTCCTATGTCGAATGGCTGCACCGCCAGCCGTTCAATCCGTATAGCCAGTACTGCTACGCGGACAAGGGCAGCCACGAGCTCATATGGCGCATACACGCGTTGACCGATGAGGCGGCGGAGCAGGTCATTAGGCCCATGCAGGACGTACGGAGCATCAAGGTCAGGGGGATCGGCTCCACGCTTGAGGTACGCAGGAGCACAGTCGAGGTCATAGAGCTCACGTGCCTGACTGACCTGATACGGGATGGCGACACGGGCAGGAGCTCACTCAGCTTTCTCACGCCCACGTCCTTCAAAAGTGCTGGCTCCTACGTCTTCATGCCCAGCGTTCGCCTCATCCTGCAGAACCTCCTGATGCGTTACAACCAGCTCTACGAGGGCGACAAGGAGGTGGGCGAGGAGACGATGCTCTATATGGAGCGGTGCGCGAGGATCGTGTCATACAAGCTGCACTCACAGTACTTTCCCCACGTCACGAAAGACCACAAGATACCGGCCTTTGTCGGTTCTGTTGTCCTGAAATGCCACGGCCCGCAGCCCATGATCGGTCTCGTGAGGATGCTCCTGAAGTTTGGCGAATATGCCGGGATCGGAATCAAGACGTCGATGAGGATGGGAGGCGTCCGATGTACGTGAGGTGTGGACTGGACGTTTCTGTTGGTCGCTTGAGAGGGGGTCGCTTTGACAGAGGATAAGCTGGCGCTGACGTTTGGTGCGCTTCTGCATGACATCGGCAAGGTCGTGTATCGCGGAAGCTCCGCGAAAGGGACGCACTCCAAGCTCGGTGCCGACTTCATAGAGGAACTTGCCGCGCAGAATGCTGACTTTGAGGGGACGTGTGGCCAAAAGATTGTCGAGCAGATCAGGTACCACCATGCCAAGGAGATGAGCTCCGCATCCCGCCTCGATGATGATTCGCTGGCCTTCGTCACGTACTTTGCCGACAACATCTCGGCAGGCATGGACAGGAAGAACGAGGGCGACGAGCAGGCTGCCCACTTTGACCGAGATGTCAAGCTGCGCAAGATCTTCAACATCATCAACGGCCGCCATAGCGATGCCACCATTGAGCATGAGGACTACAACACGATCCGGGAGCGCATTCACAAGGGCCTGGCGGGGATGGGGCTTTGCCAGTCCGACCTCAACTCCCTTCTGAACCTGCTCGAGGCAACGACAGATAAGGTCCCCTCGTCCACCAACCTCACGGAACTCGTCGACGTGTCCCTCTTTGACCACGCGAAGACGACGGCCGCTATCGCTGTGTGCATCTACGAGTACCTCTCTGATCATGGGATCTCAAACTATCGGGAGGCCCTCTTCGACAGGCAGAGGTCGCCCCGGTTCTACGAGGAGCCCATGTTCCTGCTGTGCTCATGGGATATGAGCGGTATCCAGAGCTTCATCTACAACATCAGCGGGGCAGGTGCCCTCAAGCAACTCAGGGCACGCAGCTTGTACCTGGAGCTCATGTTGGAGCACGTGTCGGACGAGCTGCTCGAGCGCTTGGAGCTGAGTCGCGCGAACCTTCTCTACACTGGTGGCGGACACGCCTACCTTCTGCTTCCCAACACACGACAAACGAAGATCATCTTCGGAACGTTTTGCGACGAGCTTCGCGAATGGCTCATCGAGCACTATGGGATCGACCTGTACCTGGCGACCTCCTTGGTGGAGTGCAGCGCCCACGACCTCGCGAACAAGGGTGAGGACAAGCAGCGCTACCCCAAGTTGTACCAGGAGCTCTCGGAGGGCCTCTCGGCTGCCAAGGCCTCGCGCTATGACGCACGTACCATCAAGGAGCTCAACTTTGGCAGTGCCGGGGAGTACGACCATAGCAGGGAGTGCAAGGAATGCCATCGGTCGGACGCCGACATCGACGAGAATGACCTCTGCCCGCTCTGCGCCTCTCTCGGTAAGATCTCAGAAAGCCTTATCCATAAGGATGTGTTCGTGATCGCCGAAGCTTTCGAAGGCGAGGATACCGTCTCACCCGGACGCATTGGGCTTGCGCTTCCCTTTGACAGACGGCTTGAGATGTACTCGAGGGACGAGTACCGTGCCACCAGGCCCGTGTTCGCACGCATCTACACAAAGAACAGTTGGGACATGGGCGTCAAGCTATCGACGCATCTCTGGATGGGAGACTACACGGTTGATACGGGCAAGGTCGGCATCTCTGCCTACGCGGGACAGGGATCCACGCTCGAGGAGGATTACGGCATCAAGCGGCTGGGAGTGCTTCGAGCCGACGTTGACAACCTCGGCACGGTGTTTGCGAGCGGCATTCCAGTCGAGAAAGCGTCCATCAGCCGCACGTCAACGCTAAGCAGGGCACTCTCCTACTTCTTCAAGTATCGTATCAACGGGATCCTTGAGGAGGGGTGCTATCAGGCACAGATCATCTACTCGGGTGGGGATGACCTTTTTCTGATAGGAAACTGGAACGATATCATCCATGCTGCCAGGGATATCCGCAGGGAGTTTCTTGCCTTCACGGGAAACGATTCTATCACGATAAGCGCCGGCATCGGCATGTTTGACGAGAAATACCCCATCGCAAGCATGGCCGCAAAGACCGGCGAGCTTGAGGACGCCGCCAAGAAGCATAGGGCCGGTGGTGAGGTGACCAAGGATGCCGTCGCCCTATGGTCCGACCAGGCGGTGTTTGGCTGGGACGATTTCGAGAGCGCAGTGGCCCCCAAACTTGGTGAGATACGCGAGCTATTTGACAAAAACGAGAAGGGAAAGGCGCTTATCTACAAGCTCATCGATCTTCTTCGCAGCGCACGGGACCAGGTCTCTCTGCCGCGCTTGGCGTATCTCTTGGCGAGGAGCTTCGAGGACGAGGGAGATGGCGCAGGCGAGTCGAGCATGCGGCTCTACGCCTGGGCTACCGATGTACGTGAGCGAGCGGCCCTCGTCACGGCGCTCGAATGGTATGTGTACAGCATCAGGGAGAAGGGATAGAGATGTCACAGGACGGCACCGTCGTGTTGCTGAGCTTTACAAACGGCAACAAGCTGGACGAAACGAACTATGCCGACAAAGCAAAAGGATATGTTGAAAAGGCGAGGGATGATCGTGGCAGGCTGTTTGGTGGCCTGACCACGACAAAGCTTCGTAGCATCTACGGCCTCATCATGAATGTCTATACCAAGATCAACGAACCATCCGACTTCAAGAAACATCAGTCGGACATACAGTACCTGCAGGTCAAGATGGCGTACGAATCTGGCAGGGAGCAGTCTGTGAAGCAGTTTATTGACTCGACGTACCTGATGGATGCCGTGAGCCGGATAAAGACCTATGAGCAGTTCTTACTGTATTGCCGGTATGCGGAGAGTCTGGTCGCGTATTTCAAGTTCTATGGCGGGAGGGACAAGTAGTCATGGCCTATACCAAGATCAAGATCACCGGTACCATCGAGATAAAGACTGGCATACACATCGGCGGGGATGACTCGTTCAGCGCCATCGGTGCCATCGACTCCCCTGTGGTGCGTGATCCCCTCACGCGGCTGCCCATCATTCCGGGCTCCACGCTCAAGGGGAAGATGCGCTCGCTTCTGGCCCGCGATAAGGGTACGGTGCCCGCAGCGGGTACGAAGGGGTTCGAGGGTGATTGCTCTGAGTTGCTCCGTCTGTTTGGCTCGAGTTCTAAGGAAAGTGATGCCGCAGGCACCGGGATGCAGATGTCACGCCTGCAGTTCTCCGACTGCTTCCTCAAGAACAAGGAGGAGCTACCTCAGATCTTCGAGAACAAGTTCGAGAACACCATAGACCGCCTCACCTCCATCGCGAACCCTCGTCAGATCGAGCGTGTGGTGCGCGGTGCCCAGTTTGGGATGGAGATCATCTACAACGTGGAGGATGCGGAGCAGATAGAGGAGGACTTCGCCAACATCCGTGCCGGGCTCAGCCTCATCGAGAACGACTACCTGGGAGGGGGAGGGTCGCGCGGCAACGGACGCGTGACGTTTGGAGACCTTCGTGCCGAAGTCGTGACGGGGGACAAGAGCACGCGTGTCCCGGAGTTGAGGTAGCCCCATGGGCGAGAGAATCGTCAAGCTGTCCTTCTTGGGACCCGTGCACTTTGGGGAGGGCAGGCTCTCTGGCAGTGGCTACACCTTCGATGCCGCCACGCTCTTCAGTGCGCTCTACCTGGAGGCCCTCAGGCTGGGATGTGCCAAGGAGCTGCTCGCTGCGACGCAACGCGGTGACTTGGCGCTCAGCGATGCCTTTCCCTACGTGAGAGACGTGCTGTACCTCCCAAAGCCCATGGTGAGGCCGTCAAAGCGGCCAGAGGCCAGTGACTCCCGGGCACGCAAGGCAGCCAAGAAGCTCGACTACATCCCGGCGGACAAGTTGGGAGATTATCTTGCGGGTAGCTTGGACCCTGTGGAGGAAAACGATCGATTTGATGTGGGCGTCTCGGACGTGCAGACCAAGGTAAACCTTACGCGTGAGTACTCGAAGGATGCGGAACCCTACCATGTGGGCAGCTTCTCCTTCAAGCTCGACACCGGAGTCTACGTCGTACTGAGAGGTGCCTTTGCCGGACTGGAGGACCTCCTCCTGCAGCTGGGCTACTCTGGCATAGGTGGCAAGCGATCGAGCGGGTTTGGGCGCTTCGAGTTCTCCATCGAACCACTAAACCTCAAAGGGTTCTCACCCGCAAAGGCAGCGAGCAGCCCGAGGTATCTTCTGCTCTCCACGGCTACCCCCACACAGGCCGAGCTCAGCGATGCGCTGCTCGCAGGCTCCCACTACAAGCTCGTCCGTAGGGGTGGCTTCGTGCAGTCGACAACCCATCACGCGACACCTCAGAAGAAGCGAGACCTCTACCTGTTCGCTGCCGGATCGGTGTTTGCCCATACGTTTGCAGGCGATGTGTTTGACGTGAACGCGACCCCTGGCGCCCATTCCGTCTTTCGCTATGCCCGCGCGATGTGGATGGAGGTTTGATACGGATGCCAAGCAAGAGGTACAGGCTCACGCTTACGGTCGAGGGGCTCGTGCACATTGGGGATGGCGGGAAGTATGGGAAGAAAGACTACTTTCTTACGAAGCAGGGAACGATCGCAATCCTCAATGCCCCCAGCTTTGTGAGCAAGCTCGATCACGATCAGCTGAATGAATATTGTGAGTTCCTTAAGAAGGATTCTAGGACGGGCCTGCAGGAGTATCTGAGGAGAAAGGGGCTTGACGCCGTAGCTCGAGGGGCACGGCTCTACACGCTCGACGCACGGCGGGACTCGTACCAGTACTTTGATATCTGGCGCTTTGTCAAGGACGCCCATGGCTGCCCCTATGTTCCGGGGTCGAGCATCAAGGGAATGCTGCGCACCGCCATCCTCATCAGCCTCATCGCGCGTGATCGAGAGACCTATGAGAAACTTTACGACAGGGGAGAAGTTCTAAAAAAACGGCAAAGGACAGATGGAGACATCCAGCGGAAGGCGTTCTGGGTGGGGCAACTTGACAGAGATGGGGACAGCGCCGTAAACGATGTTCTCAGGTATCTGTCCGTATCAGACTCCGATCCACTCTCTGTGGATGACCTCGTGCTCGCCAAGAAGTATGACAAGTTCTCACAAAAGGATGATGGTCGGCATAAGAAGAAGCTTGGGAAGACCTCAGACAAGGAAGCCTACTATCAGGGCAATGAGCTTAACATCTATCGAGAGTGTCTGCGACCGGGCACGACGATTAGGACCACGCTGACCGTTGATGAGCGCATAGGCCAGTACTTTGACGGTTTGCGCCTGGACAGAGATGGCTTGCCAAAGGCCCTGCTGTTCTCCTACGAGCTCTATCAAAAGTGTTTCTTGAGCCACTTCGACATCGATGGTAAGGCTACCTCGACAAAGAAGGAAGCCTCGTCTGATGGGGTATGCAGGTATGTGATACAAGACGGTCCCCTCGCAGGCATGCGCTGTCGTAACAGGGCAGTGGGTGACACGGGTTACTGCAACACACATAAGAAGTATGCCACGGTCGGCGGCGCAGCTGGTGGCTCCGCCCAAGATCCTATCTGCTACCTTGGCGGCGGCATTGACTTCAACACCAAGACCATCGAGAACGCCCTTTTCGTGGATGAGGGAAGGCGCGTCGATGAGGTCTCTCACATTCTATTTGATCAGTTCCCGACAAAGTTGGATGAGCAGCGCCATGCCGCGCTTAAGGCCGAGGTGCAACGCGCCGGCTTTAGGTCGAGGCCCATGGACTCACAATACAAAAGGAATGGTCAGCTCCAAAAGGCCAAGGAAGACCATCGCCATTGGCGCGACGGGGCGCTCGGCGTCTCGCCCCATACCTTAAAGATGGGCAAGGTTCAAGACAAGATGTACCCGATGGGCAAGTGTCGGGCAAGATTTGAGGAGCTGGATAACTAACATGAGCGTACTTTTTTCACCCATCGGTACGGCCGATCCACTTACGCAGCTTGGCGATGGGCCCATGCTGCACATTGTCCGCCACTATAGGCCCGAGCGCGTGGTGCTGTTCCTCTCGCCCAAGATGGCTCAACAGCAGGAGCAGGATCAGCGCTACACCAAGGTCATTGAGCTGCTATCAGAGCGCTATGGGAGAGATGTGCCCACGATAGAGTTGGTGGAGTCAAGTACAGCCAATGTGTATGATTTCGACGTGTACATCTCAGAGTTTGAGCAAAAGCTCATAGAGATCAGCAAGGAAAACGGTGGAGACACGATACTCGTGAACGTGTCTTCGGGCACTCCGGCGATGAAAGGGTCGCTAGTGGCCTTGAGTGCGTTTGGCAGGCTCAGCTTCACATCCCTGCAGGTAACGACGCCCAGGAAGGGTCCAAACAAGCAGGAAGATCGTGAGAATCAACATAAGTATGACCTCGACTTGCTGTGGGCATGCAATCTAGATAACGAGGAGGGTCGTCCCTGTCGTGTCCTGGAGGTCAAGACGCCTAACTTCGGCGACAGGCTGTTGTTGGGAAACATTCGGTCACTGATCGATAAGTATAACTACGTAGCTGCGGCAAGTCTTGCGAAGCAGGCGAAAACCATCTCGCCAGAGGCCCGGATGATGATAGAGGCCGCAGTCGACAGATTGAACCTTAATGGGCAGAAGCCTGCCCAAGTCTTCGCGCGCAGCGACATGGCATATTCGTCGAGCGCCGCTGGCCTAGTGGCGGAGTATGTCTCCATTCTTGAGATCATGCTAAAGCAAGAGCGCTGGGCAGACTTCATGAGGGCGCTTACCCCTGCGATAACAGAGACGATGTTACGATATCTGAGGCCGGTGCTGCCAGACCATCGTTATCTTAAACGGCCTGCTAAGCCAGGAAACTATGAGTATGATGCAGAACGTATCAGAAAAGATGCTACGCTACGTAGGATTATTCCTCTTGGAAGTGACGGACGTCCGAAGAACCCATACCTGAGCAACTATATACTTGCAAAGTTGATTGATGAATATTGTCAAGACGGCGTACTTATCAATAGGCTGCATAGGCTATATGAGTTCGAGCATGCCCCTGAAAATAGAAATACGATTGCACACGCAATTGTTCCCATCAACAAGAAGGTCATAGAGCGCAATGGTGGCATGACCATGGAGGAGGTGATGCAGTCCCTGCTCGAGCTCAACGAGGTGAGGCCTGGACTCTATAAGCGCATCAACGAGGCAATCTGCAAACTCCTGTAGCAAAAACGAGGCTGACACAAGTGGCATATCTGTATCTTACGGAGAGCGATCTCAAGCTCGGTTGTACCGACGGACAAGTAATCATCAAGCGTCTTGGTGGGGAGAAGATACGAGAGGTTCCCTTTCACGCGGTTGACGGAATCGCAGTGTATGGCATGGCCCAGCTATCAACCCAGCTGATCCGTAAGTGCATAGCAGAGTGCGTGCCGATAACCTACTACTCTCTCGACGGACATTACTTTGGCGGTATAAGCTCGCAGGAGTCCATCAACCCCATACGACAGAAGAGGCAGATCTACCTTACGGACGACCCGTCATTCTGCCTGCAATGGACGAAGCAGATTGTCTCGGCAAAGATCAAGAACAGCATCACGCTCCTCATGTCACTGCCAGAGATCCATACATTCGAGGAGCAGGAGCTCCATGGCCTCTTGCATTCGCTGGAGAACCTGGAAGCTGCCGATAGCGTCGATATGGTCTTGGGTTTTGAGGGCAATGCCGCAAGAACTTACTTCGCTTGCCTTCCCAAGCTGTTGAAGAACGATGAGTTCGCGTTTGAGGGAAGAAGCACGAGGCCACCGAGGGACCCGGTGAACTCCATGCTCTCGTATGGCTACAGCCTGTTCTACCGAAACATCATCGGTGCGATAGAGCGTCATGGCCTGCATCCATACTTTGCCTATATGCACAAGATCAAACTGGGGCATGCCGCCCTGTCGTCCGACCTGATAGAGGAGTATCGTGCGCCGTTGGTTGACAAGACCGTCATTGACTTCGTGAACGACGGGGAAGTCGAGATCGGGGACTTCAACAGGAGTGATGCTGGGGCACTGTATATGAATCGAGAGACGTCAAAGAGGCTGACAGCACGCTTCTCGGACATCATCGCCAAGAACCAGCAGTATTTCCTGGACTCGGGAAGTCAGAAGTCGTTTGGTTTCCAGGCTATGCTTGACATGAAGATCGAGCAGATGATCAAGGCCATCGATCGTGGCGATGCAGGTCTATACGTCCCCTATGTCTGGAAGGCAAGCTCATGAGCGGCTCGTCTCCCCAGGTGCAGCAGGTCGCCCATGGCAAGATACGCGGCACGTCGCCTGCCGAGGATCGCTTCTACACGCTGATCTTCTATGACATATCGGATGCAAAGAAATACCGTTGCCTAGTCAAGATTCTCAAGAGCTATGCCACGCGTGTACAGAAGTCGGTGTTCGAGGCCCAGCTCAAACGATCGCAGATAAGGGAGCTTTCTCTTTCGATCGAGAAGCTGATGCTGGCAAAGACATACTACAACCCCAATGACAGCGTCCAGATTTTTAGGATTGCGGGAAACTGCGAGGCGACGGTCTACGGGCTGTATAGTGAGCATGTTCTGGAGGAGAGCATTTTTCTCTGAGGAGAATGACGCGCGTTCGAATGTGGTGCGAAGAATGATGATCTGTGCGGGAGAGACGGTGTATACTGGTAGAACCATGCATGCCCTAAGCACATTTTATCGTAGATGTCAATAGAGGTTTATGCAGCTCAACCCCGCGAGGGGACGGAAACGTCGAGAAACCACTCTGCAATCGCCTCGTACATCCTCGGTTTATGCAGCTCAACCCCGCGAGGGGACGGAAACTCACTGCCACGGCAGCGAGACGTAGCGGGCGCACAACGGTTTATGCAGCTCAACCCCGCGAGGGGACGGAAACGTGCACAGACGGGTACGGGAGCTTCGAAGCCTCCCTCCTTGGTTTATGCAGCTCAACCCCGCGAGGGGACGGAAACCTACATGGATCATCGTAATGCCTTTCTCATAGATAGGGTTTATGCAGCTCAACCCCGCGAGGGGACGGAAACCAATAGATTTTGTTCATAACAATTCCTTTCTCTAGGTTTATGCAGCTCAACCCCGCGAGGGGACGGAAACAACCAGTACTTCAGCTCCTCCTCGGCCTCATCGAGAGTGTGGTTTATGCAGCTCAACCCCGCGAGGGGACGGAAACATCCTCGATGCTTCCCCTCATGCCAGGATTCCACACGAGGGTTTATGCAGCTCAACCCCGCGAGGGGACGGAAACTTAGGAGAAACGCGTCTTGAATGACGGGATCGTGCGTGTGGTTTATGCAGCTCAACCCCGCGAGGGGACGGAAACTCATAATCCATACCGTAGCGGTCCTCGACCGCCACGGAGGTTTATGCAGCTCAACCCCGCGAGGGGACGGAAACTTACTCTGCCACCACTCATACCTTACACCGAGTGCCATGGTTTATGCAGCTCAACCCCGCGAGGGGACGGAAACAAATGCATAAGAGCATCGAGAACTTGCATCGCTCCCGTAACGGTTTATGCAGCTCAACCCCGCGAGGGGACGGAAACGCGCGCGACGCATTGCTAAACTGCGATAGTAAAGTGGTCGGGTTTATGCAGCTCAACCCCGCGAGGGGACGGAAACACAAGGTCGATTAGCTGCTGAATCATCTGATCCACGGCTGGTTTATGCAGCTCAACCCCGCGAGGGGACGGAAACTCGCCTTTGATTTTTTGTAAGTCTTCTTATTCATGATACGGTTTATGCAGCTCAACCCCGCGAGGGGACGGAAACCTGGCAAGAGTGGCGCTATCAAAAGTATCTATCACGTCCTCGGTTTATGCAGCTCAACCCCGCGAGGGGACGGAAACCGACGATAAGACTAAGGCTAGTCGTATCAAATTGGGTGCAGGTTTATGCAGCTCAACCCCGCGAGGGGACGGAAACATGCGTCGTCTGGGTTATGGAATACGAACGAGATGGCTGTAGGTTTATGCAGCTCAACCCCGCGAGGGGACGGAAACTTAAAGTATTAGTCCAATAGATCTGTCTTATACCAAACGGGTTTATGCAGCTCAACCCCGCGAGGGGACGGAAACATTGTCGATGATGGTAATTTTATGGGGCGTAAGATTTACGAGGTTTATGCAGCTCAACCCCGCGAGGGGACGGAAACCGCATGAGATACGCCGTGTGGGCGCGTATAATGCCGTATAGGTTTATGCAGCTCAACCCCGCGAGGGGACGGAAACGTGAGATTTACGAGGTGCATGATATTTCTCCTTCGTCTTGGGTTTATGCAGCTCAACCCCGCGAGGGGACGGAAACTCACACGAAACGCATCTTGAATGATGGGATCATGCGTGTGGTTTATGCAGCTCAACCCCGCGAGGGGACGGAAACGGGCCGGTCAATGCCGTCAGTTTTGAGCCACAAGCCTACGCGGTTTATGCAGCTCAACCCCGCGAGGGGACGGAAACAAACCTCCTCCCAAAATTCCTGGAGCGCACAAATGTCTCCATAGGTTTATGCAGCTCAACCCCGCGAGGGGACGGAAACTCGACCCAGATAGGTGGTAGTCTCTGTGTCAAGTACTATGGTTTATGCAGCTCAACCCCGCGAGGGGACGGAAACTCGGTGCCAACGACGTAGTAGACGCGCTTCTTTCCAGGGTTTATGCAGCTCAACCCCGCGAGGGGACGGAAACTACGAAATCCTCAAGACTATTAGGCGCGTAGCAGTCGCGGTTTATGCAGCTCAACCCCGCGAGGGGACGGAAACATGAGACTGATATTCTTCTCGACCTGAAGCGCGAGAAGGTTTATGCAGCTCAACCCCGCGAGGGGACGGAAACTTTCTGAGTGTTGTTATAGACGAAACGAGAACGGTCGTACACGGTTTATGCAGCTCAACCCCGCGAGGGGACGGAAACGTACCCTATTATGTAAGTTATGTGACGGACTCGCTAGACGAGGTTTATGCAGCTCAACCCCGCGAGGGGACGGAAACTAGAGACGCTATATACTGCCATCTCGATGGCGGAGCGGTTTGGTTTATGCAGCTCAACCCCGCGAGGGGACGGAAACTCAAGTCCTATGCCAAGGTATGTCAGACTTTTCATTTTTGGTTTATGCAGCTCAACCCCGCGAGGGGACGGAAACACATTGTATGCCCACAAAGTCCTCACATTGTGCTCTTCGGTTTATGCAGCTCAACCCCGCGAGGGGACGGAAACTGCTTCCTCCCATCTTCCCTCGCTGCACATATATTCTACGGTTTATGCAGCTCAACCCCGCGAGGGGACGGAAACGCCTGCCGGCCAAGGCCTCCTCGGCGAGTGCATCGGCAAAGGTTTATGCAGCTCAACCCCGCGAGGGGACGGAAACGACGCCCCGATCGGGCTGTGGCTTACGGTGTCTTTCAGGAAGGTTTATGCAGCTCAACCCCGCGAGGGGACGGAAACCTCATACTCGCTGCGTAATATGTGATCCTCTGGTACCTCGGTTTATGCAGCTCAACCCCGCGAGGGGACGGAAACTATCGAGCATTTTCTGAGTCTTGTCGTATATGTGCCGGGTTTATGCAGCTCAACCCCGCGAGGGGACGGAAACTATATAGCTTTGTGATGACATATTTACAGCATCCATTCCTCGGTTTATGCAGCTCAACCCCGCGAGGGGACGGAAACACCCACAGAGTCCTCACATCGTGAGTCTCACAGTCTGCTGGTTTATGCAGCTCAACCCCGCGAGGGGACGGAAACTTGTAAGTAGCAGGTCTATCTTGGTAAACTTGGCTAGCAGCAGGTTTATGCAGCTCAACCCCGCGAGGGGACGGAAACTTGTCGAATATCACGACACCTTGCTGCCTGTCACACGAGGGTTTATGCAGCTCAACCCCGCGAGGGGACGGAAACTCTTCCCATGATACGTCCTCCAGTCTCTTGCCTATACGGAAAGGGTTTATGCAGCTCAACCCCGCGAGGGGACGGAAACGGTTTGGCATATGGTACGACCAGAGGGAGGGATACTATTAGGTTTATGCAGCTCAACCCCGCGAGGGGACGGAAACTGCATATATTCGTGTCGTACGAGGTGAAAATCTCGTGCAGACAAGGTTTATGCAGCTCAACCCCGCGAGGGGACGGAAACAGCAAGCCGCTGGGCGTATTGATCGAATGAATACGAGGTTTATGCAGCTCAACCCCGCGAGGGGACGGAAACCTGAAATCCGTCTGGTACACCCACTGCGGATAGTGCCCGGTTTATGCAGCTCAACCCCGCGAGGGGACGGAAACTGTTGGAGGGAGCAGATCTCGCCGTAGTCCATGCCGTGGTTTATGCAGCTCAACCCCGCGAGGGGACGGAAACATGAAATCGTAAATGTTGCTTACCGCGTACTCGTCCGCCTGGTTTATGCAGCTCAACCCCGCGAGGGGACGGAAACGGCGTCATAATCATACACCTTGCGCACATATGGATCCATGTGGTTTATGCAGCTCAACCCCGCGAGGGGACGGAAACTTTGATTCTGAATTCTCTGGGCCGAACCGATTGTTTAAAGGTTTATGCAGCTCAACCCCGCGAGGGGACGGAAACGCCGAGAATGACGCCCTCCTCGTCACGGACCATGCGGCCAGATTTATGCAGCTCAACCCCGCGAGGGGACGGAAACCACCACATAACGTTGTCCCACGCCTGCCACGCAGGTGTTGAGGTTTATGCAGCTCAACCCCGCGAGGGGACGGAAACTCACGCGCGGAGTCCCACGCGTGCCCGGCGTCATCGTCAGGGGTTTATGCAGCTCAACCCCGCGAGGGGACGGAAACGTATAAACATCACCCTTACGAGACGTAATCGTCTCAGTGTCCGGTTTATGCAGCTCAACCCCGCGAGGGGGACGGAAACTCTCTGAGCTTTTCTTTTCACCCAGAGTCTCCTTCACAGGTTTATGCAGCTCAACCCCGCGAGGGGACGGAAACTTACTATACTTGCCAATAAAAATAGATCTGCGAATATTAAGGTTTATGCAGCTCAACCCCGCGAGGGGACGGAAACACAAATATGACACAACAACCGAAGCGAAATTCGTCGCTAAGGTTTATGCAGCTCAACCCCGCGAGGGGACGGAAACATGAGATAAATTCCTCGTATGGAGGAATATTGTCAATCTCGGTTTATGCAGCTCAACCCCGCGAGGGGACGGAAACTCATCACTTCGACGGACATCAACACGTCTCTCAATTGTATTGGTTTATGCAGCTCAACCCCGCGAGGGGACGGAAACTAGCCCGATAAGAGCGAGACCAAGCGAAAGCCTGGCATGGTTTATGCAGCTCAACCCCGCGAGGGGACGGAAACTTCCGTACAGGTTGAGGTCGAAAGTAGTGGCGTGCATTGTTATGGTTTATGCAGCTCAACCCCGCGAGGGGACGGAAACCGAAGGACTCGTCCACGTACTTCGGCAAGTACCCCCGCGGTTTATGCAGCTCAACCCCGCGAGGGGACGGAAACTCACCATAGATTGCTCGTATGGTGATTTAGTGAACATATTGGTTTATGCAGCTCAACCCCGCGAGGGGACGGAAACCGTTAACCTTGCTAACAGTCGCGCCATTATATATGTGGTTTATGCAGCTCAACCCCGCGAGGGGACGGAAACAGGTGATACCATGTGCTGATTTCATTTTCTTACCTCTCTGGTTTATGCAGCTCAACCCCGCGAGGGGACGGAAACGCACGCGGATCGCTCGGAGGAGCCGAGAAAAGCTCCGTCAAGGTTTATGCAGTTCAACCCCGCGAGGGGACGGAAACCATATACATCGGCCATCTAGACTTCTCGCCTAGGTACCGGTTTATGCAGCTCAACCCCGCGAGGGGACGGAAACAGCCAAGTATTCAACTTTTCCACAACGAAAGTAGTCCAATGGTTTATGCAGCTCAACCCCGCGAGGGGACGGAAACCGAACACAAACCCGATGGACGCCAATATTCCAAACAGAATTGGTTTATGCAGCTCAGCCCCGCGAGGGGACGGAAACGCGTCCGTCCTGAGAGCGAAACTAGCGACCAGAGTATCTCGGTTTATGCAGCTCAACTCCGCGAGGGGACGGAAACATGCGCAAAGAGCTCAAGCACTCGACGCAATCCCGAGGTAGCGGTTTATGCAGCTCAACCCCGCGAGGGGACGGAAACTGTGAGATCCCTCAGAGTCCGTACTATCGTCTCCAGGGTTTATGCAGCTCAACCCCGCGAGGGGACGGAAACCGATATTACAGGGCTTTGGTAGATGATGCTAAGTCTACGATGGTTTATACAGCTCAACCCCGCGAGGGGACGGAAACTCGTACCAGTCCTCTCCGGTGCCGCCAACCTCTGCGCCCCGGTTTATGCAGCTCAACCCCGCGAGGGGACGGAAACGATCTCGACGTCGCGGGAGTCGATGGAGTCCCACGACTCGGTTTATGCATCTTAACCCCGCGAGGGGACGAAAGCGGGCTCATGTCCCACTCTCGGGGCACGGAGCAACTCGCAACCCTCGACTTGTACGCCCACGACGACACCCCTCCATGCTCAAGCCCTGTCTCCGCTCCTCACGCCCAGCACATATCCAGTTTTCTTATGGGGGGCCTATGGTAAAATCTGAACATCATTGTGTTTGGCGTTCAAGTCAAACATCCAAATCAAATGGAGGTGTCCTATGGGTTTCATCCAAGCATTCAAGGGGGCTGTGGGGTCTACGTTGGGCGACCAGTGGAGAGACTTCTACGGTCCTGGGCAGGATGTGTCTCCCACGGCAGGCGTCTTTCCCGGGGTCCCCATGGGAACAAATAATGGGCGCGGGTCCAACACGAGGGGCAGTGCCAACATCATCACCAACGGGAGCAAGGTGATAGTGCCAGAGGGTACGGTCCTCGTCACCATGCAGGACGGCGCCATCACGGGCCTTATCACCGAGGTGGGCGGATACCAGTACACCAGTGACGACCCCAATGCGAAGTCCATCTTCTCGGGCGACGGACCCATGGATTCCCTGATCAAGCAGTCGTGGGAGCGATTCAAGTTCGGTGGCATCCCCGGGAGCCAGCAGCTCCTCTTCTATGTGAACACCAGAGAGATACCAAACAACAGGTTTGGCACCCAGTCGGAGATATACTGGGACGACGCCTATCTTGGCACTCAGGTCGGGGCAGTCACGCGCGGCACGTATACGCTGCGTATCGTTGACCCCGTCCTGTTCATCAAGAACTTCGTCCCGGTGTCGTACCTGGTCGCTGGGGCACCCGAGTTCGACTTTGCCGACATGGACAACCCCGCTGGCGAGCAGCTGTTTAATGAGGTTGTCGGCAGTCTGTCTGCGGCCTTCTCCAACTACACCAATGACCCGAGCAAGGGCAACCGCATGGCGCGCATCCAGGGCGACCAGATCGGCTTTGCGACGTCCATGTCGGCGGCGGTGGAGTCCGCATACCAATGGCGCAGCTCGCGGGGCTTGGAGATAATCAAGACCGCCATCCTGGCGATCGAGTACGACGAGGGTACCAAGGCGTTGCTGGAGGACGTCAAGAAGGCAGACGCCTTGGCGGGAGCGAGGGGCAACTCGTTCTTCCAGCAGTCTGCCGCACGTGGTATCCAGGCGGCGGGCGAGTCCGGCGGAGGTAGCGGCCTTGCCTTCATGGGCATGGGCATGGGGGCAGTCGGGGCGGCTTCCCAGGGTATGCAGCAACCCTACACGCAGGGCTCCTACCAGCCCAACTTTGGCCAGCAGCCTCAGCCGCAGCAGCAACAACCCTACGCGCAGGGACAGACGATGGGAGGGGCACCGCAGCAGCAACCCTACACGCAGGGCTCCTACCAGTCCAACTATGGCCAGCAACAGCAGCCTCAGCCGCAGCAGCAACCCGCCCCCCAGGGGCAGACGATGGGAGCGATGCCGCAGCAGCAGCCCGCCCCCCAGGGACAGGGTGCGGAGGATCCGACCACCAAGCTCCTGAACATGAAGAAGCTCCTGGATGCCGGCGTGGTCACGCAGGAGGAGTTTGATAGGCTCAAGCATGACCTTTTGGGGTTCTAGCCATGGGTGAGGGAGAGGGCCAGTGGACCGGAGCGGACGTCACGGTGGTCCAGACCGACACCGACGCCAAGGACGGCCAGATAAAATGTCCCAAGTGCGGGTCTACAGACATCCAAACCAACAGCAGGACCGGCAAGCTACGCTGTAGCTTCTGCCGGCATGAGTTCGAGCCCCAGCTGCTGGAGACCGAGGAGGATGTCTCCTCCCTCGAGGGGATCAGGATGGGCTCCGGCGCGCAGGACAGGGCCGCAGATGCCAATGACGTCATCACGCTCAAGTGCGAGAGCTGTGGCGCAGAGGTGGTGATCGACACGGCCTCCGCCAACCAGGCCCGCTGCCACTGGTGCAGGAACATGCTGTCCATCAACCATCAGGTGCCCAACGGGGCCGTCCCTGACGCCGTCCTGCCCTTCGGCGTGTCCAAGGATGACGCGCGGGCAGAGATAGAGCGCTTTGTCGGGAAGCGCAAGTTCTTTGCACACCCCACCTTCACCAGGGAGTTCACGACCAAGAATATCTGCGGCGTGTATTTCCCCTACATGATCGTGGACATAAACGCACACGATCACCTCTCTGGTACGGGGGAGGTGCTCATCAGGAGCTACAGCGTCAAGAAGGGAGACAGCAGCGAGACTCGCTACGACGCGGATGCCTACCATGTCGAGCGTGACTTTGACATCGCCATCAACGACCTGACCGTGGAGGCGAGCGTCGACAAGCTTAACGTCAGCTCAAGCGAGAAGACCACCAACATCATCAACTCCATCATGCCCTTCGACACGCAGAACTGCGTAAGGTACAACGCAAACTACCTGAGGGGCTATACCTCGGAAAAGCGCGACGTCGACGTCAACAACGTGCGTCCCTTGGTCGCGACCCAAGCACAAGACATTGCCAGGATCGCCGCAAACGAGACGCTCGCGAAGTACGATCGCGGGATTGCGTGGGCAGGCGAGGCCTTCGACATAAGGGGGGAGTCCTGGCTGGCGGCGTACCTCCCCGTTTGGCTGTACAGCTACCTACAGGTCAAGGGAAACAAGAAGCTGCTGCACTACGTGGCGGTGAATGCCCGGACCAAAGAGACGATGGGCAGCGTCCCCATCGACATGACCAAGCTCTGGATCGTCTCGATCGTCATCGAGTTCTTTGGCTTGATTCTGGCGCTGGTCCTGGGCAGCAGTCTGGTTGGTTGGGACAAGAAGGAGAGATGGCTGCTCCTCCTTCTCGGAGTCGTGTTCTTTGCGATCATGTACATGCGGTATCGAAACAGCGGGGCACGGCATACCTACGAGAACGAGACGCAGCGGAGCCTGTCCAACGTGCTCGCCGCAGACGAGTTCATCGAGCACAGGAAAGGCCTGCGCAACTCGCGCATCGAGGGCGCCAATAACACGAACCTGCATGGCACCGGCGGCGGGTCCATCCTCGACGGCCTCTTCTGAGGTCACCCGGCGGGGCCGCAACCGTCGCCCGGCGGGGTGCTGCCCCGCCGGGGTCACGACCCGCTGGATGATGGATCCCCTGCAACGTCGTTGGGCCGTGGGGCCGCGTGCCCGAAAAAAGACGGCGCCGTCCTGTGCTGGTCGTTTTTGGTCGGCGCACAAGGACGGCACCTTAAAATTATGCGTCAGGAAGGTATTTCATGAAATATGAAGAGATTAAGGTAAACATATCGAATGATAGCATCAGCGATTACAAAATATTTGAAGGAATGAAGCTATATTCTGAAACAACTAAATCAAAAGACGGTAAGAAATTAACAAATAAAAGAGTGTTTGTCACAAAAAAGCATAACTATGTATACTATGAACGAACAGATGTAAATTGGAACTACTGGTCAGACAAATCAAAATGTGACTCAAGCTTTGATTCAAACGACATAAAGCATAGTATAGTATTTGAAGTATCAACAGAATTGAAAAGGTTTACAAAATACTTAGGTGAAGAGATTATCAAGAAGATCATGCTGAAAGAGAAAAATGGAGAACTAGTGGAAGTGCTGGATATCTAATGTATCAGGCAACTCCAGTGTATGCGGGCTGACACGAGGGCTCGGGTGGGCGGTGGTTTCGCTCGGCCTGCTGTCCCTTGGGCAGACGGGGGCGGGCAGGTGACGGTCTCCGGACGGCTCGCCCTTTATGGACCAAACGAGTGAGGTCGATGTCTAAGGGGTGTGACCATGGTGTTCTTCCGTGCGCAGGAACCAGTGATCCTCAAGGAGGGCAGCGATGCGAAGGAGCAGCTTGCCACGCTCGAGTCACTGCGCGAGACAGTACCTCGCAGCCAGAGGAGGCGGCTTGACTCCGACATCCGTGCCCTCAAGGCCGGCATCGTCGGGGAGGACCGCATTCTCTTTGAGCTGAGAAACAGCCACCTGTCCCTTGTGGTGATCCATGACCTCCACCTGGAATTCGAGGGACTCACCGCCCAGATTGACTTTCTGGTGCTTACGAGACGACGCAACTTTGTGCTCGAGTGCAAGAACCTCTATGGTGACATCTCTGTCAACGCGCGCGGGGACTTCGTGCGCTCCTTTGGGGGAAGGAGACGCGAGGGGATCTACTCGCCTATCACGCAGAACCAACGACACCTTGGCCTGATGAAGCGGATCAACCTGAGCACGAAAGGGGCGATCATGAGCGCCCTTCTCTCTCCGTGCTTTGATGACCTGTATAGGGGGCTTGTCGTCCTTGCCAACCCAAAGACCATTCTGCATGACCGCAACGCCAAGAAGGAGGTCAAGCAGCAGCTGGTGCGTGGCGATCAGCTTGTGGCCACCATCGAGTCGATCAACTCGATGCGGGGGCCCGCAGATGGGAAGATCCCCTTCAAGGACGTGATGGAGAGGGCCGAGAGGTGGCTCTCCATGGATACGCCCGTGAGAACCGACTATACTGCCAGGTACTTTGGGGGAGAGAGCCCATCGGCTGGTAGGGCAGTCTCGCTGGCCGGCGGGATCGGCGTGGCGGCCGGCGGACCAGATGTGCCATCACAGGCCCAAGGGGGCGTCGGGTTTATGGAGGCCAGACCCGCAGGCGCCTTGGGCACCGGTCAGGTGAGCGCGTTTCCTGATGGCGATTCGAGCTGGGACGTCCTTGTGGCTAAGCTCACGGATGCGGAGGATGTTGGCGTTGATGCTGCGAGGTTCGAGCCAGCCGCTGGCTCGATGCCCGTTGGCGCGTCGGCCCAGGCTTCCGCGATGCCCGTCGGCGCGTCGGCCCAGTGGCCCGCTGCGACCCAGGGTCCTGCGGCTCCCGCCAGCGCGGCAGCCCAGTGGCCCAAGTCCTCTTCAGCCCCCGTCAGCGCGGCGGCCCAAGTCCCTACGACGCCTGCCCGCGCGGAGAGCCAGGCTCCTGTGGTCCCCACCAGCGCGGCGAGCCAAGTCTCCACGACGCCTGCCCGCGCAAAGAGCCAGGCGATTGGTGACGGCACGGATCCCGATGCCCCGCGCTGTCCTGTATGCGGCTCCACGATGGTGCTGCGCACAGCCAAGAGGGGTGCGCGGGCGGGCAAGAAGTTCTGGGGGTGCAGCGAGTATCCCTACTGCCGTGGGATCATCAACGTGGGGCAGTGAGCGTACGCTCAAGCACGTCTGTGTGCCTGAGCGACAACCGTGCCCTCGGAATGGTTTTCCCAACTCCCTACATGTGGAAAACGACATTTTTAAGCGCGTAAAAATGTGGCGCTCTCCATTTATCGATAGGTTGGAGTAGCACATGGAACGTGCCGAGATGCGACGGCTCCTTGATTGGAAGAGTAGCCCTCAGCGTAAGCCGCTCCTCCTCTTTGGTGCTCGTCAGGTGGGCAAAAGCTACCTCATCGAGCAGTTTGCGAGGGAGAACTACGAGAAGTACGCCCTGTTCAACCTGGAAGAGGATCCGAGGCTCACACGGGCCTTCGATGGCAACCTTGATCCCTGCACTGTCATATCGAACCTTAGTCAGATCACAGGTCACACCCTCGATACAGAAAACATGCTCTATGTCTTCGACGAGGCACAGGTATCCAATCGAGCGCTAACTGCGCTCAAGTACTTCCAAGAGGCGAACTTTTCGCATCCCGTCATCGCGGCGGGGAGCCTGCTTGGCGTCGCGGTCAACCAGAGGTACTACTCCTTGCCAGTGGGCAAGGTCAACACCATGGTGTTGCATCCCATGACCTTCGACGAGTTTATGGGGGCGACAGGGCATGCCCTCATGCTTGAGGGCATACGCGAGGCATACTTCGATAGACGTGCCTACCAGCTCCACGATCAGGCGATGGATCTCTACCGCACCTACCTTCTCGTGGGTGGCATGCCAGAGGCCGTGGCAGCCTATGCGCGCACTGGTGACGTCCGCGATGCCGTGCGGGTGCATCGTGACGTCCTCAATCTCTACTTGGCGGATAGGATCAAGTACGCACCAAGCCCCACTGACGTCGCACGTGCTCGCGACGTGTGGAACAGCGTGCCCGGGCAGCTTGCTAAGGAGAATCACAAGTTTCAGTACAGGCAGGTGCGCAGCGGGGGCAGGTCGAGCGAGTACGAAGGTGCCATTTCGTGGCTTCTCTCGGCAGGGCTCATCGACAAGTGTATGCGAGTGTCTTCCGGTCAGGTGCCTCTGCGACTTCAGGAGGATAGAGGTTCCTTCAAGATTTACGCGAACGACGTCGGCCTGCTTTCCACGATGTCAGGCATACCGGCTAGCGCACTCTTCGACGAGCGCGGGCGTTCGCTGCTCGACACAGGTGGGCTTACAGAGAACTATGTGGTGCAGCAGATGGTTGCCCGAGGCATCGAGCCGCGCTATTGGACGAGCGGCAATAGGGCAGAGATTGATCTTGTCGTCGAAGACGGCTCCGCCAAGGCCGTGCCCATCGAGATCAAGTCCACCAAGAACGTGCGCTCCAGGAGTCTCGGCGTGTATAGGGACAAGTACGAGCCCGACCGTGTGGTGCGCGTTTCTGCGCGTAACTTCGGTACGGGAGATGTGGAGAGCATTCCGCTCTACGCGGTGGGATGTCTGGCCGATGACGTGGCCATGAGGCGAGGGGCAAACGAGGGGATGGTCAGCTGGGCATCAACCGCATGAGGAGTCTTGCGACCGGCGCCCGGTCTGGTCGGCAGGCCACGTCAACGTAGCAACCCCTCGCGGCACAAGGCTGCAAGGTGTTGAGTTACCCCACGTCTTCCCGGGTCGCGAACCTTCCCAGATCGACTCCCATCCTCTTTGCCCTCTCGCACAGCTCGCGAGGACCCATGCCGTCGATCTCTGGCAACTCGGCCATCGCAGCGGGAAATCCGTTGGACATGGCCGTTCCCAGGTAGTCCCTCATGTAGTCTCGCAGTGCGTCCACGTCTATGGTTGCCATGTCACGCCCTCCTTGCCTCAGGGTCTTCTCCGGGGTCTCTCTGATACGTGCGATGCGCCGACTCGGGCGGGTGGGGCGAGTGATCGCAGGCATCGCCTGGCCTCCACGCCAGCATAGGACTTTGCTGGTTGGCTGTCCACCAGACGAGCGTACCCAGCTGGTCGTCCCGCCCCTCGCCTCCATGACCCACCGTCTCGCTCCCAGGACCTGCCGCAGTGCCCCCCAGGACCTGCCGCAGTGCCCATTGCCCGGCGCTTAGTGCCCGCCAATCTGGCGGGTACCTTCCCCAAGACGTTTGCCCAGTTGGCGGATGAAAGTCGGTACCCGCCAGGCTGAGGGGCCGTTGCGGGTCCCACGCCGGACCGTTGCGGGTCCCCCCGCGACCCCTACGGGTTCGACTCGAGCACCCCGAACCACTCATCGGGTCGACGGCGCTTAGTGCCCGCCAATCTGGCGGGTACCTTCCCCAAGACGTTTGCCCAGTTGGCGGATTAAAGTCGGTACCCGCCAGGCTGAGGGGCCGTTGCGGGTCCCCACGCCGGGCCGTTGCGGGTTCCCACACCGGACCGTTGCCGGTCCCCGTGCAGCCTATGCCCCGCCCAGGGCGCCTGTCCGGATGCCATGGCAAAACGCAGTCTTACCACTCTTTGTCACACGTCAGAAAAACTTGCGTGGCACAATGTCGCCGGGGATGATCCAGAATACGAAAGATGACACGACCCGCGCCCGGCGCGCAAGCGCCTGCGGCCCTGTGAGAGGAGACGATACCATGCAGCTCTCGAAGAGACTCGACCTGTTCGGCGACGAGGTCTTCGCCTACTTCAACCAGAAGCGCCGTGAGCTGGAGTCCGAGGGGCGGCGGGTGTTTGACCTCTCCGTCGGCACGCCCGACTTCGCGACGCCCGACTACATCAAGCGGGCGCTCGTGGACTCTGCGGCAGACGACGCCAACTGGAAGTACTCCCTGCACGACAAGGACGAGCTCCTTCAGGCTGTCTGCGACTACTACCAGCGTCGCTACGGCGTCTTGGGCATCACGCCAAACATGGTCATGAGCTGCGCCGGCACCCAGGAGGGCATGCAGTACGTGTGTGCCGCCATCGCCGACCCGGGCGACGTCGCGCTCATACCCGATCCCTGCTACCCGGTCTTCAGGGCAAGCACGCTGCTTGCGGGCGCAACTCCCCACTACTATCCGCTTACGGAAGATCACGACTTTCTCCCACACGTGGCGGACATCCCCGATGACGTTGCGGATCGCGCGAAGTACATGATCGTCTCGCTGCCTGCGAACCCGGTGGGGTCGGTGGGCACTCCCAAGATCTACAGCGAGATCATCGCCTTCGCCAAGGCCCACGACATCGTGGTCATCCATGACAACGCCTACTCAGACGTCGTCTTCGACGGCCCGCGTGGCGGCTCCTTCCTTGACTACCCGGGCGCCCTCGACGTGGGCGTGGAGTTCCTCTCGCTCTCGAAGTCCTTTGACGTGACGGGCGTGCGCCTGTCCTTTGTCGTGGGGCATCCCGATATCGTGGCGGCCACCCGCAAGCTCAGGGGCCAGGTGGACTTTGGCAAGTTCTTCGTCGAGCAGGACGTGGCCATCGCCTGCCTGACGGGCCCCCTCGATGGCGTCGAGCGCCAGAGGCTCGCCTACCAAGAGCGTAGGGACGCCCTCTGCGACGGACTCGAGGCCTTGGGCTGGCAGCGCCCCAACTGCCACGGCACGCTCTTCGTGTGGGCCAAGCTGCCGAATGGGCGTCGCGACTCCGCTGCCTTCGCGATGGAGCTGATGGAGAAGAGCGGCGTCATCGTGACCCCAGGCGTGAGCTTTGGACCCCATGGTGAGGGCTACGTGCGCTTTGCCCTGGTCATGGATGTCGAGAGGATTCGTGAGGCCGTGGCGGCGATAGGGGAGGCCGGGCTTTAGGAGGCGCATGGGCTTTGGACGGCCTCGCGCGCCGGTCGGCTGACACGCTGCCTCGAGTACCACTCGTCGGCACGCCGTCTCGCGCGCCGGTCGGACGATGCGCCTGCCCAACGCCTGTGGCTCTCGCCTAGAATGACGCTGACGGTAGGCACGCGATCAAAGAGGGGGAGTAGCATGAAGATGAGGGAAGGCTTCCTGTGGGGTGGGGCCACGGCCGCGAACCAGTATGAGGGCGCTTGGGACGTGGACGGCAAGGGAGACTCGGTACCCGATCACATGCGCGGCGGAGACGTCAATACCCCGCGACAGATTGACGTGACGTTTGACCCGAACGCGCTCTATCCCAGCTGGGAGGCTACGGATTTCTACCACCACTACGAGGAGGACATCGCGCTCTTTGCTGAGATGGGCTGGAATGTGTATCGCCTGTCCATAAACTGGTCGCGCCTCTTTCCGACGGGCGAGGAAGAGAGGTCCAGCCAGGCTGGTCTTGAGTTCTACGATAGGGTCTTCGACTGCCTGCGCTCCCACGGCATCGAGCCGCTTGTGACCATCAGCCACTACGAGCTGCCCTACAACCTGGCGGCCACGTATAACGGCTGGGCTGACCGCAGGCTCGTTGACCTCTTCCTCAGGTATGGGAGGTGTATCCTCGACCGTTGGCATGACAAGGTCAAATACTGGCTCACCTTCAATGAGATAAACGCAGGCACCATGACGATGGGCGTGACGCTCTCGCTCGGCACGCTCAAGGGCTTCACGGGCACCATGGACAAGGTCAAGGATGACATCAACGAGCGCTACAACGCCCTGCACCACCAGTTCGTGGCCTCGGCCGGGCTGGTCAAGTACGCGCACGAGAACTACCCCGAGATCAAGATGGGCAACATGGACTGCTTCATCCTGACCTATCCCGCGACCTGCGACCCGAAGGACGAGCTTGCCAACCAGGCCGAGATGCGCCGCATGAACTGGTACTGCTCAGACGTTCAGGTGCGTGGCCGCTACCCCAGCTACGCGAGGCGCTTCTGGGACGAGCACAACATCGACATCAGGATGGAGCCAGGCGACGAGGAGCTGCTGCGCGAGGGCACGGTGGACTTCTATACCTTCTCCTACTACATGAGCAACATCATCGGCACACACGGAGACGTGAAGCAGGGCTCCAGCAACATGAGCTTTGGTGGTAGGAACCCCTACCTCAAGGAGACCGACTGGGGCTGGCAGATTGACCCGGACGGTCTGCGCTTCTCGCTGAACGAGATCTACGACCGCTACCAGATTCCCTTGATGGTGGTTGAGAACGGCATGGGAGCCCATGACAAGGTAGAGCCCGACGGCTCCATCCACGATCCCTATCGCATCGACTACCTGCGCGCTCACGTCAAGGCCATGCGCGAGGCCGTGGCCGACGGCGTTGACCTCATGGGCTACACCTGGTGGGGACCCATCGACGTGGTCTCTGCCGGTACCGGTGAGATGCGCAAGCGCTATGGCTTCATCTATGTGGACAAGCACGATGACGGCACGGGCGATCTGCACCGCGCTCGCAAGGACTCCTTCTTCTACTACCAGAGGGTCATCGCCAGTAATGGGGAGGACCTGGACTAGGATTTTCGACCCACGCTGAAACGTGAGGCTTGGGGCCATGGTATCAGCTGGCTGGCACGAAGGGGGCACGAATCGCGCAGCGAGGGATGCCACGGCCTCTCGTTATGCGAGTGTGCTCGCCAACACGTCCACTGCCTGGCGTATAGTGTCTAGGTTGATGTGGGTGTATATCTTCACGTTAGCCTTCTTCTCTGATGCGGTGGGTGCGGTGGGCATCACCTTTGACGCGCTGATCAGAGATGCGGGCGTCTCGAAGGTGCGCGTGCTTCTCAGCGATGTGCTCTTTGATAGGAAAGAGCTGATTAATAGCGTCTCTGCAATCGTTTGCGCAGTTCATGAGCTTGCAAAAGTGGCGATTTGGGCGATAATCAGTGCTTCCATAGGAAGAAGGGGGCAACAGGAAGTGGCGTGGGCTTCGTGCGGGCCTCCTTCGCAGGCCGCCTACTGCAAATCTTGCAAAACGCTCCCCAGCATGCCTCATGGCTGCGGGATGCCAGGCCCGCTCCCGCGCCC
>ERZ772874.214-NODE-214-length-31170-cov-12.330419_pt1 | contig 31170 bp, 30 predicted proteins | sample MGYA00580586_ERZ772874 | MGnify/ENA primary metagenome ERZ772874 (study PRJEB29015, sample SAMEA2737952) | human oral metagenome | biome: human oral; feature: human-associated habitat; material: dental | place: China | collected 2154 ... | reverse complement strand
GTCTTTCATCCATCACGAAAGACTAGTTCAGCCCTGCGGCTTTCTTGAATTCTTTGGCCATATCCTCGGCGGAGGTCGAAGAATCCACATTCTCAAGAGGCTTGTCGTTCACCGCGAATTGGGGGGTGCCCTTCACGCCGATCTTTTGGCCGTACTCAAAATCGCCCTTGATCAAGTCGATGGTTTTTGGATCGACCAGGTCAGTCTTGAATTTCTCCTCATCCAACCCAAGTTCCTGAGCATAGCTGAGGAGAACTCCCGCAAACTCGGTCTGCTCGGTAATATCCTTCCAGCTGTCCTGAGTTTCAAAAAGCTTATTCGCCATCTCCAGGTGCTTACCCTGAAGCTCTGCTGCCTGCACGGCCTGTGCGGCGGCAATAGCATTCTTGTGAATTTGGGACAACGGCATATTGCGCACGGTCACATTCATGGTGCCCTCAAGGTCCTTGGCAACCTTCTCATAGGTGGGTTCGGCCTTGGCGCAGTAGGGGCACTGGTAGTCGGTGTACAGGGTCACGGTAGGCGCACCCTGCTTGGGGGTGTTGAGGTGGTATCCAACCTCGTCACGCTCACCAACTTTGGTGGCGGTCATTTTGGCGGAGTCACCCGAGGCCGAAGCCGAACCGGATGCGCTTGCCTCTCCCCCGGCGCTAGCACTGCCGGAAGCATCGCTCGAGGAAGCGCTGCTTGCTGAGCCGCTTGCGCTGGCGTTAGAGCTTGAACTGCCGCTTGCGGATGAGCTTGCCCCGGAATTTGAGGTGGCGTTAGCGCATGCGGAGAATACGACTGCGAGAGCGGGTACCCCGAGCGAAAGCGCGGTACGGCGATTAAGCATAGACGTCATGAAGGTTCCTTTACCCTAAAGATAATAGATCTTTTTTATCCTCCCATATATTGCGGGGGAACGCACCCCTTTCGAGTTATGGGTCATATTCGCCCTGCCCTGCAATCTCTGCTAATATTGGCGATGGTATACGCGCCATATAGGTCGTATATCGTGTGCCTCCTTAGCTCAGGGGTAGAGCATTTCCCTCGTAAAGAAAAGGTCGTGGGTTCGAATCCCACAGGGGGCTCAGCGTAACCCGTCGTCTTCTGCCAGCGGGCAGAGTGCGGCGGGTTTTGTGTTTCCCATCTACGGATTACCCTTGAAAACCCGTACAATAAGGAAAAGAGTTTTACCGTTTTGTTTGCAGTTCGAGAGGGGCAATATGCGTCATAAAAAACAGACCCAGCGTTTTGGGTTGGTATTCGTGCTTCTGCTGATACCATGTTGTGCGCTGTGGTTCTTTTATCGATGGATTTTCGGTGAAGACACCATTATTGCCGTCCCCATCGTGCTGGGGGTTGTGACCTCCTATATGTGCGCCTATGCCTTTACTGGCGGCAGGACTCCGTACAACTAGCTGCTCACGACGAAGCCGTACCGTATAGAGAACACGTGAGCCGCGCATCCTAACCAGAGGCAGGATGCGCGGCTCACGTTTATATGCCAAGACTTTAGACGTTGGCGCGTTGGGCGTCACTTTCGGTCTTTCCCCACAGCCCGTAGACTTTGGCGAGTTCTTTGACCTTCTTGGCGCGCAGGTAACGCGGCAGATATGAGCCGTCGTGTGGTCCGTCGATGGGCACGTCAAGCATTTTGTGCGCCTCGGCGATTTCGTGGTCACTCGGCGAGAATGCCTGGTTGATGGTGTCTGCCTGATCGGAGTCAAGAGTGAGTTTTCCGGTCATGCCGTGGGCCGTGGCGTAGGTGCAGGCCTCAGTGAGTGCCGCCTTGTACTTACCCACGGATGGTCCGTCAATAGGGCCGGGAATACCGCCCAAAGTTGAAGCAATCACGAGCTGCGAGCGCACATAGGCGAGCGCCATGGGGGTGTCACTGGAACCGGTATCGCGGCGGTAATCGCCTGCTCCGAAGGCGATGCGGAAGGTTCCGATAGCGCTGGCGATTTCGACGGCGTTGTGCACCCCGAGAGCCGATTCGATAAGCGCGATGATGGGCGTTCCGGCGGGCAGTTCGGAGGCGGTGCGGTCAATATCGGTCGCGTGTTCTGCGGTGGCGAGCATAACGCCGCGCAGACCTTTGGTGTTTTTGAGGGCTTTAACGTCTTTCCACCAGTGCTCGGTGGTGATAGCGTTGATGCGCACCCACGCGACCACACCTGAGTTGAGCATTTTGACGACTCGACTGCGGGCTTCGTCTTTTTCGTCTTCGGGGCACCCGTCTTCGAGGTCTAGAATAATGGAGTCTGCTTCACTGGCGAACGCTTCTTCAAAGTCTTTTTCGGCTGAATTAGGGCGCACAAGAAGCCAAGAGCGAGAGAGACTGGGGCGTAGCTGGCGCGCACGTTCATTGCGATGGAATTCGAGCATTGGTTGGTCTTTTCCCTGATGTGCTGGTGTCCGAGCTTTTAGTGTAGGTGTCTGGTCCATGATGGTTATACTAAGCTCAACCTTAGTTAAGGTTCTAGTTACCTCATATCGTGTGGGTTTTTACGCGGAGTTATATGGTTTTATGTTGGATAATTCGCGGCGTGAAACCCTCAAAAGACACTAAACCCCGAAATTATCGGGGAAATTATACGGAGCCCGCGACTACACAACTATTCGCACATCGTCGCTAGTTTCACGTTTATGACGTTAAACCGAGGTTGTCTGCAGAGACAGGTTTTCGTTGCGCGCCTGTGCAGCTTTTTCATCACGTGCACGGGCGATCAGGCGTTCCGCATTTTCGACATGCTCAACCACACTCTGCACGCGGCGCTCCACCGTGATCTTGCGGTGGCACTGCACACTGCACTCGCCAAAGCACCGCGCCATTGCCAGCGCCTCAGCGCAGAGGGCTACCGCATTACCAGCTTTTGAGAGCGCTCGATGCAGATCCGAGAACGTGCCTTCAGGGGAGGCAGGAATATCCATGCCATCACTGGGGGCAATACGCTGCGCTTCCATCGCGACGGCACGAACCCGCGGAATAAGATCGGCAAGAGTATTCGCATCCGGCACGATAAGTTCGATCATCTCGGTATCGGCAAGGCGTTCAAGAACCTGATGAAAACGATCAATACCGCGAATAAACCGGTCGTGCGCACGACGCCAGAGACCACGCCCAAGTTCCGCGTCATCACGCCGTGATTGCAGGAAATCTTTGAGTCCCATAGCCCCTCCTCATGCTCAGCCGGTCGTGCGTCTAGAAAGCTCTATATACTTAGGGTACCCTAAATCTCGTTTTGGTGACAGGATGTCGTACAAAAAATGTTGATATGGGATTAAGCTCTCGAAAAATTCACGCATTTAGCCCGGCCAAACCGGCACAACACGACTTACATCACACGCAAAACAACCTTACCGCGATGCTGACCAGCATCAAAGTACTCATGAGCCTGCGACGCCTGCCACCACGGGAATTCACGATCAAGATTCGCCGAAAGAACGCCACGTTCGAGCAACGGTAACACGTTCTCATGTACCCCTGCCATAATTTTTGCCTTCTCATCCGCAGACCGTGCCCGCAAAGACGTACCGTGCACCGACAGGCGCTTTGTCAGCATAAGACCCAGATCAAGTTCCGCGCGGCGGCCGCCCTGCACGGCAATCGTTGCCAGATGCCCGCCATCGGCTAAAGACCGCAGATTATCTTCCAGGTATTTCGCGCCCACCACATCAAGAATATAATTCACGCCGTGACCGGCACTCTCACGCTGAATCACCTGACGAAAAGACTCCGTGCGGTAATTAATCGGATGCGCCCCCAACGCCCGCACCACCTGAGCCTTCTCGTCATCACCGACCGTCGCAAAAACCCGCACACCGGCGGCGCGCGCCAGCTGAATAGCATGCATACCCACGCCCCCGGTACCGCCATGCACCAGAAGCGAAGTCTGCTCATCTTCCGCCGGTTTATTCTGCGCGGGATCAAGACTCATTCCGCACAGAAGCACCAGATTCGAGTACACCGTCGCGGCGACCTCCGGGATGCACGCCGCCTCAACCATGCTCATACCCTTAGGAACGGGCAGGGTATGGCGCACATCTACCGCCGCATATTCGGCGTAACCGCCACCAGCAAGAAGCGCCATGACGCGCTCGCCCACCAGAGTGGGATCAACGCCCTCACCCACGGCCTCTACCACACCCGCGATCTCAAGACCGTATACGGAGCTTGCCCCCGCGGGAGGCGGATAATGCCCACGCCGCTGCAGGGAATCCGCCCGGTTCAGCCCGGCGGCCTGCACCCGCACCAAGACCTGCCCGGGTGCAGGGGCAGGAATCGGAACCTCAGAGAGCGTTAGAATCTCTGGATCTCCATGTTCTTTCTCGACAATGGCGCGCATAGTAGCCTCAACAACCTTCTTATCTGTATCTTCCTGCACCGAGATTAGCATGTGTTCTCGGGGCATACCGCAATGTTCAGATTTACAGAAAAGCATAGAACATGAGATAATCGGCGGGTACCTTTTCCGCTCAAGGGCGGAAAATACCGGGATGGTTGTCCGAGCGGCCGAAGGAGCTGGTCTTGAAAACCAGTAGGCGGTAACCCCGTCTCAAGGGTTCAAATCCCTTACCATCCGCACACTAAAACCCCGCGATGCGCCTGAGTTTTCAGGTGTACCGCGGGGTTTTCTTGAGAAGATTTTACCTACTCATTATACGCAGTGCTATAGAGGTAGCGCCGAGTACACCACCAATAATCGCCATCACCATGAATCCAATATTCTTAGTCTTGTTGGCTTTAAAGCTTGCGATACAAGAACCGATAGCAGCACCGCCAAGAATATATCCAAAAATCAACAAGCTAACGGCTCCGGCAACGAGAGCAATAATAGAATATGTCATTGCTTGTTTCTCGGCCTTGACTGCTTCAGGATCAATTGTAGGTTGGTACGGCTGCTGATTACCCTGCTGAGGATATCCGCCCTGCGGGTTCTGCTGAGGCTGATTATAGTTTTCGGACATTATTATCCTTCGAGGTAGAAGATCCTATCGTTGGACATAAGATCAGTTTTATTATCGGTTTTACCTACTGTACAGGGTTAAAGCTAAGTACATACTTTCCAACATGCCGTATTAACGAATCCGTACCACCACAGTATAAAATTCAGAGCGCCCAAACTCTACACGATAAAGCCCCGCTGTCCTCCCGACCTCGGGATTCCGCAGGGCTGCATCTGTAAGCCCACGGCTGCTACCGAGTGCTGGCTATAGCGGCTATCACAAACGCCACCATCGGAATAAAGAAGAACAGAGTCTCAATCGCCCCCAGCGACAGGGCAATCCAGCTGGTGGCAAGGCCGCCTCCGGCGGGAACTCCGGCGCGTGAAGCCTGAGCACCTTTAACCGCGCCCCAGATCCCCAAACCCAGTGGAATCACACTCGTGACCCAGAAGAGGGCGATCACCAAACCAGCAATGCCCAGCGCTAAAGATGTTTGTGCCGCCTGCTCACCGGCAATCTGCTGCGGGGTTTTGGGGACAACCGCCATCATGGGCATGGGCTGCACATATACCGGCTGCTGATAGTAGTGTTGAGGAGCAGGCTGTTGGTAATACTGTTGAGGGGCGGACTGGTGATAGTACTGTTGAGGAACAGTTTGTTGATAGTCCTGCTGTCTAGGAGCGGGCTGCTGTTGGTTCTGATAAAGCTTAGTGTATTCGGGCAGAGAGTCAGAGAGAGGGCGAGTTTTCTCGTAGGCGTCCTCACCCTGATGGGGGTTTTGCGACTGAGACGGTTGCTCTCCCGCGGGATACTCAGACATAGCTATTCCTTTCGGTGACAAGAAGCGACAACTAGACCTGCCCACTGTCTACCTGCTGTAGGAAATATCTGGGGAACCGTTTTCAGCCTGCGTGAATGGGCGTGGCAATAACTCTAACTATAGCGCGTTGTTTTTCGCTCATGGGGGAAGTTTGGTCGGCAATTCCGAATTGACCAGCCTGCTTACTCCCGATATTCTTATAGGGATGCACTCGTTTTGTGCACCGTGGAGACGTGCCAGAGCGGCCGAATGGACTTCACTGCTAATGAAGGGTCGGGGTTGAACTCGACCGGGGGTTCAAATCCCCCCGTCTCCGCCAAAGAACGAACCCCCACACTGTAAAAGGTGCGGGGGTTCGCTGCGTCCTAGGGGCGTAGGGCATCAGATTTTTACAGTCTGTCTTATGATGCAGCTTTGTTTCCGCCTGGCTAACCTTGCCCTTCCAGTCGAAAAAAGCTGTGGTTCAGCGGCAGAAAGGGCGAGGGCGCAACGTGCCGACTGCGGATAGGATTTAGAAGCTCATAAAGTCGATGAGGCGCGCATCCGCACCGTCAAGAAGCGCCCACTCCCCCGGCACCTCAAAGACCGCCACGGACGAAGGCGAGAAGCCATAGGAAGCATCCATCAGGGAATTGTAGTCAGAGTCGGGGCTCGCAAGCTGTAAGGTCACATCTTGTACCGCAGGCAGATGCGACACCACCATAAGCGTGCGCACGCTCTCAGAAACCCCGTTAATGCGCGCCAGCACCCGGGATGCAGGAACCTCGTACAGACCCTCGTCCAGGTGCGGAGTAGGTGCCTGCTCGCCGAGCGCATCCGAAATCCAGGTGGTGGTCTGCCGGGTGCGCAGCGCCGCCGAGGACATCAGCTGTTCGGGAATATAACCCTTCTGCTTGAGCCAGGAGCCCGCATCCGCAGCCTGACGATGCCCGCGTTTAGTCAGTGGGCGATCGAAATCATCCATACCCCAGTCGGCTTCGGCATGACGCATGATAATCAGGCGCTTAACGTCTCGGAGTGAGTTCTCAACCATACCTTCATAGTACAACGTAGGCGCCCCGATACGCCGGGTTGCCTCGTGATAGCGCGCCACAAAATCGGCATGCGAAAACCCCGTGCTCTTAAGAAAGAACGCGGGGTTTCGAGCGTAAAAAGACTAGATGGAATATTCGGGAGCTGCCCACACCACAACTTCGGGATGCTCAAAGAACCGGTACCCCTGACCGCGCACGGTACGCACGGTTCCCGAAAGACGCCCCAACTTCGAGCGCAGACGCCGAATATGCACGTCAATGGTGCGTTCGTGGGGATGCTCGTCCCCGGCGCTCCAGAGCGACTCCAAAAGCTCATCGCGCCCCACGGTGCGGGTGGAGTTCTCAACCAGATGCGCCAGAAGCTCAAACTCTTTGAAGGTGAGCATCAGCTGTTCCCCATCAAGGAACACCTCACGACGTGCCAAATCGATCAGAACGCCGTTGGAACTGGGAGTTGCGGGCTGTTCGGCTTCACGCGCCTGCTTGTGCAGCTCCGCCTGGTAGAACACGGCAGTCGGATCGCCAAGCGCATTGCGCACAACCTCAAGATCGCTGCCCTCCGCATGAACGGGAGCCAAAGCAACGGCGGCATAGGATTCGGCCTCAGGTGCCAGATGGTGTGCATAGGTTCGCAAATCCTGCACAATACGCACCAGCGATGTGCCGTTGGCTGCGGCAAGTTCTTCGTTGAGCCCCACATACAGCACAAACCCGCGCGCCTCGTTCTCCTGAGCTCCTGCCTTCTGGGTGCCCTGCTGATCCCCGGAGGAGAAGGTCATCGGGCGCAAAGTAGCTGCGGACCCTTGTGTGCGGTTCTGCTGCGGCACTTGACGCTTTGCAGCACGACCACGCTGGGAGATGTGGACGTATCCAGGTACTGCACCTGACATTGTTCAACCTTCTCTCAAGATTTGTTGCGTACGGGTCCCTTGATTCTGCATGATGCGGAATGCTCAAACACCGCGCGGTAAGGGCGGCGTTTCCTTTGCTATCAATATTTCTATTATTTGACTCATAAATCAAGCAACTTGGGGTATCTGCGACGTTCTGCTCGCAGCTTCACACCCTCGTGAACTTTGATTCAGTGCCGGGAAACGACGCTGACAAGCACCGTTTCTCCCTCATATTATACATGGAGATTCGGAACCGATACCCCAAAAAGCCGCGCTCTCAGCGCTCCTGACCGCATACGGACCGGGCGCAATTTCCACGTTCTGGAGCGGAGGCTCCCAAGGGTACCGACGACTCGTGCACTACTAGTGTTTTTCGCCGCATTCGCAGATGCATGTGGGGAAAGGGGTACACCGCAGTATGAAGGTGACAAGGAACCGACGCTCCGCGTGCAATCTCAGAATCAAGCCGCCAAAGCACATGTTTGCGGCACCCGACGTCTAAAACCGCCCGCGCAGAATCGTCAGACCCGTAAGGATGCGCTACTGCGCCAGCCCATAGAGACGGTCGCCTGCATCGCCCAAACCGGGCACAATATACGCCCTTTCGTTCAGGCGCTCATCTTTAGCGGCAAGGAACAGGTCAATATTCTGCAGACCCTCAACACCCTTTTCGAGGGCCGCAATACCTTCGGGGGCGGCAATCAGGCAGACACAGGTGATGGATTCGGCGCCGCGTTCGCGCAGGAATTTAATAGCCTCAATCAAGGTGCCACCGGTAGCGAGCATAGGATCGAGCAGGTACACCTGACGGCCGGTCAGGTCTTCGGGCAGACGCTCGGCGTACGTGACAATATCGAGGGTCTCTTCGTTACGGGCCATGCCCAAAAACCCGACTTCGGCGGTGGGCACTAGACGAGTCATGCCTTCGAGCATGCCCAGTCCGGCGCGCAGAATCGGCACGACCAGAGGCTTCGGGTTAGCGATAACGGTTCCCATCGTGCGCGCCACCGGGGTTTCGATAGGGCGCTGCTCAACCCGAATCTCACGGGTGGCCTCATAGGCGAGCAGGGTAACGAGTTCATCAACGAGCTGGCGGAACGTGGGTGAGGGAGTGTTTTTATCGCGGAGCACACTAATCTTGTGCGCCACCAGCGGGTGATCAAGAATCTTAATACGCATACTCTCAGTTTACTCTGCCTGCTGTCGCGAGTGTTGTTTGCCGGGTCGAACTAAATCATAAAATAAACCCGCCAGGTCTTAAGAATTTTAAGACCCGACGGGTTTAGCTATGCGGTGGTGGAGGGATTTGAACCCTCGTTGGCTGTTACACCAAACATCATTTCGAGTGATGCACCTTCGGCCGCTCGGACACACCACCAATAGGATATGATTCTACCGCATCCACCCCAAGGGGGCAAAAACTCCACCCCCTCGCTCGGTTCCATCCAAGGTGTTGGGGACGCCCCTCAAATCCTTAGCGACAAGCGCATCGTGCCGCTTATTCTGCCTGAGGATCTTAGTTCCTCACCCAGGGGGTTAGCCTTCAGTCGAGAGCGAACCCATAGCGGCTGTGCACCCCAATATCGCCTGAAAGCCGCATCCGTCAGTGCCGAATATAGCCGTCAAATACCAGCATGACCGCACGGGTGGAGTCCTCGATGCTACGCTGCACCCCGTGTATCTCCCGGTCCATCGCCAGCATAAAAGTAGCACCAAAAATAGAAAGCGCCAACGCACGTGTATCCTGGGCAGTATCAATCGTGTAGCGGCTGTGCAGGGCACGCACCTGCGACTCTATGAAATCCAGGATTTCTTGGCGATTGTCCGCCATTGAGTCGGTCCAGGCATCCAGCCCCTTCCACACTTCGCTCACCCAGAGTCTGGTGAATCCTCGGTGTTCGTGCAGGTAGGTGAGCGCTGTGGAGATGCTTTTGCGCAGCCCTTCGCGCGGATCACTCTGGGTGGTGGAAGCTTCGCTCATGCTCTCCACGAGCAGGTGCGTGCCGTATTGCAGAAGCCGGTCGATCATGGTTTTCTTCGACCCGAAGTTGTAGTACACGGTGCCTTTGGAGACCCCGGCGCGTTGGGCGACCTCTTCAATGCTCACGTGGGCGCTTCCCCGATGCTCCATGATCTCCATCGTGGCGGTGAAGAGTTTGCGTTGGGTTTTGCCGGTGCGGCCCGGTCGGCGTGCGGGGTTCGGCGTATCGGGCATGGGGATGGTTCCCTTCGTGGCGGGTGCTGTTCTCTCCATACTAAGGCCCTACACCGTGATTTCGGGGATTAGTTTTTTCAGGGACCAGATGCGGTCACGGCGGGTTCCCAGGTACCCCAGCACCAGACCGACGGCACCCCACAGCAGCAGGTACATCATGATCGGCATCAGGCTGGATTCGTTGATGCCGTAGCTGAGCCTGCGCATACCGGTGACGGCGTAGCCCATGGGGAAGAAGTCGTGCATCCACCTCATGGCGTGCGGCAGGGTTTCGTAGGGCATGGTGCCGCCCGCCGTGATGAGCTGCAGGATCATAATAATCAGGGCTATGAGCTTGCCGGGCGAGCCGAAGAACACCACCACGCCGTGAATGAACAGAGTGAAGATCGTTGCAACGAAGCAGAGGAAGAGGAAGGCAAGCCACGGATGCGCCATCTGGAATCCGAGCCCGAATTTCACTGCCGCGAACATGAGTACTGCCTGGGCGATACCGATCAGTCCGAACGGCAGCCAGCTTCCTAGGATGATGCGCGCTGTCGGTGCCTTTGAGGCCAGTGCACGGTTGTTGAGCGGGCGTAGGGTTTGCACGAGCATCAGGCCGCCGATCCACAGGGCTAGGCACATGAAGAACGGTCCCATACCCTCGCCGTAGTTACGTCCGTTGGCTAGGGAACTGTGTTCGAGGTCCACGGGTGAGGACATGACGGAGGCTACGTCTTTTTGCTGTTCTTCGTTCAGGTTGGGGATTTGGCGGGTGCCGTTTTGCAGCCCGGTGGAGAGCTGCCCGGTTCCGTCTTTGAGCTGTCCCGTGCCGTCGGCGATTTGGCCGGTGCTGCTGTTGAGTTTTCCGGTGCCGTCGGCAAGCTGGGACGACCCATCCTGCAGTGTGGTTGCGCCGTCGTGCAGTTTATTTTGGCCGTCTACGGCTTCTTTTTCGCCATCGGCAAGCTGCTGTGCGCCGTTGTGCAGGTTTCCGGTACCGTTTTTGAGTTCGCCGGTGCCCTCGGCCAGTTGGGATGCTCCGTTATTGAGGGTGGAGGCACCATCGGCAACTTTCCCGGTGCCGTCGGCGAGTTTAGCTGAACCGTCCGCTAGGGTGGTTGCCCCGGAATCGAGTTTGGTGATGCCGTCGCGCAGTGTTCCGGCACCCTGCGCTACCGCCGTGGCGCCGGAGTCGAGCTTATCCACCCCGTCAATCAGGGTACTGAGTTTTTGCGCTGCAGCGGATTCCCCGGTGGCCACACAGTTGTCATTTTTGAGGGTTTGCAGCTTCGCCAACACATCTGAACCGGCTTGTCCGTGCTGCGCCAGATGGTTTTTGAGTGCCTGATCGTTCGCGGATGCTACAGCCGATTTCGTCTGTTCGGAATTGATGTTGGCGACGATCGCGTCGGCGGTTTCCTGGCTGATGGAGCCGGATTCGACGAGAGGCGCTAGTTTCTGCCGGGTATCTTCGGCAACCTTAGACACCACCGTATTTGACAGATCTGTGCCAAAATCCCCGCTTGGGGCGGAGGTGTCGATCGAGTTCAGGTTTTGGCACATGGCGGTGAGCGTTCCGGGAAGTTGACGCACCCCGTCCTGATCCAGTGCATTCTTGAGCGAATGCGTTCCGTCGGCGACCTGCTGGGCACCTTGGGCGAGGTCGTTCGCGCCTTTCTTAAGGCTGCCGGTGCCGTTTGCGAGAGCTGCGGAGCCATCCGCCAACTGGGAAGCGCCGTTATGCGTGTCAGAGGCACCGTTGGCCAGGGTTGATGATCCGTCAGCGAGCTTGACCGCACCGTCATTGACTTTTCCGGCACCCTGGTTGAGGGTGCCCGCGCCGTCAGCCAACTGGGACGAACCGTCGGCGAGCTTATTTTGCCCTTCGATGAGCCTACTGGAACCATCCACCAGCTGCTCAGACCCGTCCGCGAGCTTGACGGCACCATCGTTGAGGGTTCCGGTTCCGTCAGCGAGTTGGGTCATCGCATCGGAAAGTTTGACGGTGTTCGCGTTGATTTTGTCGGCGCCGTCGGCTGCCTCATTCATTTTGCCGTGAATGGTCGTGAAGCTTGCCAGCAGAGTGTTCGCTGTCTTATCCCCCACCTTGGAGGCCACGGAATCCCGCACGGCTGTTCCCGCCTTCGTCACGATGTTGGTGAGCACATAGTTATTGGCGTCGTTCGTGATAATTTCCAGCCCGGCGGCCTGCGGGTTAATGGGACCGGTGTTGCCTTTCTCATCAGGTTTGAACGAGCCGGTACTCACGAGCCTGGCCGAGAAGTCTTTCGGAATCACGAGCGCAAAATCATAGGTCCCGTCGCTGACGCCTTGGACGGCCTTATCACGGGTCTCTACGCTCTTCCAGTCGAAGGTTCCCGCATCCAGCAGGCTCTTTTTGACATCCGCACCGGTGTTCAGATCGTTACCGGAGGCATCTTTCGCGCCCTCGTCTTCCACCACGAGTGCGCCCACAATACCGTTCACATTCCCGTAGGCATCCCAGTTGCCGTACAGGTACAGTGAACCGTACAGCAGCGGGATACACGACATAGCAAAAAGCACCAGTACCGGAAGCACTCCGGAGGTTAGACGCTTAAGTTCGACGAGCGCAACACGAACTACACTCACAGTTACTGTTCCTTCTCTGCTGGATTCTTCGGGTTTGATAATTCTTCGAGCTGTTCTTCGTGGTCTTCGAGGAGAGACTCGGATACTTCGGATGCGTTCACCGCCGAGTCTTCCTGCGGTGACCGGACGGTCTGTACCTTCTCGCCCGGATCCTCGCTCTCTAGCGTCTCGCGATCGTTCGGGTCGCTATGATCGTCGTCGTGGTGGTCGCCGCCGCCGAGCAGGTCATCCAGGGACGAGTCGGTTTCCTCCCGCGCAACGGTGAGGCGGATGCTCTCGGGCGCATCCTGCGGGTTTTCTTCAAGGTCTTCGTGGGCGTCACCAACCACGGCAGTTTTGCCGTCCCAGCTTTCGGAAATATGCGGAACTACGGCGATCACGGCACGCGGATCGTCTTCGTTTTCGGCGAGTTCCTGCAGATACGGCAGCCACATGCGGGTGTGGTCCAGATGCCGTGACGGAGTATCAAATACCAGAAGATCGGAGCGGGTATGCGCCGCTAACGCGCTCATCAGACGGATGTTCTGCTCACCTGTAAGCTGTTCGGTCCAGAGCCTATCGAGCTCGCCTAAATCATTCTGCTCCAGCCAGTGGCTTGCCCGGGGCCGACCGAAGAACGGCAGAGAGTACGAGAGCATTTCGGAGACGTAATCATGCACGCGCATATGCACTTCGGGGGCGGTAACTTCTGGGGAATCAATAATGTCAGAGATACTGCGCAGGTGGCGCAAGCTGACGGGGCTTCGGTGATCCCAGCTGAGAGTTCCGCCGCTGAGCTTCAGCCGCCCGGTAAGGGCTAAGCTCAGGGAAGTGCGTTCAATCTGACTGTCGGCCTGTATCAGGATGACCTCGCCGCGTTCCACCGTGAAGCTGGTACGGCCGAAGAGCGCCTTATGGCGACCCCGAGCCCAAATATCGTCTGCGGTTAACATATGTGCTGAACCTTTAAATGAATACGTGTCAGGATTCTTGGCGCGTCCCCGCGTTAAGTGGCACGCAGGACCCTGAATTACCTCATCTATCGTAGATCCGCAGAAACAGTGCACATGACCATTTTTTGACGATTTCCGATATTATTTTTGAAATTTATGGATTATTTTTCAAAGAAAAAGCGATTTTCGTTCAAATAAGGGGTGAGCGGTGCCGGCTCCCGTCGCTTCCTCTCTCTCCCTACTATCTTCTTCCTTCCCTTCTCAGACTAAAAGACTCATGATGTGCTCAAGCACGGTTTCCTCCGCTTTATTCACATCACGAGACTTTTATGAGGGAAGACAAAGAATTTAGACAAAATACCCAGCAGTTTAGATCCCCTGCTACGGGCGGCGTGCTTCAAAAAATGTGCGCATCAGCCCGGCACATTCCTCGCGCAGCACCCCGGCGTAAACCTGCACATCAAGCCCTAAACGACGGTCACGGAGCACATCATATTGACTCCCCACCGCACCTGTTTTTTCTTCCCAAGCACCCATAACCACCGTGGGTATGCGCGCCATCAGAATCGCCCCGGCACACATGAGGCATGGTTCAACGGTCACTACGAGCGTGCACTCTTCCAAACGCCAGGTCTTAAGATGCTGTGCCGCCTGGCGAATCGCGTGGATCTCAGCGTGCCCGGTGGGGTCATGATCGTGTTCGCGGCTATTGTGCCCCGAGCCGATAATTTCGCCTTCGGCATTCACCATCACCGCGCCGATAGGTATCTCACCGGCGCATGCTGCGCGCTTTCCTTCGTCGAGAGCCAGGCGCATCCAGCGTTCATGCTCAGCCAATGTCGCAATGGTGCTGAGGGCTTCGCCGTCACCGGCGTGAGCACCACTATTGTTGTATTCCATATCGTCTATATGTCCTTGTCAAAAGCTATATATTCCTCATGAGAAATATATATTCTCAGTGTGTCACACCCAGCGCGAAGGGGTATACAGCGGATGCTCCGCCCGTCCGCAGCCGCTGCGCCAACACGGTGATACTCCAGCGAGAATCCACAATATCGCTCACTAAAAGTACAGGCCCCGGATGCTCACGCAGCCTCTCGAACACCTCAGGCGGAATCTGGTAGGAACGCATGACATCGGCGCATCGGAAAACACTGTTACCGCCGAAGAAACGCGGTTCGGCGGCTAGCTCAGCCTCGCCCAAATACACGAGTTTTCCGACATGGGCCAGCCCCTCCCCCAACGAGCGCGCTAACGTGGGACGCACCGGAGACGGTACCGTGAGTACAGTTTCGGGGCGGCCGGTTTCGCCCCAGTCCCATGCCGCAAGAACCCGCACGCAGGCCTGCCCAAGAGATTGAGGAACGGGCGTATCAAGAGGTTCCCCGGATTCATCGGTCGCCAAAAGTTCACGCACACGGCTGCCCCACCCCACATCGCTGAGGCGTGCCAGCGCGTAACCCGGTTCGGCCCGCTCTGACACCGGAATCTTACCCTTCGGCGCGTTCTCTCCCGCGAGTTCCTGCAGCCCGGTAGGCCACATGCCGCGCGGGGCTATTTCTACGCCAACCGCGTTGAGGGTTCCTTGAGCCTGCTGCACGGCGCGCTCAGAGACCTGTTCGGGATACCAGGGGCCCGCGCACCTATCGCATTTTCCGCACGGAGCCGCCGTGGTATCGTCCAGCTCGCGTGCCAGAAAGACCATGCGGCACCCTTCGGTACTCTCGTAGGCGAGCATGGCCTCTTGCTCCCGAACGCGCGCCTGCGCCACGGCACGGTATCGTGGCGCATCGTAGCTCCAGGGAGCACCTGTGGAGTACCAGCGTGAGCCGATCTTGCGCACCGCATCCTCAACATCGAGTACTTTGAGCAGAAGCTCTAAGGTGCTTCGGCGTAACTGTACACGCGCCTCCAGCGCGGGTATAGACAGCCCATCGGGTTCAGCAGCCAGCGCCTCACACACGGCGTAAGCGTTCTGTTCGTCGGGCATAGATGCGGTCGCAAAGTACTCCCAGATTGCGCGGTCTTCACGCCCGGGCAGCAGAAGTACATCCGCATGGTCGGTGCCGCGACCGGCACGGCCTACCTGCTGGTAGTAGCTCACCGCCGAAGAAGGCGCCCCAAGATGCACCACAAACCCCAGATCGGGTTTATCGAATCCCATACCGAGGGCACTCGTGGCAACAAGAGCCTTAACCCGGTTGGCTTTGAGGGCTTCTTCGGCTTCGCGGCGTTCATCGGGATCGGTTTTTCCGGTGTACGCAAGAACCTTGTGCCCGGCGGTTTGCAGCAGCCGGGAGGTGTCTTCAGCGGCGGATACCGTCAGGGTATAGATAATCCCCGACCCCGGCAGCGTATCAAGGTGTTCAACCAGCCAGCCTAGACGCTGCGCTTCGTCGGGCAGCTGCAGCACGCCCAGCCTCAGCGAATCGCGGGTGAGCGAACCGCGCAGCACCACAACATCCTCGGGGTTGGCACCTGCGGCAAGCTGTTCGGCAATATCGCGGCTTACACGTTCGTTCGCGGTTGCAGTCGTCGCGAGTACGGGAACGTTCGTATCAAGCTCACGAATAAGCGCCCCGATGCGCCGGTAATCGGGGCGAAAATCGTGCCCCCAATCGGAGATACAGTGCGCTTCATCGACCACCAGAAGGCCGAGCCGCGGCTGCAGATATGGCATCCATTCTTCACGAAATGCGGGGTTATTGAGTCGTTCGGGTCCAATGAGGAGAACGTCCAGCTCATTCGCATCAAGGCGGGCGCGTATTGCCTCCCATTCGGTCACGTTAGCAGAGTTCACCATAGCGGCACGAACCCCGGCGCGTTCGGCTGCCTGCACCTGATCGCGCATGAGCGAAAGCAGCGGGGAGATAATAAGGGCAACCCCGGAACCTTGGGCGCGCATCAGAAGCGCCGAAATAAAATACACGGCAGATTTTCCCCAGCCTGTACGCTGTACCACAAGGGTGCGGCGGCGGTCGGTGACAAGCGCCTCGATAGCCTCGAACTGCCCGGGGTGAAAGCTCGCATTCGGGTTTGCGGTGAGCTTTCTGAGCAGGGCTTGGGCGTTTTCATGGAGTGTTGGCATGGGGTTCCTTTGTGAGGGGTTTCTCCCATCATGGCAGATTTCAAGGCTCCGCACATGCTGTACGGTTACCTCGTGCATGCAGGTTTGGGAATACTATCACGGTCGTGGAATATATGGGCACGGGCTTCACCATCCTTATATTCCTCATCGGGCATAAACGCCATGATTCCATCAGTTAGCCAGGCTCATGCGGCAGGTTCACACTCTTAATCGTTTCTCACAAAGAATCCCGGTAGAATATTGCGAGACACTTCATAGCTTCCACATATTTTTGCCTTAGTGGTCTCTCAGGCAGACCGCATAGGATTGTGTGCAAGCACCGCGCGTGCCTTGTGTTCGACTACTTCAGGATTTTTCTATGGCTTTTTTTATCCCCGTACTTCTTGCCCATCTGCCGTTGGGGCTCCTCGGTTTCAAGCTTGAAGATGTGCTGATCAGCACCGGTCCGTGGGTTCTGGTGGTTTCGGCCATCATCGTTTTTATCGAATCGGGCGTGCTGTTTCCAGTGCTTCCGGGCGACTCTTTGATCTTCGCTCTGGGTATGCTCCACGACCGCATGGGGCTGTCGCTCTGGCTGGCGTTCCCGGTTCTTATCATTGCAGCGGTAGCTGGCGGCGAGGTCGGGTATCAGCTGGGTGCCCGCTATGGCCGTAATCTTTTCAAAGACGATGCAAAAATCCTGAGCACCAAGAACCTGCACGCTGCGGAAGAATTTTTTGCTAAACGAGGCGGTTTCGCACTTGTTGTAGGCCGCTTCGTACCGATCGTTCGTACCTTTGTTTCGCTGGCGGCGGGTATTTCTTCGTATCCGCGCCGTAGGTTCAACCTCTGGAACATCCTGGGTGCCGTCCTGTGGATTGGTTCTATTGGCATGGCAGGCGTGCTGTTGGGTGGTGTCGAGTTCATCCACAACAATATTGAGATGCTTGCGGTCATTATTGTGTTGGTTTCGGTTCTGCCCGTGACCTTTGAATACCTGCGCGGTCGTTCCAAAGCCAAGAACGAGGCAGCCGAGTAGAGGCACCTAAATCTCAAACTTCTGCGTATGCATAAGGGGGCGGCGAATACAGACTGTATCGCTGCCCCCTGCTATATGCTTATATTCTTATCGAAGCATATACCCTAATGGTTATAGGGTTGGTTCCCCTGCTGCTGGTAGGGATTTACGCCACTCTGATTCTGCTGGTACATACGCCAGATGCGGCTCTGAGCGGTATACTGCGTAGCATCACGCAGCACCATGAACACGATAATGGCGCCCTGCAGAACCGTTGAGAAGATTGTCATACCAATTGACACAGGGTCGTTCATCGTGGAATACGGGGAATAACTTACCGACCCTGTGCCGGCACCCATGAGGATCATGATCAGGGTAATCACACCGAATGCAGTACCAATACTACTTAAGACCAAAGCTGTAATACGCGCCCAAGTGTGCCCTTTGGCGTAAAAATAACCGATAACGACCGTAAGAGCGACTATGATGACGGCTATCAGAATGCCAACAACAATACTCGTTGTTATCAACGAGTCTGAAAAGTTGACGCTACTGTAGTTCCCATACGGAGAGTACTGGTTCTTCTGCTGTTCGAGCAGGGCATTCATCCTGTCTCGAAGGGTTACCGAGTTGTAAATACTTGATACCAGGGCATAAAGCGCATACCCAAAGATCAGATAAATACCTGTTTTTACTACCGTGCTGGGTTCGGGTTTTTTCTCTGGAACGGGCGCATAAGCCCCTGGCTGGTATGGCTGGCCATAAGGTCCTTGAGGCTGTTGGGCATATGAGGGCTGATACTGCGGATCTTGATAATAGGGATTTTGGCTCATGGTGTGTCCTGGTGACTCTTATCGTGTGTACTGGTGTTATGTCTGCGGCGGACGTATGCATGCCAGCAACACTTTTATATGGTGCAAAAACGCAAAACGTTCGCCGTACTTCAATGGTAGTGTACGGCGAACGTTTCTGCGCTGTTGAGGGCGCATCCGAGTGTTTATAGGCTAGTTCAAACGGTACCCATCACCATTGTCGTACCGGTTATTAGGATTCTGCGGTGCGGGGTTTGGTTGTGATTGCGGGTTCTGTGCCTGCGGGTTTTGTGCAGCCTGACCGAATCCTTGCTGAGGCTGGGAATCTGTGGGCTGTTGAACGGGCTGCGGGCCCTGATCCTGCCGGTAGCTGCGCCAGAGGCGGCTATCACTCGTGTACCGGGAAGCATCACCACGAAGCATGAAAACCACTACCGCAATCTGCAAAATAATGCCCAACACAAGAACTATGTATACAGCAGGGCTGATAGATACCTGCTGTGCCCCATCCATCTGAGATGTAACGGACTGTACCAGCGACTGGGCGAGAAGGGTGAGCAAGAAGTAGAGCAGATCACGAATGGTACCAATAATCCCCAGGACAAGGGCGGTAATGCGTGCCCACCCGTGACCCTTAGAGTAGAAGAATCCGAGGAGAATAGTAAACGCAGCAAAAATTGCACTGATGACATAGCCGAGTCCCATCGAAGAGTTTACTTCGGTCGTCTTGCCGTTCTCCGTATGGTATGTCTGGAACCCGAAATCATCCAAGCCAACAATGGCTCGCATGATCATGTACAGTGCCACGGCGTAAATCAGGTAGGTGCCGATCTTGACGACGGTAGTGGGCTCGGGTTTCTGCGTTGGCACGGGTGCGTATTGAATCGCCGGGTGCATGGGCGCATTGGGATGCGGCGGCTGGTATGGGGGTTGTTGACCATAAGGATCTTGACTCATGGCTCCTCCTCAACAATATTTTTTGTGGTTGGGCTACGGAATTCTCACTTCGATCGTTGAGAGTTCCTTAAAAGAATGTTCGTCGTGCCCCCGTCTGAGGTGCACGACGAACATTGTTAGGCATGCACGAAGTGCATCAAACCTATGAAATTTTCAATCTCTAATTCAGATTGTACCCGCTATTGCCCTGATGGTCTTGGGGATTTTGCGGGTTTTGCGGCACATTATTCTGCTGAGCCTGCGGATTCTGAGGAGCTTGCGGGTCATATCCATACCCCTGCTGCTGAGCCTGCTGGGTATTATGCTGTGCAGCGGGCACCTGTCCCTCGGATGCAGGCACGGCGAGGGCGCTGGCATCGACGGGCTGATTTTCCTGCTGTTGTGCAGCTACCGCGCCGTAATATTCCCGAGCCTTCTTCATGTATTTAAGAGTGGTTGGCAGCCAGATCAGGATAATCAGAAGGACTTGAACTGCCATTGAGACAAATTCAAGATAGATTTCGATTCTAATCCCCTGAAACATGCCGCGGTAACGCTCAGGGGTCAAATCACTAGCCAAAAGCTCATTAATGGCTGAAAGTGTTTCTAAATTATCAGAAATATCAATAGCATATATACCTGTCAAGATAGCAGCTACAGCGGTTAGACCAATGGCGGACCCTGCCCCTCCTTCTTTCATTTTTCTAGCCAAGGTAAAGAACAGAAAGGCAGATACAATGGAAAAAATATATGCCCTAGGACTAGAGCTAGAAACCCCAATAGTATCTCCGCCGCTGAGGTTATATTCTTCCGCGAATTTCTTCCATTGAGAATTTAGAGAGAAGATCATTATAACGTCAGTAATCCGCAAAAGAGCCGCGATAATACCCACGATGAGAACGGCGACAACGGTTCCTCGGTACGCGGGCTTCTCAGGAAGTTCAGCGGCGGGAGCGGGGGCGTTCCCATACATGGGCTGACCGGCGGGTGCGGGTTGTTGGGGGTAGCCTTGACCTCCGGAAGGCTGAGGGTTTTGAGGCAGAGCCGGGTCAGGTCTATGCTGCTCGCTCATCGGTGGTACTCCTTTGTTCTCGGTTACCGTGTTAAACGGCTGTATTACGAGCATAGCGGAGCCTTAGTTTCAGGTCATACATTATTGACCGATGTCGTGAAATATTTTTTAATCACGCCGAGCTCAACCTGATATTTCGTCATATACGACGAATTTTTGGACACGCCCGACCTCGAATTTTATTCGGGAAAAACCCTTCAGTGACTGCATACCATCGTTCCCGAATTCAGAAATGCTGGCACGCCGCCGTTGGCTCAGGAACATAGCCCGGATTTATCTTGTAAATAGGCTCCCAGAACCTACGGCTAACAGTGCGCGCATGCCTGACGGTAGGCGTTGCTCTCACGCATGTATAGGGTAACGCTCGCAGGGAACATCAAAAATCCTAACAGCACCAGGTGCGTCAGTGCCGCCATGCTCAGCACCACAACCGACAAATATGACCCCGGAATATCGGGAACGGCGGGGCGCAGCCAGCTCAGAGTCAGCAGAGAGGTTCCCAAGGTCAGCAGCGCGAGTGAAACCAGCAGAGCACGCGCCAGCGCATACCCCCGAAGAATAAAAATTCCTAGAATAACGTGCAAGAAAACATTAGCAATAGTCAGAGCATTCCCCAGAGCAAAATTTTCAAAATGCCATGATGCCGTCAGGTATATGGTGCGAAGAATAGCAATCATCATGCTGGCGCATGCGGATATCTTCACCGCACGGGGTACATAGGGGCGCTCTAAAGTGGCTCTCGGTATGGGCGAATAATTCACCATATTCTTTTCGCCCATATACCCAGAGGTTAGTGTTGTTTTGGAGTATTCAGAGCGTACAGCACTGTCATAGCTCATCGGCGGTATTCCTCCTAGAGGGCTGCGGCATTGTACGAAAGCATCTAAGGTCTTAGCTGAGTGTTACGAAGAACCTCCACAACCCTTAAAGCACACGTTACAGGTTCATCAAGCAATATGACAATATCTCTAGGTTTTTGGACTGTGTTTTAATATTGAAAAGCGTCGATTTAAGGCGCTTATAGTTTCATTATTTATCGGTCAGATACCCAGAAATAAAGGCTTTATGGACATACAAGAAATTATTTACGCGCAACGAGATCAGTTATAAAAAAGGTGCTGCGGCATATATGTTAAATATATGCCGCAGCACCTTCACGAAGTAAAACTCTTATATCCTCAGGGAGCTAAAGCTGCTGCTCTCCAGAGGAAGGCTGATTCCCCGGTGCCTGCCCCGGATGCGGTGCGGGTGCCGGATATGCATAGGGCTGCGGCATTCCGTACGGGTTATTTGCCTGGTTCCGCGCCCGCCGCACCGAAGTACGCTGGCGAACATACCTATTCGCGGGCGGCAGCCACATCAGAATCAGGGGCAGAAGACCCACCACCAAAATGGAGATATAGATGATGACAAGTCCGAAAGCTTGACCCCGAAGATCCACCAAATCCGTAAAATTGGCAAACTCGTTGTAGCCTACGATCGAGTCCATCAGGAAAAGCATGACTAAGAGCGTATTCAACACTGTAAAAACCGTCAGAACAATACGCGCCCAGTTGTATCCCAGGAAAATAAAAATTCCGAAAAAAATGTAGATGATGCTGAAGAAGATACCAAAAACAAAACGGCCTACTAGACCGACCTGCATATCTCGAAGTTCATAAAATTCCGGTTTAGCAATGAACTGTTGATAAGCGCTCTCCCCCAACGATTGACGGAGCGCTTCTATCAGGGTGTTCACCATAGAGGCCATAACGCCGTATTCGATGACGCGCAAGATGGGCATCAAGATCGCCAGGATGAGGACAGACAGCAGCAGAATCGACATTTTCGGTTTTACGGCTGATTCCGGCGGTATAGAGGGTGACGGCGCCGCCTGATGCACCGAATTCTGCACATACGGCTGCGAGATCTGCGGGTTTACGGCCTGGTTCTGCCCATACTGATTCTGCGGCTGGTTTGGGTATGCACCCGATGTCTGTGGAGCTTGCGGCAGTTGGGGGTCTGGTCCGGTTGGCCTGGGGTATTCATTCATCGACAATAGTCCTTACGGTTATAACGGGGTGAAGCACCGCATTGGGCTTCTTTTCGAGAATAGCGGAAAGCGCTCACACTGCCTAGTATCTAGGCTATGAGTTTGTACCTTTAGTCTGCTCTTCCGAAGCTGATTCCGTCTGAGCCGCCGACTGAGCGATGTAACGCTTACTACCCGCCTCCAGCGCCTTTTTAGCTTTCCAGTAGGCTTTAGTGTTCCGCATATACACGTTCACGGGCGGCATCCACACGAGAACAACCAGGCATATATTCACCAGGAAAAGTAGCATATATACGGCCACCAGAGCCCCTAAATACCCCTGCGCATTCGCAAAAGCCGGCGCCTCTGGGTTAGACATCGTATAAGCCTGCCCCAAAGCGCTCATACCGCTCATCAGCATGCCCAAGGAAGCAAGAATAGTCAGCAGAATGCGGCCCCAGTTTTTCCCACTACTCACGACGAGCCCAAAAAGAATATAAAGCAGAGCAGATGTCAGCACGGAAAGAAAATGGAATGTGAGCGTTGAGTTTAGCTGCGCCTGTGCAAACATTCCAGATTTCATCTGCTCAAGAGACATATCACCATACGCAGGTACGTGCGTGCGTGATTGATGCCATTTAAGAGCCTCACTCAAATATGAAGACGTTAGGACATACTCCACAAAACGCAGGATTGGGCACACGGTAGCGGTAAAAATTGCGAAGACAAAAACAAAAGTAGGTCTTTTAGGCTCCTTAAAGGCGGCAGCGAGACCTCCCGGATTCGATGCTGCCATAGGAGGCTGATACGAGGGCGTGCCTTCCGGCATAGGGGCGGCAGAATATGTCATGGTGCAGTCCTTACACGGGTTTTATAAAATTTATAGCGCTTTTGAGCATACTAAAAGTTCCTTGAACACCAGCATTGTGGTTCTCTTATGAACCGAACCTTGGCGGCTTAGACTCTGCCGCCGCCCTAGCTGCTGATCGCGGTCTGCCCGTCTACGACCGCTGTTCGGGATGCTGCCGCCCAGCGTTGGGGTTGTAACCTCCTGGCTGCTGCCCCGCATAGTAGCCTGGCTGAACAACATGATATGCATATACCTGCTGATATTGAGTCTGTTCCATTAAACGCGCCAGCCGATATGCCTTGAGTTTGCGTACATAACGATTAGCCGGACGAAGCCACATCAGAATTATCGTAAGCAGGTTAACCGCGCAGAGGGCAGCGTATAGAATCACGAGCACCCCCATATACCCCTGTACCTGTGGATTTTGAGAGATCCCCTCAATCCCTGTTTGCGCGGTATTAAAAGCCCAGCATTTGAAGGAGCTCACAATAATCCCGATAACGGCAATAATTGTCAGCATAATACGCGCCCAATTCCGCCCCACATATGCGAAACAGCCGAAGAGCAGATAAAGACACGAAGACACAAAAACAGATACCAGCAAAAGGGCTGCCTGGGCGCCCGAGAGTAAAAATGCGGGAACCGCAATGGCCTCGCGATCAATATTCTCTGCGTACTGTTGAGAGCTTACCCAGCGTGCCGCCTCGTTCATTAACGATGCACTGACCAGATACTCTATGATCCGTAACGCGATACATGCCAAAGCACCCACAAGAACCAGTGTCAGTACGAATGTTCGTGCAGGTTTTTCAATCTTAACCGCGTTATTGTCATATGTGCCCTGAGGGGCAGCTTGAAGGGGAACTGTAGGATTCTGTCCCTGCCCCACCGCCATATGCTGCTGTAAATGCTGCACATAAGGGTTTGAAGGCTGCTGGGGTGAGGGGTCTCCTGAAGCCGGGTTTGGGTGGTTGGTCATCGGCGATTCTCCTTGAGGTTTTAGCTCAGTAGAACTGTGAACTTATTTCTGAGAGTAGCCGACCTCAAGGGCGGTTTGCAGTATTTACACCCGTATTCCATATGTGGAATATTTCTCAGCAGGTTTTCTGCGATATACAAAAGGTACCGCACCAGAGCAGAAAACACCTAGCACAGCACCCTCAAAATACTCTCTCACCTGCATATATTCCAAATAGAGAATATACTGTGGGGTGGTTTAGAACATCAGGGAATCCTCACGCTGCTCGGCACGCCATAAACTTCGCGCATGCATGTATTCGCGGGCGGCACGGCTCCAGATCAGTCCAAGAGCAATAACGCTCATCACAAGATACGGCATGCCCACATAAAGAGGCACATAAAGCGGCGACGAGTTGGAATCTAAGAGGAACTCTACTTCCTCCATAGGGGCTCCATTAAGACCGGCCATGATAACGCCCACCAGCAAGAGCACAATAAAGGTGCAGAGCATTCCCAACAGCAAGGAGGCAGTCAGCACATACGCAGCCCACCTATGCCCGCGTAAATACGCAAATAACACCACCACATGAAGCGCCATCAGCACGAAGGTTGCCATCATGAAAAATACGAGGGGAAGCTGGTCTTTGAGCGTCAGAAAAGTTTCTGATTCCCAGAGCGACACGCCCTGCAGCGGCACCGTAACAACCCAGACGATATACGAGATCAGAATGTACGCCCACATCCCTATAAATATCGTCATGATAAGGGCTGCCAGAGACACTTGAAGGGGCCTTATAGGCTTGCCCGATATCTTCGACACTAATACCGTGGCCCGATCGTCATGCGGATGCTCTGGCTGGTTTTCCACCCGGGTTTTCCCCTCTCGTACTAGTTTCTAGTGTTAGATTAGCAAGGTTTCCCAGCAAGAGACAGAAACAACGCCGCTGTGCATGTCATATCATGTCGCGCAACCACACGGTGAGTCCCGTATATACGCCCTAGCGAATACTCAATGTTGGGCGAGCAAGTATCGCACGCAGAGTATTGAACTTATACAGGGTTACACTCAGCAATGCGATTTCAAGAAGCCATAAAGCACCCAGCGCGCAGAGCACAATCATGGGGTCAAGACCCAGTGAAATACCATCCCAGTTCAAGACGAGAAGCAAGAATGTGATGGGTGAAAGTACCAGTCCAACACCAATAAAGCAGATTAGCGAAAATATTCCCCACACGGAATATACGGAAGCGTCCGAAGCGTCTTTGGGCGGACGCGCTAACGGCCATACCTGAACAACAGCGTAGATTGTGATAATCAGCCAGAACCCCCACCCCATATTGGTGGTGTAGCGTGCAATAATAGCGCCTTCAAAAATCCCCAAGAGAGCGAGCACTGCTAACCGGACACCAATGATGATGTTCAGGGAACGTCGTCGTGCATTTATTGTTTCAAGGCCTACCTGCATTTGAGAGAATGCGCGGCTCAGGTTCTTTGGCGTATATGCCTGATGTGGAATACTATTCCGTCGCGGCGATACATCCTGCTCAACCTCTTGTGAGGTTTGTGATGGGGCAGGTTTTGATGCAACGGATACTTCCGAAGAACTAGACGCAGGCGGCGTTGATGCGGGGGTGGGAATAAAACGTGGGGCAGGCGCATCCTGAGGTGCCTGAGGCTCAGCAGGTTTCGATTTCGTAGCCGCCCGAAGCGCCTGACGAACCGCGCCCTGTTGTTTCTTGGGTTGCGGCGGCTGCGGGGCTGGCTCCGGCTCCCCCGAATTCTGCCGTGCATGCTCAAGGGCGTATGCGGGCGGCGCCGCCGGAACCGCGTGGCGAATCGGCGCCGTGTAGCGGGTGGGTACCGCATCCTGGTCGGTCTGCTGGGCTTCACCCCGAGGCGACGCATCTTCGACGTTCATGTGGGCAGGGGGAACCGCATCGGCATCATGCACGCGAGATTCGTGATCCACAGCAGTTTCCTCCTCCCCATATACTCTAAAGATATAGACGGCTTTTCAGGTATATAAATTTCCGAAGCCGAGTGAGTTTTTTATCTACGCATACCCTATCACGGTTGGTAAGGGTTCTTCGGGGAATATATGCCTCGTTTCATGCGCGATGCATACACAACAAATACGATCGAGAAAACTAAATCAACCGCAGGTGCAACCGTCGCCACTAGGGAGACTAGCGCCCCTTGACCCACGGTATGTCCCCAGGTCACCACACTTTCTACTGTTGTGAGTAAAACTAGGGCTCCTCCCATAGTTCCCAGGGCTGAAAGCACAATCCCAATAATGTTGATAACGCGCACCCGCAGATAGTGGCGGTTATGTTTAACGGCTAACCAGCCAAAAATATTGCAGATGAAAAAGGCCGCGATAAACGTCACTAAAATATACCCGGGCACAATGACTATACGTTCACGTGAAAGGCATTTATCCTGATCCAATGCCTCTTTGCACGAATCAAACGTGTCATTAATACCTGAAATAATACCCATCGCATACAGGGCAAGAAGCGCACCTACAATACCTAGACGCACCAGATATATCGATGCATATTTTCTGATTTCGGAGTTATCAGGACCCGTTGATAATGCACCAGAGTACCCGAAGGTACCAGGCATACCGTACGCTGCAGACCCGACAGTATAGGGGTTCTGGGGTACTGCATAAGCGGGCACACCAGGCTGACCCTGTGCAGGATAACCCGCCGACAAGGCTGGATGCGCCACATGGTGTTCCGCACCCCGACCCATCGACTGTATATCAGAATTATTGCCAGATACGTTTTCTACCGGCTCGTGAGCCACATTTTACCTTTCACGCCAGGAGCACTCGAATGGGGCACGGTGTGGCACCCCGCAGTGGTTATACACCGGGTTTCGTGAAGTAGTCCTTATGGTTCATCCACGAGGCATGCCGGACGAAAATAATCGAGAAAATAAGCTCTGCCACAGGTACTGCCCCAGCCACGAGGAATATGATAAGAATGGCAAGTAATCCCGAGGATCCAAACGCCGTTATCATGGCTATACCGCCCAAGAGCATTAAACCAGCAAGCACAATCCCCAAAGACGAAAGCACAATGCCAATAATGTTAATGACAAGCACCCTCACGTGGTGCTGATTTTTCCTAACGGCAAGCAGCCCAAAAATATGACATATCGGGTACGCGATTAAAATGATAAGGAAAATCGACGCCCCCGTGATTGCTGAGGTGTTATCCTCACGGCATACTCGCTGCGAGTATTCACTCCATGAGTAGCTGCCGGTTCCGCAGTCGCTAAGTTCGATGATCGCACCGATAAGGTTGAAAGTCGTCGCAACAATACCGATCGCAATAAGAGCACCCACAATACACAGGCGCAGCAGGTACATCAGCGAACGTTTGCGGACAATCTCATCGTGCGGGTTTGCCGTATATGCAGTGTACGGGTATGCGGTTGGGCTCGGCACTGCATATCCCGAATATCCGGGTACGACATGCGGATTCGCATAGGGATTTGGAGGCGTCGATGGACTCGGCGCAGGATAGCCCGGTTGTAACCCGACATACCCTGGCGCTGACGGAGGAGTCTGTTGGTTCTGGGTGTTGCCGGAGTTGTTGGGGTTTTGTTTATCCTCGGGTGAGGGATCCGACTTCGCGGTGTGCTCGCTATGTTCGTGCTGCGATGCGCCACCGGTTCCGTCGGTTTTATGCGCGGTGCTGTCCCCCGAATGATCGTCTACATGCGACGTTGCCGAAGATTCCTGCGGCGCAGTTCTAGGTTCCTCAGGCTGACGGGAAGAATCATCGTTTTTCATGGGGTCTGTGCTCATATGTACATCCTCGTTACCGGTAATTTTTGTGTAGCCCGGCGCGCGGGTGCCTCGCTACACCAACGTTGGGTTATGTCATACACTACCACGCTTGCAAGGAGTAACGGCTGCAATCACAGCACGTTGGGGCGGATGAGTTCAGGAACGCATTATGACGCATCCGAGTCTGAGCGGGGTGTACTCTGTGCTTCGGTCTTAGTCAGCGTATGGTCGTTGACTGCCTGATCTTCAGACAGGGAAGACTCTTCTGACAGTTCGCGAGCCTCTTGGGCCTCACGTTCGGCACGGGAGGGGAACCTGCGGAAGATCAGGAAGACGAATATGAGGGAGCATAAAATCTCGATCACGAAGGACGCCATAATCCAAATGGTCAGAATGGGGTACGAGCCTCCCAGGAGTTTCCACAGGGTTCTTGGCCCGTGAATAAACACCAAAATATAGGCGAAAAATCCGGTGATAACGGATGCCGCCAGGGCGCTGAGCAGGTTTCCCACCATAACAAGCCCCATAGATTTATTGCGCGCATACGCGACCGCAAACCAGCCGTGCAGAGACAGGTACATGAGGGGAACCGCGCCGATAGGGTCAAGCCCGATAGCCTCGAAAAAATACACCAGCGTCAGTGCAGGCACCACGAGGAAAAGCATGCGGACAAGGTACAGGCGCCGCACGGGTGGCGGCGTGGAACAAGCCTGATCCCAAAAACCCGGGTTATATTTTTCGCTCATAGGTACCCTGTCTGCCGCTGGCGTTGTGAAGCACTGCCGGAGGCGCCATCGAGAAAGCACTCAATACTACGGTACGAGATGAAACTGAGATAACGCTGAAATTTACGCCCTATTTACTGAAGCGTCACCAAGAGCTTGCAGAACGCAGCAAAAATTTCAGAGTTTATCCCTCGAAAATCCCGCGGGCACGATCCTTACGCACGGTGTGCGCCGGGAAAATTCGGCCACTCATGCTGATATAAACGCCCGGTTCCAGCAGGTTAAGCGCGGAAATCGCAGCCCCCAGGTTGAACCCCGCATCCGAATGCGCCATGACCGCCGGCTGCATGGCACCGGTCAGCACCACAACCTTTGATCCCAGCTCGGCGTGCTCGGCGATGTATCGGGCGGATTCGCTCATTGTGTCGGTCCCGTGGGTGATGAGAACCTGGTCGTGTTCAACCGCGTTGAGGGCGGCAACGAGTTCGGCACGGTCCTCGTCGGTCATATCCAGGCTGTCTTTGCCGATGAGCGCGCGAATATCAAAACGAATATCGGTGAGCACTCTCGACAGCACATCGTGCGCGGCAGGCTTGCCAATATCGAGGGTGCCCGCCACCGAGTAGAACTTATCGATAGTTCCGCCGGTTGCCAGGATAGTGATAACGTCCGGGTTTTTGATGGTGCTCATGGGCGCGGGCTCCTTAGGGGCTGAAACATCGCCGGGGGTGTATCTTTGCCCCGGTACCGCATATATTCTAGGGCATCGGAGCGATTTTCTTCACGCCTTGTGAGGCACGGGAATATGGTGTTGGTCGCGTGTAATTGGCAGGCGTAAAATACCCACCCGAGCGTGGAGGAGGAGTCCGCCCGGGTGGGTAAACCTTATAGCATGCGCTCATCGCGGTGGTTAGCGGTTGTGCCTGACCCGACAGCACTTACGAATTTTGCTCCGTCGTGGATGCGGCATATGGCACGATCGTTCGCACCGACGTTGGCCCTTCCGCGGGGCTGCTGACGAACATTTCCCCATCGAACGTGGCGAGCCTGCGGCGAACGCCTTCCAACCCGCCGGATGCTTTGCTGCCCAGCGCATCCTGTGGGATACCGCCGGTGCCGTCATCCTGCACTTCCAACATAATGAGCGATTTACCCTGCGTGATACTCACGGTAATATTTTGGGCGTTCGCGTGTTTGACGGCGTTCGTCACCAACTCCGCCGCCGCGAAATACAGAGCGGTCTCCAGCGGTTCGGGCAGACGCCCGGTCAGCGTGCTCGTGAATGTAGTCGGTACCGAGGTGCCGGCGCACAGCGAACGCACTGCCTCATTCAGTCCGCGGTCCGCCAGCAGCGGCGGGCGAATACCCCGCACCAGTCCGCGCAGCTCTTGCAGGGCTGTCATCGAGCTGTTTTGCGCTTGGGAGAGCATCTGCTGGGCGCGTTCGGGGTCTTCGTTCATGAGTGCGGCAACCTCGTTGAGGGTCATGCCCATGGAGACCAGGTGTGCCTGAACTCCATCGTGAAGGTCGCGTTCGATCCGCGAGATTTCGTCCTGCTGAAAATCCAGGGCATCGTTGCGGGTGTCGGTCAGGTGGCTGATGCGCTCACGCAGCACCAGTTCGGAAGAGCGGCCCAGCACAAGCTGAACCCAACGTCCGTAGGTCCGCAGCAGAGGCAGGGCGATGATGAACGCCAGCGGGATCTGGATAATGCCCATGATTCCGGCATACCAGTACGCATTGGGGGTGGTCATGTCAAGGAACATATAGTGCGGTCCGCCAGGATCAACGTCAAACACAGGGATAAAATAACGCTGCCCAGCCATAAGGACAATACCCCACACGCCGCTGAGGAATAGCGAGATTGGTAAAATCCCGAGGAATGTACCCACGAAGACATTTACAAAGTGCCAGAGAATATCGCGCAGCACCAGACTATCGCCCAGCCGGGCGAGGCTTTTGCGGGGGTTGATCGAGTATTTACCGCCTTCTACGGGTTTGTACCCGCCGATCACATCGACTCCGGCGCGGTGGCGTGCGGTATTGCGCTCTGCCTCTGCATTGAACTTCATCCAGTTCAGCATGAACGGCAGGAACAGGAAGCCGATCCCCACCAAGCACAGGCTGATAACGACGCAGAACAGGGCGAAAACATAGACCTCATAGATGGCACGAATGAAAACACCCGCCATGAGAAGAATAGTTTGCCCGCGCCCGGGCGGATTGTAGTCCCGCGCAGATGTCTGGGTGCTCAGCGGCTTTAGGTGGGAAGGCCGCGAGCTGGTTGAATCCGGGTTGGTCGGCTCCGGGCGTGCGGGCTGAGGTTTGGAGCTAGGTTGGGGCGCGGAACTCGACTGCGGGTCCGTGTACATCCGCAGGATCGGTTCGGCGACGTTTTCGGTGGGCATCGTGCCGCCTCCTGTCGGTAATCCGTGGTGGTGTGGTTGCGTTTCCATATAATTAATAGTGTC